>Ga0307982_1004073_pt1 | contig 11583 bp, 7 predicted proteins | sample OrgLakmetagen989_FD_201847 | JGI IMG/M metagenome (GOLD analysis project Ga0307982, IMG submission 201847) | Saline water microbial communities from Organic Lake, Antarctica - #989 | ecosystem: Environmental > Aquatic > Non-marine Saline and Alkaline > Saline | place: Antarctica: Organic Lake... | reverse complement strand
AAATCATTTTTTTGGTTAATTTGATAGTGCGTTATTTCTTCTTCATAGATGTTCGGTAGTTTTTTTATGTTATTATTCATATTAAATTCTTTATCAAACTTTGTTTTAGAATAGTTTTCAAACTCCTTCAAAAGTGCTTTATTATTCAATAAGGATATGATTTTTTCTGAAAAAAAAGTTGGGTTATCCGATTTGACAACATAGCCATTTTTGCCATTTTCAATAAGGTCTCTATTTCCATCTGCATCTGAAACTACACAGGCTTTAGCAAGCGCTAAACTTTCAATTACTGAATAGGGGAGGCCTTCATATCTGGCGGTAGAAATATAAAGTTGGGCATTTGAAATGATATTAAAAATGTCTTCTCTCTTAGTCCATTCTAGTAAAGTTATGTTGTTTTTTAAGCCTAATGTTTTAATGTTATTTTTAACCCTGTCTAAGTTGGGAGAATGAAACCCAACACCCATTAGAACTAAATGAATATCGTCTTTTTCCTTTTTTATCTCTGCTAATACCTCTAGCATCAATTCAATATTTTTTTGAAAAGAAGGTCTACCTACAGAACAAATATAATTGTCTGGCCATGTTTTTGGTATTTGTAAATCAGATATGGACGAAATAGGCAGAATTGAATTTGAAAACACCATTACTTTTTTAGGTGAATAACCTACTTCAGAAATTGCTCTGTTTTGTTCTGAAATAGAGGAAGCTAGGATTTTATTTTCAAGTCGAGAAAAGAACTTTTCTAAACCTAAAAATAGCCTTCTTTTTAATTTGTTTTCTGCACTTAAATATGAATAAGCCTGCGGGGTGTGAAAACACGGGGTTTTTGTATAACTTGCTGCTAACTTACCTAAAATTCCTCCTTTTGCACTATGGCAATGTATAAGATTTGGTTTTTCTTTTTTAATGGTTTTGATTATGAAAAACAAAGATTTTAAATCCTTAATCGGACTTATATTTCGTTCTATACTTGTTTGGAAAGCAGTAATCCTTTCATTTTTATCACTTTTAAAATCTTCTTTTGTGTCGTTAAGGCCATGTATTACAATGCTATCAAACCTGCTTGAATCTATGCTTTTCAATATTAAGCGCAATGAAACATCTACACCACCAACTGAATGCAAGATATGTAGTATTTTAATTTTTGACGTTTGCATGTGCTTACTTTATTCAGATTTAATTACCGTTTCGTTTTGCTTTGTGTTTAATAATCCAAGAAATAATCCCATAAGATAAACTCCTAACTGGCGGTACAAAACATTTTCAAAAATAAAGAAACACAAGAAGCAGAGCAAAGTAAAAGAATATAAAAAAGAACTAGACCTACCAAATGAAAATAAAAAAAAGAGTATCAAAGAAAAAAACGCAAACCATCCTCCAAGTAAGAGAAAACCAAGAAGCTGATTATGAGTATTGAAAGCCTTGTCTTTATAAAAGTCGATTTTACTAGTTTGATGACTAGGTATTTTAGAAACATAACAATTAACCAGTTCACTTTTCATAGTTTTATAATTGCCAAACCCTAGAAGTGGATTTATTTCTTGACCTAATTCTGTTGTACACTCCCAAATGATAAATCTAGGTTCATAAGCTTTAAATTTAGCATATGTAGTTTCTAAATCATTCTCAATCCGCATTCTGTTTTTAAAATTTTCGTTAAAGGTAAAACCCAATACAATAAGTAATATTACAGAAGACATTCCCAATAAAAGATAAACTTTCTTTTGTTTAAATAAGATATACAAATGATGAACTAAAAATAAAATAATTAGAAGTGTTGCTAATCTTGCAGATATTATAAAAATGAAGCTCGTTGCTATCACAACCCAAATATAAAACCATCTATTTTTTGCTTTTCGAATAATGTGTAGACTAAAAAACACACTTAAAGCAAGCATAAATCCAATATAAGGGCGTTCCCCATGAAGCATTTCATTTACACTAAAACCGATATCTAACTTTACAAAACCATTGTTTAAATAGAAATTTATAATCCCGCTAATGGACAATAAAAACAGAATAGCAGTTCCAGCTATAAAACTTAGTAAAACATAATATTTGTGAGATGCAATAGTTTGTGCAAGAAAATAGATAACAATAAAACTATAAAGGTTTCTGAGTGGTTTTAGACTGTCGCTAAAGCCATCTTGCAGCAGGATTGAAATAGTAATCCAGATTACAGCAACTATAAAAAACAAAAAGCCATCTTTTAGATTAAATTTGATGTTTTTATATTTCTTAAAAACAAAAAAAGATACAAGTATCGGGATTAAAACAATATTCGGATAAGCTTTAGAAAAAGGTAAAACAAAAGCGAAGAGAATCCATAAAAATGGATAGATATTGCCTTGCTTAAATAGTCTATTCATATTAATTTATATTGATATTTTTTTAATTACAAAATAGTCTAGAGTTATTATTTTAAAACCACGAGTCCTAAACATACCAATTAGGGCAAAAGTATGAAAACAATTCATTTAATATTAGAGTTTATAATATACCTCTAATGAAATAATACTCCAATAGTGATAATATAAATTCATTTTTATCAGTTTGATGTTTCTCTTCGGTTAATAAATAAATTTTAGTTAAACAAAAAGTTTAATTTTATAGTAAGAAGTAGCTTAAAAATTTATAAATTTCAAAATTAATAATAAAAATATTTTTACTTCTATTGTGCTGAATGTCAATATAGTAAATACTTCAATATAATACTTTTTTGAAAACTAAATAAATATGAATTCAGTATTTGATATAGTTATTTTAATACCACATTACAATAATCCTAAGGGGCTTATTTCAAGTCTGCAGTCTATTGAAAATTTTGATGACAAAGTAGTTGTATTAATAGTGGACGATGGTAGCAAGGCAGAAAAACTGAATGTTGAATATATCAAGTCATCTTGTAATCTTCCCACTGAGTTTTTGTTCCTAGAAGAAAACTTAGGTATCGAGCATGCACTTAATTATGGTTTAAATTATATCGCTTCTAATTATCCTGACATAACTTATATAGCACGGATAGATTGCGACGATATTTGTTTAGGAAATAGAATAAAAGTTCAATACGAATACTTACAAGAAAATAAAGAAATTAGCTTTATTGGAAGTAACGTAAGGTTTGTAGATACTAACAAAAAAAAGCTTTACGATTTAAATTTACCTTTAAATCATGATGACATAACAAAAAAAATGTATTTCAATGCAATGTTTATACATCCTTCGATTTTCTTCAGGAAAGAAATTTTAAGCTCAACTGGGCTATATCCGACAGACAAAAAAGCAGCTGAAGATTATGCTTTCTTTTTTAATGTACTTAAAAAATGTAAAGTTGCTAATATTCCTGAAATCCTTGTTGAATGTGTGATCGACCCCGATGGAATTTCAGGGAAAAAAAGAAAACAACAAGTCATAAGCAGAATCAGCGTAATTAAAGATAACTTTTATTTTGGCTTTTATCCTATTGTTGGTATTTTAAGAAATGTCATTTTACTTATAATACCGCGGAATTTATCTAATGGTTTAAAATCTTTTCTGAAAAAATAAATTTTTTATTTTTTGTAACACATAGTAATAAACTGAGCACTATCCAAAATCCAAAAACTCTAAAAGTGTCTATTTGAACCCAATTAATAACAAATCCTATCATAGAAATAAATATGACAACAGCAACAATTCGATGTAGGCTACTATCATTTTTAATAATGCTTAGGCTTACCAAAAATATAAATAATAATAGCGATGTGAACAACACAAAACCAATAATACCAGTTTCTGCTAGCAGTCTCATATACAAATTATACCCTGGTGGAAAATCATCAACATCTTCATTTAAATACTTTAATTCAAATTCATAATTATTCTTTGTTGCCCAGCTTGGATAAAGATGTATCGACTCATAAGCTTGTTGTCCAAGTCCTACTCCGGAAATGGGATTTTCAAGAAATACTAAGCCTAATGTATACTGGATTCCTAGTCTTGAGCGATTAGATATATTATGAGTATTATCACTATCTATTGTTAGAGAAGTGACTTTTTCATATAGATATTCAGCTAAAACTTTACCTTTAAAAGAAGATACAATTACAATTCCAAAAATAAGGATAGAAAATATTTTCACAAAATTGATTTTATATTTTTTACTTACTGCTAAAAAATATAAAAAAACTAAAAATTGTATACTGATTATCAAAATTGCAGACCTAGAGTCTGAGAAATAAGCAAAAATTACCACTAAAAAGGCTGGAATATATTTTAGATATGATTTGCTTGTTAATATATAGCTAAACATCCAAGCTGAAATAGTTAGTAAATAAGATGATAAGGCAGGCGGCTCAAAAGTAATAGATGAAATCCTAGAATTATGAGTGTCTAAATAAACATTTACAAAAGGAAAATAATCGAATAAATTGATTGCGTTTTCTAAAAAAACAAGATTAAATTTCACAAATCCAATTTCAAGAAAGGCGTATATAGTTACTATAGAAAAACTTAAGAAAAATATTTTTCTTATGATTATAAATATTTTCCATACACTAAACTTCTCAAAAATATAGTAGTAAGTCAAAGTGAAGAAGAATGATGAAAATATGAGTGCTCCAAACTGTCTTATAAAACGGTTTATACCAGATATCCCCTTAAATTCATAGTTTAGTATATTTCCAAAATTAAATATAAAACTACACAAGAACCATAAATGGACAATTATTAACAATATAAAAATAGGGTTCTTTAACGGGATATTGATTTTCTTAGTAAGTAGGATGTTAACAAAAAAAAGAATAAATGCTAAAAGTAAAAATATTGCAGAGGACTCTGTGCTAAATTCACCAAGAAAATCTAAGCCCTTCCAAGAGTTAAAAGGAATTAAAAAAATTCCTATAAAAACAAAAAATTTTATTATTTGATTCAATTTAATTATTTAGTTAACTATATTTTCTTTGTAAAAACGAATGTGCTTCATCGCAATTTTATTTATATCAAAGTTTTCTCTTGCGTAATTTCTACCATTTTTCGATAAGCTTTTCTGTAAACTTTTATCATCTATAACTTTTAAAATAACGAGGGCAAGTTCATTTATATTTTGATGATTCTGAATTAAAATTGGGAATCTATTATTTACTACATCTACTTTTTTGTACCAGGTTTTAGCAAAAATTTCACTTCCAATAGTTGGACAGCCATAAAGCATCGACTCTAGCGGAGCGAGACCAAACGTTTCTGTGTGCGATGGAAATATGGCAACTTTTGCTTTCTTATATACTTGATAAAGCTCTTGCTGATCAATATGTCCAAAAAAAGCAACTCGATTTCTATATTTAGAATTTATATACTTTACAAATTTTTGTTTAATCCCTTTTCCATAAATTCTGAGCTGAATACTTTCATTATTTAAGCAAACAATATTCCATGCCTTTAACAATTCAACTATTCCCTTTTTTTTAACTAACGATCCAGAAAAGACAGCAAAATTCTCCTTATTTAGTGTTACTTCGTTATTATCAAAAATTTCTACCCCATTAAAAATTTCAGTTGTTTTTGAAGGTTTTAAGTTATAAAGCGAAAAATAACGTTTAGTTGTATAAGGGCTAACAGAAATTATTTTGTCACAATAATCTAGTAAACTTTGCTCCATTAAAAAAACCTTTTTAAGAATATTTTTTTTACTTTCAAGTCCAAGGAAATTTAGGCTACCATGCAATTTTGCTATTTTTAAAACATTTATATTTGGCCAAAAACGAAAAAAAATATCAGTAGTTAAATGAGCATAACAAAATCTGAAATCAGGGAACTCAATAACATCTATCGACTTTTCTTTAACAAGTTTTTCGAGAAATAAATTTTGTTTGAACCAAACTTTTTCCACTCCCCAAAAATCAAACTTAAAAACTTTATTAAGCCCTCTGTAAAGTAAGTTATTGCTTCTCATAAATGGAATTTTTATTCCATGCTTGAATCTCCAAATTTCAACGCCATTAATTTTCTCATAATTTTCACCTCCTTGCGATTTAGCTGAAATTCCAACAATGAAAACACGATGGCCATTTTTAACAAATTCCTCAGCTAAAGTTTTTGTAACGGAACCTATTCCTCCATGAGATAAAGGAGGATACTCATCACAAATAAAGCAAATATTCAATTTCATGTATTTAATTTTATTCCAAATTCTCTATCTAATAAATAGATGTCTTCTTTGTAAAATTCTTCTAATAATTTTGATGTTTCTTTTTTGAGCACTAAATCTTTTTCTTTAATGTTTTTTACTTCAAGAAAGTCTCTAATTATTATTCTATATTTTTTCGGAAATAAGTGTCTTCCAACTTTGCGTGATAATTGGTTAGGATTTCCTTTTAAAGCTTTTTGAAGTGTTTTAAATCTTGGTTTACCAGTTTTATTGTATATTTTTTTAGTGTCAACGTTATTGTCAATGTTTACACCTAGGAATTTGTAGACCTCGTTTAGGGTGGTTTTTGGATTAATTACAAATTCTTCAAAAATAATTACTTTAACATTTGTGAATGTCTGATAGTATTTTTTTACGCTTTTGTAATACAATCCAGCTTGTTTATAATGCCATATAAATTCATAATTATTGAATTTTCTTTTTTGTTCAAGTTCAAGTGCTTTCTCAAAAGATTCATTCTCTCTAACATCTCTAACTAAGTGCTTGTATGCTGAAAAAGCCCTGTCAACTGGGTTTCGTAACATTATTATTATCTTAACATCACCAAGTTTTTGCCTTATTAAAGGAGCAACGTGGTCCGCATAATATAGATAATCTACGCTTGCTTCGCCACATATTTGATTATCTTTCTTTTGTTTGAAAAGGGATAGATAATTTTCAAAATCTTTTATCATTAGTTCTTCTGTAAGATTATCTCCTTTTCCTCCTAAGGGGTATTTCAGAATTTTAGAGACGAAGTATTTAGGTTCCTTATTCTCTGGTAAAAAAATTTGTTTATTTTGTTTTAGATAATTATAGAGTGAAGTAGTTCCAGATTTTGCTGCACCTACAATTAAAAAATCTGGCAAATAGTCATTTTTTGTACTCATTTAAAGTTGTAATAAGACTCAATATTCATTTCTTTTTTTAGATATATAGCACTGCCAATATTCCAAAAAGTCATACTAATTACAGTAGAAATTGATGCACCAATACCTCCATAAAGTGGAGTTAGAACAAAAGTAAGTATAAGGTTTATAATTAATGCAGAAACTACAAAGTTTTGGTAGATTTTTTGTTTTCCGATCATTTGCAATATAACCCCAACAGAACCAGAAAAAGAATTAATAATTTGACCTACACAAAATATAAAGAGTATTGCTGCACCTGCTTTAAAACTTTCCCCAAACAGGCCCAAGAAAAAATCATTAAAAAATAAAATGATACTAACAATAATAACTGTAATCACGAAATTTAATTTTGTGGAAAAAGTAATTAATTTTTTATAATCATTATCACCATTGGCAAAACTCTTGGCTATTTTTGGAGCTAAAATTGAATTAATTGCTTGCAAACTTAGTGTTGTTAAAGTGGCTAATTTTAGACAAACGTTATACACTCCTATATTTGAATTAGTTTCGTATATTCCCATTACCTGTGTATCGGTTAAACCTAACAATATAAGCATTGATGAAGATAGAAGCATCGGAAATGAATCTTTAATAAACACTATAGATGTTACACTGCTTTTAATTTTAAGATTTCTTAAATTTTTAAAGACAATTGTTAAACCAATTAATGCAGTTATAATTACCCCCCAAAAGTGAGCTTTTACAATACTTAATGGAGGTGCATCTGTAAAATATGAGACTAATACTATTATAATTAAACTAAATAAAAACCTGCTAGGATTTTCAATAAATGCAAATGCATTGTTGTTTTTTTTGGCTCTTAAATAACTAGCGCAAATAAGAGATATGTTCCAAAATGGTATTGCACCTAAAAGCCAAGGTAAATAAGTTAAAAGCTCTGGTTTTGGATCTTGATATAGTTTAATTACGATGATATCTTTAAATAAAAATAAAAATAAAGCCAAGAATGAACTGAATAAGAAAGATATAAATATTGATTTATAGAAAATCCCTGTTTCTGTATCATTTTTGTTTTGCGAAAAAAATCGTACTAAGTTAATATCCAAACCTAATCGACCAAAGACACCAACAATTAAAAAAATTGAAAAACCAAGTGCTACTAAACCGTAAACATCAGCACCGTAGTTGTTTGAAATATACAATATGAAAAAATAGCCAACAAGTGCACCAAATAATCTAAATACTAAAAAAGAAGACCCTTTAGTAAGTATTTCCTTGAAATCAGAGTCTAGTAATATGTTTTTTAGTTTTTTTTTCACAACTGATGAATATTTTTTTGGCTGAAAAATGAAAGTCCTTTTTTAATAATTTCTTGGTAATCATAATTCACAAATACATCAAAAAGCGATTCAACAAAAATTTGATGTGAAAATTACTTCTAATTAATTTACAAATCTCAAAATTCTTTTCACTAAATAATTGGAAAAGTAAACCAAACAATATACTGCAGCTAAAATAAAAGGTAGAATAGTATATATTAAATTGCGTTTTTCACTTAAAAGACCGTAAGATGAGGCAATAACTTTAATTACTTCGTTTTCTGATGTTAGGGCAGTTTTTAATTCCAAATTATTTAATAGTATATTTTGCTTTTGTTTCAAAAGAAGGCTTAAATCTTGACTAATTTCAAAATTAACAGCATTATTACCTGGTTTAGGTGTTTTATTATTTCTATGCTCTATAATACTATCAATTTGACTTATCATAATTTTATTCTCCTTTAATTGCTCACTATAACTTTCTAAATGATCCAATTTTAAATCATTGTAAAAAGAATTATCTAACAAAAAAATTAACAATGCATCTGCGATGTTTTTGTTTTCTTCAGCCCCATTTATAAAAACACGCACTTTATGGTTTGGATACTCATTTACATTAATATCTTCCTCTAAAAATGCAATATCACCAAACTCTTCGAACAATAATTTAAATAGTTCTTGCTTTCCATCAGTATTATCCATCATATGGTAAACATCAATTACAGGTACTACTTCAAGTTCTTTCACTCTATGGTGATTTTTGCCAAAAACATTTTTTAAGTATAGTGTATCCTCCTTATCAATCTTCGAATTGATTGATTTTATCTTGCCATATAAGTATTCTGTACTACCAAAGTTGCTTCTTACTAAAAGCTCACTTACATAAATTCGACTTATCTGCGTAGTTATAAATAACTTTAAAAATATTCCTATTAAAAGCAGAATCAAAAGTCGAATCTTATGTTTCCATAAAAAACGAAAAAACATAATTATTCCAAGAAGAATAGACTTGAAAAATGATTCAATTTTTTTGAAAAATACACTTAAATCAATTTCATCTGTATTTTGGGTTTGAATATTTTCAGCCATATACTATTGTTTTAAACGGCAAATTTAACTTAATTTTAAAGAAAGCCATCACTTCTATTGAATAGTATATAAAATAAAGGAAAGGTTGCGTATATCCATGTTAAAGTCTACGAAGAAACGATTCGTATTTACATTGATTTTTACTATACAGTACTAGATTTAAGCTTGCTAACCATAAAAAAATTACGTAAAGCTGGAATGCTTTTTAGCGTTTAATATGCCCTATCACTTTTCCCTTCATAAAAATTCATAAAAGCTTTGTTCACTACTTTGTTGCCCCCATTGGTAGGGTAATCTCCAGTAAAATACCAATCTCCTAAGTTTTTTGGGCAAGCTTCATGTAGTTTTTCTACGGTTTGGTAGATTACTTTTACTTCTGAGGTTATATTATCATTGCTTAGAAGTTTAGCTATTCTATCTGAAACTTCCTCGTAAGTAAATGGAGCATAAATTGCTTTTACGTGGTTTTGCTCAGCCTTGGAAGCTAGATTTGGCTGTTGCTTGCATTTTTCATAAACAGCATCTACTGTTTTTTGATATATCCCTCGCTCTTGAAGTAAGGAAACCGCAGCTTGGAAAGCAACAAAATCTTCTAGTTTTGCCATATCTATACCATAACAATCTGGATAGCGTATTTGCGGCGCAGAAGAAACAATAATTATTTTTTTAGGGTTTAACCTATCTAGCATTTTTAGAATACTTTTTTTCAAGGTTGTACCTCTTACAATACTATCGTCTATAATTACCAAATTGTCTGTTGGCTTAACAACGCCGTAAGTAACATCATACACATGAGCTACTAAGTCGTCTCTACTGCTATCTTCTGCTATAAAAGTGCGCAGTTTCACATCTTTTACAGCAATTTTTTCTATTCTTAAACGCAAATTGAGAATTTCTGAAAGCCGATCATCTGTTAGGGAATCTTTTTCTTCTAAAATAGCTTCATTTTTCTGCTTACTCAATTCATCTTGTGCAGCTTCAACCATGCCATAAAAAGAAGTTTCTGCGGTATTGGGTATATAAGAAAAAACGGTATTAAGCGTGTCGTAATCTATTTCTTTTAATACGTCGGGCATAAGTTGTTTCCCTAATTCTTTGCGCTCTTGATATATTTCTGAATCGCTTCCTCTTGAAAAATAAATGCGTTCAAAAGAACAGGCTTTTCGTTCGGTTGGTTCTAGTATCTTTGAAATGTAAGATGATCCATCTTTTCTACTGATTAGAGCATGCCCAGGTTCGAGTTCAATTACATCTTCAAAAGCAACATTAAATGCAGTTTGAATTACAGGTCGCTCTGAAGCTACAACTACAATCTCATCATCTTTATAATAATATGCAGGTCTAATTCCAGCAGGATCGCGAAGCACAAAAGAATCGCCATGACCTAATAAACCTGCCATTACATAACCACCATCCCAATCTCTAGACGACTTACGAAGTATTTTATGAATTTTTATTTGCTCAATGATATGTGGCGAGGCTTGTTTTTTGTTGAAGCCTTCTGACTTTAATTTTTTGTACAGTTTCCTGACTTCCATATCTAAAAAGTGACCTATTTTTTCCATTACCGTAACGGTGTCTGCTTTTTCTTTTGGATGCTGTCCAAGTTTCACCAAATTTTCAAACAATTCTGTAACATTGGTCATGTTAAAATTCCCCGCTAGAATAAGGTTTCTGTGCATCCAATTATTCTGCCGTAAGAATGGATGAACGCTTTCTATGCTGTTTTTGCCATAAGTTCCATAGCGAACATGTCCTAAAAAAACTTCTCCTAAATAAGGTATATTCTGTTTTTGCAAATCAACATTTTCATGGTATTCTGGATGCAACTCCATTTCTGTATTTATGCGGTCGTTTATTTTAGCAAATATATCTTGAATGGGTTGTGCTGCATTTGAACGTACCCGACTAATGTAGCGAGTTCCTGGTTCCATATTGAGTTTTATACTTGCCAGACCTGCACCATCTTGACCACGGTTATGCTGTTTTTCTAACATCAAATACATTTTATTGATGCCATAAAAAGCAGTCCCGTATTTTTCTTTATAAAAACTAAGTGGTTTTTGAAGTCTTAGCAATGCTATTCCGCATTCGTGTTTAATTGCGTCGCTCATGGTATATGGTATAAAAAAAGCCC
>Ga0307982_1004072_pt1 | contig 11583 bp, 14 predicted proteins | sample OrgLakmetagen989_FD_201847 | JGI IMG/M metagenome (GOLD analysis project Ga0307982, IMG submission 201847) | Saline water microbial communities from Organic Lake, Antarctica - #989 | ecosystem: Environmental > Aquatic > Non-marine Saline and Alkaline > Saline | place: Antarctica: Organic Lake... | reverse complement strand
CGCGAGGCCGTCGCTGGTGACTGCTGCCATGACCAGTGGCTTGTCGGAGCGGAGGTCGCGGGAGGCTTCCCCTAGGGCATCGGCGTTTTGAGCCACGGCAAAACCCACCACCGAGCGGTCTACGTGTAAGAAGAAAGGGGAGCAAAAGCAGCAGCGACAACAATTTGGAAACAGAAGTTACGCGATAGACAAGTGACACGAAGAAGCAGCGTCCAGGCAGGTAAAAGGGAGGTTGAAAGAAGTCAAATCATGCACGCGCGAGAAATTTGACTGATGCACGAGAGAAATATGATTTTAAAAAACAAGGGGGGCACATCATAAGAACAACCTCAGCCCACAAAGAATCAGCTACAGAAGTGACATGAAGTAATCGCGTTCGCATACGCAGAATTTGCGTGTTCATTAGCACGCAAGCTTAGACGCACATACCGTTTCTCACGTCGTATTCCAAAGGGGTGTGCTTGTGGTGCAAGTGTTTCCTCGCGTGGTGTTGCACGAGCCTAGCGGCCTTGTGCTGAGCTGCTTGCCGCACCCTCGTGTGTCCCTGTAAGCATTTCGCTGCGGCACTTTCCCGGCGCTGCATGAGGCGAGCTTCCGAAGGCCCCACTTGCCGCATGTGTTGCCGCACGCACCGCTGCAGTTTCACTACACACGCGATGGTCGAGCGGGCCGTGACCCAGGCCGCCGAGGGCCCTGCTTGGCGCTGGCGAGCTCGAATCGCGCGCTGGAGCTTGAGGGCCGCCCAGTACATCGCAAACGCGCTGAGCTGGTTCGTGGTTGGGCCGTGCGCACGCGAGTGCGGCGCAGGCATGGGCACCTATGGAATTGTGTGCGTTGAGAAAAAGAGGAGAGAGGAGGAAGGCAATCGCGTGAAACAAATCAGTATCAAGGTAGACGCATGAGAGTAACAACTGGGGAAAAAAAAGACATACATAACGTTGTTTAAATGTAATATATTGATAGCATATTATACTTCACGCGAATCGGTCTCATAATCGTAAGCCGTTCAAACTATCTTCCACTCTATCTCAATCACAGCCCACGCCCACCTTTTCAAACTTGGGCCTCGGCACCCGCTTGAGAGCGCGCCAATCACGCTTCACCGCAGAGGCCACTAAGCTTCGCTCGGATCGCAATTCGGCGGAGGCGAATTTGAATGCGCTTGGATTTTGCCGCACGGCAACCGCAGCAATCTTGCGCGCAGCCTCGACGCCATAATCAGGGTTAGGGCCGAGCCCTCCTAAATCGTCGAGTTCTGTGGGGCGATGTCCACGCAAAGTAGCTGACGCATAGCGCCACGCTAAACCGTCCTGAGCCACTGCTGCGAGAACAATCTTCGACTCGTTTCGCAAATGTTCGCGTGCAAATTTGAGCGCGGCTCCCCGGCGCTTTACTGCAGCCAGAACGATATCTTTGTCGCCGCGGAGTTCTGGGGGCAGCCGCCGCAGCTGCATAGGGTCCCCTTCAACTAGCTCGAAGCCACGCGCCCTCTCGCGAACCAATTTCAATTTATCCCTTTCCTTTTTCTTGGCAGCTTTCAGCAATTCCGCGAAGTTGTCATCGAGATCAAGATCTGCCTCCGACGAATTATTTGAGGAGGCATCATCACCCACGCCTTGATCCATAGCTCAACTCAGGAAAGCGACTCGTTTAAGTCGAAAACGAATTTAACCAAGATTACGCGGATAGATATAAAGTGGCGACCTGCATTTCTATGCTTAACTCAAATTCAGAAGGCGCTGAACGCCTCCTTCGTTGTTGTTGTTGTTAGCCAGAATGCCAGAATTGTTCCCATTTTTACATCCGTTGCAAGAAACAAGAAAACGTCCACATTGTCTACAAGATCTACAGGGTTGATTCAATTGAACCCAGTATCCTGTAACAAATTCATGAAAGCCGAAAGCCTCCTTTTAAACGATTCTAGGTCACTAGAACCAGCGAATTCTGCAGGAAAGGCCCAATGGTCAGAAGGAGGCTAAGCATGTTGCTGTCGCTGAGATATAGCCACGACTGAGGAGGAGGAAAATTAAGTGCAACTCCAGAAACGTATAGGTGTACAAGATGATTTTCGCGATGCTGCAGCTGCCTGCCTGGCGAGTTCACTTCTTTCGACTTCATCCCCGGCATTCCAGCGCCCTTCAACTTCGGGCTGGCGATTTTGATTAACGACGAATTGCGTACGCTCGGAGAAAAGCTTCAGGTGTGTGAGAAAGGCGTACAATAGCGAACCCCAGACCAATTAAAAGTTAATTGCTGAGGCGCGCACACCGCAGTTCTGGGGCCCCTATCCGCCTACTTTCTCGTATCGCCACATGTACTCATTGTTCCAAACTGTGAAACGCCTCTTTGCCTATTTGCCTTGTCTTCAGACCGCGCCGCCGCTGCTCCCGATGTTGGTGTGTGGGCAAGATTTCATTGACGAGCAAGACGAGCTCTCCGTGCTCCAGTTCATGCGCAAGTGAGTTGTACATGGATAAGTAAATCAAAAAGCAGTGCTCTGAAAATTTTTGTTGAGGGAATACCTCCTATGTTGCTCTACGGGCACGGGCACCACGAGAAGGACGCGCGCCGAGATACCAACAGCACACCTACTGTGTGCTGCTGCGAGCTGCGAACTCATAGCGCCCCTAAAACGCGCATTGCGCGGGCACCTGAACTTGTTGCCGTAAATCCCGTCGCGAACCGAACATCGCTGCTGGTTCGTCGGTACGAGTTCGAATCATCTATCAAATCTGTCGGGTTCTCGTGCATACGTGCCGCGAAACAGTTGTGCTGCCCACATCACACGAGCTCAGCACTTACTTAGCTGACAGGCAACCTGGTGGCCAGTAGTGGCCACTCATGCAGTGACATTACAGAAGCCCGTTGTTGGGTCGTACATGACACGCGTCGAAAGGTGCGAATGACAACGCTCACTATCAGTTGTGGATTCGTTATCATCGCCAACGCTTAATTGACGTCAGCCAGTAACCTTTTTGAACGCCGCAAATTTCATCAGAAGAATCACTGACAGATAAAGATTAAGCAGTGCTTTTGATTTGCCCGCATCAAAAGTTCTTTTGTTGATGGCATTGTATCGTTGTGTGCATTTCGCAGTCGAATCGCTGAAGGGTACTCTACCCGATTTTACCAAAAGACCACTAGATAAAGAGGCATTGTGTGCTTGAGTTGCTTGAGCCGTTGCCAATGAGCAACCTCTAGGATTAAGTGCCACTCATTTTACGAATGGAGCAAGATTATGAGGCCCAACAACAGCCATGGTGGCTAGTATTAACTCCCTGTGTGGCGGCAGCAGGACTACCAGATGACTCTGAGAGCGCTGTCTCCACTATGGACGAAGAGGATCGCGCTAGCAGCGGTTGCCTCGGTGACGGAGCGGGCAATACAAATTTGCTCTCTATAATTGCTTTATCAGGTGCGTGATTCTCGAGGAATTCGTGCATTTCATGTGGTTGGCGCGTGCTGCACTTTGTACTCTTCATATATCGTTTGATTGATTTTGCACTGTAGTGAGAAAATGACGACCGCAGTGAGACGATGAACCCACCTTGTCTCATCTCCTAATCGCATCCATAACTTCCATTTTGGCTTCTGTTCTTTTTCGTGGAGCAGCTAGCAGTAACAAGGCACAAGTGCTCGAGGCCGTGCAGCATGATGGTTTCGCTTTGCGGTGTGCTAGCCGCGCCTTACGCCGTGACTTAGAAGTGTGTTTGGCTGCCGTGGCGCAAGCCGGCGGCGCGCTTGAGTTCGTAGACGACAGCTTGCGAACCAACTGCAGGCTCGTGCGGTGTGCCACGGCACAAGACCCTCGATCCATCGTGTTTGCGACCACCCCAGCCTCCGAGGCAGCCCTCCGGATGGCAGCACGCGAACGGCCAAGCGCGGCTTGCAAGTGTGGCATTTTGCGGCGCTCTCTGCTTCATGTGGCCCGCAACGTGTTGAGTGACAAGGAAGCAATGCTTCCCGTACTCCGCCACCACGGCAACCACCTCAAGCACTGCGCGGCCCACTTGAGAGCGGGTACGTGCTCTGCCGGAATAAGCAGGTCTTCATACATACCGCGATATTTCTTCGTGTTTATCATCGTTTTCTTACGCACATTGGATGTGTTGTTCGTTGTTAATAACACTTCCAAATGTTCAAATAACTCAAGCAGATCCTGGTGCTCTAACATTAATGCTTTTTGTGTGTTTGTTGTCTGCCTGCCTGCTCAGACCGCGAAGTATGCTTCGTGGCCGTCGCTGAAAACGGCGACGCCCTCAGATACTGTTCGGAAGCATTGCGAGGCGACCGTGCTTTGGTCGAGCTTGCTCTTACGCGCAACGGGCTCAACCTAGTGCACGCTAGCGCTGCTTTGAAAGGTGACCGTATTCTAGTCGAGATGGCCCTGGCGAGGCATGGGTCCGCCATCAAATTTGCGCCCTCCCACTTGCGCAACGACCGCCATCTCGCCAAAGCCTGCGTGCAGAACTTCCCCTTAGGTGGTTTGCCACTGTGCGGCCGCGCGGCTCGTAGTGACCCGGAAGTAGTGCTGGCCGCAGTGGAGTTGAACGGGTCCGCCCTGCAGTCCGCTGCGGCCCCTTTGAGAGATGACTTGGCCGTAGTGCTAGCGTCCGTGCGTCAGGACGGGGAAGCGTTGCAGTTTGCGTCCAAGCAACTTCGCGACGCGGATGTGGTGGTAGCGGTTGCCGCCGCTCAGTCTCCGAGTGCACTGTCGTTTGCGTCGCCTCGAGCGCGCTTGGCCTATAATCAGCGCAGTGCGAAGCAACAGGGTGTGGGGCAAGGCCCTGATAGCCCGCTTGACGCTGCACCCACCAGGCTATTCGCCGACACGGTTGACTCCCCCAACACCGATTTAGCCGAGGGCGCAGGGGCCACGGCACCAACACACAGCACGTCGCCAGCGCAGCCGCGCGCTTGCTTGTTCAATCGCCTTATGCTGTTAAAGGGTGCTGGCCACAAAGGTTCGCCTAGGAAGTCACTGGCAAGTGGTGGCACGGCGCCTAACAGGCAGCCAAAACCCAAGCCAGCCTCTTCGAAGCCGCAATAGCAATAGAGGTGGCCGGTGGCATCTCCAGGGATTAGCTCTGGATTCTGCTTAGTTCTTTGCTTTGGGTTGCCCTTTAAACCCAATGGCGAATGGCGGTTCACTGATACACTTTGATTAGTGACTACTTCCACACGTGCGATGCCCGTTACGGCGTTAAGGAATTAAGATTTTACTGATTACTGATTACTGAGCTTCGAGAACTCCGCCGGCGTCTTACTCACATACCTCTGCGTACGTACATGGATTTTTCATCGATGAGCTCTCAGCTCCCAATTGGCCCATTGCTGAAGTGTGGAAAGTGAAAGTGCATTTGCAGAAGTGCATGGCGCTCAAGTGCAGAAGTGCACGTAAGGTCTTATGTTTCATTTTTGTATTAGATATTTGTTGATCTGGAGAGACTGGGAAGTGACCAAAAATCGCTAACGAGGTAAGAGCGAAGCATGGCACCAAGTATCGCTAACGAGGTAAGAGCAATTTGCTCTTACCTCGTATACTTGGTCACTTCCCAGTCTCTCCAGATCAACAATATTAGATATCTAATATGGTATAAAGGTTCGCCTAGGAAGTCACTGGATTGCACCCAACAGAGAGCCAAAACCAAATCCAGCCCCATCAGAGAAGCTATCTTCGAAGCCGCAATAGAGGTGGCCGATGGCACCTCCAGGGATTAGCTCTAGATTCGGCTTAGTTCTTGGCTTTGGGTTGGCCCTTATATCCCAAAGGTGGAATACTTAGTCCTAACAACTTAAATTTAGTACTTATATTCCCCGTGCCCTGCCCAGAACATTTTTTGAAGCAGGCTCCGAGCTCCGAGGGAATGCGTAATTAGAAGGCTCCCAGGCAGAAATACAAAGCAAGGAAGCTAGCTGAGTTATTTCAAGCCATACGGCAGATTTTATCCCACGGGCTGATGCTGATTTGAATAACCGATATTGCTGTTTGGAAATCGGGGCACTGGCAGGTGGGTGGTGGGTATGTGTGTGGGATGAGCCTCCCTACGAGAGCCTCTAGCCCTTAGCCTCCGCAGGTTCCTCTCTGCCTCTAAATACAATAGCGCAGTGAGAGTAGGTGGGTTAGTGGGTAAAAAATTGGTGATGATCGAGCTCCTGCGTGATATATGCTGTGTGTGGTGTGCTCTTAGTGCCGGTGGTGCCTCGCTTCAACTTCACTGTCCACCTTTCATCATCCCACAAATTGCTCCGCGAAAAAGAAAACATCGCGAAGTCGCGAAGTACTTGTGACTTGCGTCATAGTGCACAGAAATCTAGGATCAGTAAGATGATCGTGCCCCAACGGAGTTAATCCTCTACCTCTACTTGGAAGCGGCAATCAGAGAAACCGCAAGGACAGTAGTGAAGCACGCCACAGCAAGCCTGATGAGATTTTTCGACCCTTTGATTTCGCCAAACAGGAAAACCCCCCACATGGCACCAACGAGGCCTGGACCTGACGTGATCACCGGAAATGAAACCTGCCAGCATCGCGCATTGAGCATCGAAGATACGTGAGTGTAGATAGGAATGGCAAAGGAGCTTGGAGCTTTGATCTCGAAAGTAAACGCCATAAAGATAAGAAGAATAGACATAAGACGCACCGAAAGTGAAAGATTGTCATTGGCCACAAACCACGAAATGTCAGCTATTGCCCACACAGCACCAGTAAGGAATGCAGGCAGAGTAACGCTTGGACTAATGACGGGCAACTGCGAGTAAACCATCAATTCCATTCATGAGATGTATGTTAAAGATTAAATAAACTCTCGGAGATGAAGATGGAGACAATAAGTTTAAACACAAAGTTTACCTGGCCATGGTGAGCTTTGTAACTGCAGTGTATGATCATGTAGCAAGTTGACGTGAAGAATATTCCCGTGAAGTGAGAAAACACATAGTCAATGGAATTGGGCGAATGATCTCCACCGAAGGAATCGTCGTGCGCCTGTGGTTGAGGCAAGTACAGATCGTAGCAATCAATCAAAAGGTCCACCAAAAAAAACAATAGTTGCATGGCCTCGATTCAAACAAAACATGATATTTGCTTCTATCACCTTCAAGTATTCGACAGGGTCAAAATTGAAGCCAAATAACGCTCCCGCAGTTAACGCCAGGACAATGCCAATCGTCTTTTTGCTTCCGTCGTTTTCTTTTTCATCGTTTTCACTAACGTCCTTGCCAGTCATTACGAGGCTGCGGTTCGAATTGCCTTCCTCTAAGAATGGAGATCGTAGGGCGCTGTCTCTCTGCGTTATCGACCCTGGCTGCGCTGGCGGCGAGGATTCGGTCTCGACGCGCATGTAGAGCAAGGTGGCAAACACCGCAATCGCGACACCCACGAAATTGAGGGCAGGATTTGATATTTCACTCTTTTCGATGCCGAAGAAGCCAAAAGTGCCACTAGCCCACCTGTTGAAGCAATAAAGACACGCCACATGCGAAAAAAAGCTGCCTACATGTCGTTCAGTAGAGCATAATGCAGACGCGTCATGCAAATTGACATATAATGGTAACATCAAATCGTAGTGGCAGACATCCCCGACCACTTACCCCATCAACATGTTCGTGCTGCCCCACACTAGAAGCCCAATGCCCATGCCAACGTATTGAATCACAATGAGGCAAAGAGCGTTCCCAGTGCACCATAAAAAGCCGCCCAGCATGGCAAATGGCTCAAACTTGGGGTTCCCGAGGGCAATCTGGGTCAGTACCGAGACCATCCAGATGGCGCAACACATGACCCATTGGAAATAAAAGCCGTCGCCTGTGTCAACCCGCTTCGCTGGAATGAAGTTTGATCCGAAGCCCAGCACCGAAATAAGGCAACAAACGTAGCCCAATCCAAGATTTAACTCCTGCGCTTCTGTCGGTGATGGCGTCGGTGGAGATGTTTTCTCTGCCAATGTTCTGTCCACGACCTTTAATTGATCGTTCAGAGCCAGTGCTGGCACTAAGACTAGAAACGAAGCTAATAGCAAGTTTTTAGCCATCGTCATCGAGCGTGCTCTGACACCTTTGAACCCGTGGGGCACTCAATGATATCCTCCACAACCGATGGTGGACAGTGGACAGATCTTCCAAATGAAAGGATTTTCGCCAGCTTCCATCGTGTATCTGGAGATACTTGGTGATTGCTGATTGGTGCAAGTAAACAAGCTCGGATAGAATAGAATCCCAAAGTGCAGAAGTACAGTATATGCCAACTAGCTAGAGAATTAGAGAATAGACTTGGGACTTCATCTTTCTTGGACCTCTCTTGTTGGACACGCGGGCAAGCGGGCAAGCGGGCAAACAACATGGCGCAGTTCAGTAGCGGCGGGGCAAATAAGAGGGCTGAGGGCATGATTTTCCTCAAGCAGGTAAACTCGGCGTGCTCTGGAAGTTTTTTCTTAGGAATTTACTTACTTTCATCTTGACTAAGCTTGACTGATGTTGCTTTTGTCACTTCGTGCCACCGCCTAATTGTATCCCGTGCCGTCGTATCCCATGGCATTTACAGCAAAATATGATTGTGGAGGAAGCTATCGGCACGCGCATGTTCGACGGTAAGGAGCATACCTTAATTCGCTTGTTATCCTGTTCCCATATGGTATCTTTGAGTGTTTTATCCGAGCCCACTCCATGGATAGTAGATCGCGCCACCTTTTCTACAATATCCGAAAGCAGAGTCGACCTAAGTGGCTGTCATTCGTCTTGCGTATAGTGATCCTAACTGCCTAGTGTACTATCTACTAGATCCCCCAAAGCGCGAACCCTGCGACCTGATGGTAGCAGATTTCGACGACACGAAATTTAAGGTAAGGCCATCAGACTGAGAATACCATCTTTGAGATGAAAGCCACGTTGAGACATATCGGCTTCTGAAGGTTTAAGGCGATTAATGTTGTTTCCTTGATGTAGAGGGCGCTTTCTAGCTAGCTAGTCTTAAGCAAAACCGCGAGATTTCCAGCTCGAGCAAAAATAAAAAGAGGTATTTTGTACCCAACTGATGGGGGTGCTTGTTCGATTATACTCTCACAGGTGTTGGTAACCCCTGAGAAGCCGAGTTATGTAGCGCTTCACATTTCTCTTGGCATGGCTGGCCAGAAAATCAAGACTGAAATGTGAGCATGCTTGCATCCTTGAATCTGTAGCCAACCCCCTCCCCCTCTTGCCACGCTCTTGTTCCTTTTTCTTCACCTTTCCCACGCACACCTATGCATTAGCGGTGTCTTGATCGATTTCGTCCTCGCGTTCACCTCTATGCATCCTTATTCAACTTACCCACCCATTTCCTTTCAAAGGTACGGCCCGGAGATCATGGAGGCCACCTACCCAGGCATGGTGATCGAAGCTGAGAAGGGCTATGACTTCGCGATTGGCTTTGACATTGACGCAGTCGCAGCTGAGGATCGGGAAGCCCTGCTCTTCAAGGTTGGAATAGTGTCACGTTTGCACTCACTCACAAATTGCTACAAAGGATATCAGTCGGAAAAATGTGAGCGTGTTGTTGAAAATGTGCAGGAATCACCTCGCTTGCCTTTTTCTCTTGTATCTCTTTTGTCTTGCCTGTTTGTGTCCTCTTACTTAATGGCCATAAAGGTGTCGTCGATGCGGCGGCACTTGCTGGGGGCGCCCATCATCAAAGCCCTCCAAGGCGTGAAAACGGGTACAGGGGGCAGCCTCCCGTTCATGGGCCTCGAGACCCGCCCCACGGAAGCGCTGTTCGTGAAGCCCGGCAACGACCGGTGCACCATTGTCTTTGCCCTCAACTTCCCCGACGAAACCGACAACGCCATTGCGAGAGTAATGCTCCAGCAATTTGCGAAAGAGTCTTCCAAAGTGAGTTTGGGGCGCGCGACTCTTTCCTGTTGGTTTACACACATTTACTACTTCTTTCTCTGTCTCTGCCCCTCTCTCTCGTAGTGGCCCTTCAATAGGAAGATTGTTTGATCGGGCCCGTTTGTTCTTTAAATCTTTGTTTTTGTTTTTTTTTCCTTTTCGCCTCGTTTGTCAATCTATCTCTCCCTTCTTTTATTTTTTGTCCCTGCAGGTCAACGGGTCGCCTCCGTGCCAATACGCGGAAGCGCGGAACCCCCCTCTGGAGATTCGCGACCTGCCGATGGTGGCGTCCTACGACAAGGGCTGCGGCTTCGTGTCCTTCGTCATCTTCGCAGAGCACATCAAGACCGACGCCAAGGTGGGAGATTGTGTTGAGGAAGGAATGAGAAATCAGGCGTGTCATTTTTGCTAGCATAGTCATCATTGAATGCGTATATTATGTCGATCTGATGAAGCTTAGACCATGCATGCATGAACTCGTCAAACAGTAATGGTTTCTGCCTTTGATTACAATGCCTATTCTTTCATTTCCCTTCCATCGCGAATTACCTAATCCGCCATCACCACCACTGTTGTTGCCTCAACGCTTGCAGTTCGAAAAAGCCGTTACCATGCTGGCCAACTTCCGGAACTACTTGCACTACCACGTGAAGGCGTCCAAGACGTACTTGCACATGCGGATGCGCGGGAAAGTGAAAGGCTGGCTCCAGGTTCTCAACAAGTCGCACCACGAGAAGGACGCCAAGGACGCGAAAACAGCGAGCGGGAAAACGTTCAAGCGCATGAGCACGTAGAGGCACGACGGGGCGGAGGCGCGCACGCGTATTCAGAGGGAAGTATTTTGTACGATAAGCGCATTAGCGAAGCAATGTCTAAATGTGAAGGTGAGCCACTTAAACACTGCGATTAGGCCAATCATTGAACTCCATTCTTTATTTCATGGCCATGTGGCTCGAACTCGAACTCGAACTCTCGAACTATTCTAAACCCAAATGACACAGAAGCCAATTTTGCATGGTGGGAAGAAGTGGGAATGCGCGTGCATTGCGAGAACATAGCTGATGAAGAATGATTCAGGGCGGGTAGGGGCATTGGCCAAATCCCTCGTAAACCAAGCGAAGTATTTGTGGGTGTTGCGCACTCCTCAGGACAGTAACAGTAAAGAGGAAGGCGCGTGAGCAACGGGGCTCGTGAATTGAACTCGAACTCGAACTAATACAAACCCAAATGACACAGCACCAATGCTGCGGGAAGAAGTGTACGCGCGTGCGTTGCGCGCAAGTCAAAATCGTAAAGTTGCGGAACACAATATCCCATTAGCATTTAGCAAAGGGTAAAGTGCGCCTTTCAGCGCGCAAGGCGCCTATTGTTCTACCCCTGAGCCATAAAGGCTTTGATGGGACAAGAACTCCTTCCTCGTGCGCGGAGTGGCAGTGAATAGTAAAACCTTCCCCTCAAAATACAAACAGTAACATGCAAGCGGGCCGCTTGTGGCCTAGCGGCCCCTCTCTCGTTAATACGGTAAGTCGAACCTCCCCCACAAAGGGGAAATTCCTCAATAACACAACACCTCCCACATACATCAACACCCTCGGCTACAAGCATTGTCAGCACGATCTTGCCGATCACTAGCGCGGAACCTGCGCTCTTCGGGGTATACGCAGTCGACTTGCTCTCAAGGTGGAGGGCCTTGCGAGGGTTTCGAAAAACGCTGGAGGA
>Ga0307982_1004070_pt1 | contig 11585 bp, 9 predicted proteins | sample OrgLakmetagen989_FD_201847 | JGI IMG/M metagenome (GOLD analysis project Ga0307982, IMG submission 201847) | Saline water microbial communities from Organic Lake, Antarctica - #989 | ecosystem: Environmental > Aquatic > Non-marine Saline and Alkaline > Saline | place: Antarctica: Organic Lake... | reverse complement strand
CAACGTGATCAAGCCTTGGGGTGCACGGCAGGTTTTGGAAAAAGTGGCCCCGAGGTGAATCGAACACCCGACACACGGTTTAGGAAACCGTTGCTCTATCCACTGAGCTACGGGGCCAGCTACCCCAATAGAACGAGGGAAGCCCCTTTGTAGCAGGGTTTGGAGTTCCGTCCATCAGATTTTCGGGGCTCACAAAACTTATCAGTAGTTATAAGAAATTTATTGCGCTTATCCAGATTTAAGCGCGATTTAAGCGCGATTCCCCAGGCGCCGTCCACACTAACCCTCATTGCCAACTATGTTTTCCAGAGATCCAGAAGTAGAAGCTAATCATAAATAGCTATGGGATCCTCACCAACTTAGTTTCGATTGGTATTTAGAGTCTTAGTTTTTAATTCTTCGTTGCGAATCTTGGATAGACAAATCCTATATTGCATTTCAGAATCGGTCCTCGTCTTGGGAGTTATTAGACACACAACCTCTTCAACGTCTCAGCGATGTTCTTAATAACTGAGTATTGCTGCTGAGGACAGCTTCGAGCGCGAAATCAGGAAGTCAGGTCAGAGCCCTTCATACTTCAGAAGTATTTATTTTTTCTCGCGAACGCGGAGGCCTTGTGCTTATGACGAAAGGATTTGTGGGTGTTGTTAAATTATGCCGCAACGGCCTCACCGGCCTAATGCTATGGATGCCGAACGTAGCAGGGTCTGTTCATTGGTCAAGGGCAGGTCGCGCAAAAACTCACGTGAATTGTTGAGCGACTCCTAGTCTGGGTCCCTAAGGGCTCCAGGCGGGCGCTGAAGACTATTTAAGGCCCTATGTTGGTGATGAACACAATTGCCTTCCTGGGAGGCACTGCGGCGCTCGCGGTCATGAACGCGTTGTTGAGCACCGAGTTTAAAATCGACAGATTCCAAGTCCCCAACGCTTTGCTCTGTGGATAACTCAAATCACCACAAAAGTAGCTCCCATACGGTCGATGCATGGAGTGCTTCATATGCGGAAATTGGCGACACTGCTCCACCTATGATTTGGCCGACGAATGCGTCATGATCTGCGATTCGTGCAGGCTTGAACTTAATATTATTGACTGGGGGAGTGTATGAAAGAGTTCGTCGCTGTAGAGGGTTGTCGAAAGGCTGGGCCGGTCTTGACTTCGATTGCCCGCATCAAGGAATTTCGCGATAAAAGGCCGCTGGAGTTCGGACTGGGGTTCGGCCTGATTGTATTTTCTTTTTCAAGAAAGACAAGAGCATGTCGTCCATCCAAAATTTTCACCGAGTCATAAAAATGATGTCAAAACGGCTCGTAGAAAAAGATCACTGAAAACTGTGAGTTCGAGATTTTGCAGAAATGCCTAATACATAAGAGCGGTTTAGATTGCAGGATCCTTATCCTCCATCCCGGTCCCGTTGATGCCGTGGGGTTAGCCCCCAACCTCAATCTCTTCCGGCAATAGTCCTAGGGCCCTTGCCTTGAGCACCGCTTGTTGTCTAGTGCCAACACTCATGGCTCGAAAGATTCTCACTGATTCTTGTCTGATGGTTGATTCACTCAAAATCATCTCTCGGGCAATAACAATGTTCGTCTTACCGTGAGCCATATCAATCAAGATCGCCATCTGGCGTTCAGTCATGTCCTCGGGAGACGCGTTCTTCGCACCTTCGCTTGCGGCTAACGTCCTAAAACCGATGCAATCCATAAACAAACCACCGGCGTCTTGGATCGCCCGAAGGGTCAACGGCATAGGTCTAAAAATGTATGTCCCTGGTGTTGTAAGCCTCAGCCACATACCGACCGGTATGTCGTCTCTCAGCAGAACACTAGCTGTCAACTCAGCAGGCTCTGAATCAACTTCAAGATCAATAGTTTCTACTTGTCTGGATCTTGCTGCCAGGTTCAGTACGTTTTCATCGAACTGGGTTAGCTTCTGATCGCCATAGGCTGACTTACCGAAGGAACCAAGTAGGAGCCATTCCCCAACATTAGTTAGAGCGTATAGCTGCACGCCGATTGTTCCTGGTCCAAACACATCGTCGCTTGCTAGCCGGCGGCAAAGTTCAGTGCCGTTTGTACTTGCCCCTAATAATCCGATCAATTTTGCGGTGTGCTCTATCTCGTGCTTTAACTCGTAGTCAGGCATTCTGCATGCTCCAATCAGCATTGTCTGGATAGTTTGTCCGATTCAATTATTTGAAGCTATCAGCCGCTGGCTCGCTTATTTCTTTAAAGTCCGGACACGTAATAGGATTGTCCGTCCATACCTGGTCACGTGAGAGTAACTGATAGGCCATCCCTCTGGTTACCTATGACTGTAAGGGTTATCTATCTCCTACTTGGTTGGTGGTAGCTATCTTTTGCAACCTGCAATCAATTGATTGTGGGCAAACCAAGAATAGAAAGAGACACTATGTCTAAGAACACAACCCGTAAGGGTTTGGCGTTCGGTGCAGGTCTGGCTCTAGTTGTTTCCGGTGTGAGCGCGCTTCCTGCGCAAGCTGCCGGTGCAATTACATTGAGCCCGTCTACTGGATCGACGTACAACACGCTTACCACATCAACGTTCTCGGTCTCACCGGTGATCACCGGTGTGAACGCGGACGAGTACAAGTACCTCAGGTACCTGGTTACCAACTCGGACGAGAAAACAGTCCGTGTTGACATGACTCAGGGTGGCACTGGAGACGGTGAAAGCACATTCGCTTCTGGAACTGTGACGAAGGCAACTTCAGGACTTACGTTGACTTCCACTACTTACAACCTAGTTGAAGATAATGAAACCGATGATTTCGTTGGCGCAGGCGATGAAACTTATGGCACGGACGCAGTAGTTATTGGAGTTGCAGCTGGTGGAGCGGCATTTGCCGCGGGAGACAAAGTCACTCTTTCTGCAGGGCTAGACGCAGCCAATGAGACTATCGCAGCTGGAGACTATGTGGTTATCAAAAGCACTGCCACCTTCGTAGTGCTTGACTTGGGCACAGTAAACAAGGGTGACACCGACACTGCCGTCACCAACACAGCCGACACCGACGCGACGATTACAAACCGGAGCGTTGTTTCTGATGACTCATTCGTTGTTGCACCAGACGACACAACCACTCCAGGAAACAACGCCGCAGCCCTCGGAGCCTCAAACGCTCTGATCTTGGACCCTCAGGACAACCAGAACGAGTCTTCATACACCGTTCAGGCTTGGATCGATGGAAACCAGAACAACATCCTCGAGGCTGGAGAGATAGCATCTGCAGTACAGACCGTTACATTCAAGGAAATCGGAAAGCTTAGCGCTGTCGGTACTTTGTCTGGCGTAACTGTGGGAAGCACCGCTGTTACTATGGCGGTCACGCTTTCTGGTGACATAAACTATCAGCAGGTCAACGACACTGCCGTGCTAATTGAGCTTTTGGAAGACGGCAACACAACTACCGAAGCTGACAACAACAAGTTGAGCTGGGACTCAGTGACTAGTGCGTGGACAAACTCCACCACTGGTCTTACCGCATTGACCGCAGGTCAGACTATGACTCTCAAGGTCTACGGTGACAACCTCTTCGGTGCCGCGGGTGTCGCTGACATATCTGTGTCTGCTCACTTGAAGCACACCTCCACCGCAGACACTTCTGCTGCTGTTACTAACCCAACTGTTGATTTCAGGGTTACTGACACAGCAGCCGCGGTTACCACACTGCCTATGCAGAGTGACCCAAACACTGACGCAACTGCTTACGAAACCTCACAGGACGGTACTGCATCCGTGCGCACCGGAACTGCTTCGGTTGAGCTAGACATGTTCGTTGGAACAGACGTTGCACTGCCAGTTGCTATCTCAGACGCTGAGATTTCAATTGCAGTGACTTCAACAAACGTGACCAACACCGATGCAATCACTGTTGCGGGCAAGGGTCTAGTAAGTGGTGCAAAGACTGTTACTGCAAAAACAAACGCTAATGGTAAAGTCGCGATGACTGTAACCCTGGGCGCTGCAGATGATGGAGACATCCTTGTATTCACACCGTCAGTCAACGGCTCAGCGATTGGTGAAAAGCTGACTCTGACCGTAACCGATGGTACCTACGCGGTAACACAGATCACTCCTGGCTCACTAACAATTCAGGCAGGCGACGATGTTGAAATCGCCTATTCAGTTGTTGACGAGTTTGGTGTTGCGCCAGCAAACGGCACTCACAACGTGATCGTTACCCCAACAGCAAATGAGCGCACAAAGGCCGCAACATTTGCTAGGACCATTTCGGTTGTTGATGGTAAGGCTTCATTGAGCGTCACCGATGATGGAACAGGAACTGGAAAGTTCACTGCTTCAGCAACGTTGGCTCTTAACGGAAGCATTACAGGTATTGGCTCAAGCATCTCAACCGTTGTAAACGTGGTTGCAGATTCGGCAGTAGCCACCATCGCAGCTGAGGATCTTGCCTACGGCACTGCCCAGGCAGAAGACCTCAACGCTGATGGCGACTTCGGCGACACTGTTGGCGACGTTGTTGAAACCAACAACACCGGTTCTCTCTTGCTAGAGAACAGGGACTTCGCTAACTACGACAGCCGCTACAACCTTCCAACTGTTGATGCACCAACCGTGCGCGACACCTACAAGGTAACCGTTGGCGGTAAGGCAACAAATGCTGCTGGAAGCGCCGTTTCAGGTGCTCTAGTTACATTCGCTGCTCAAGGCTTCTTGTTTAGCGACGGAACCGTTTATGCAAAGGACAGCATCACCGTTCGTGCAGGCTCAACCGGTATCGCATCAGTTGATGTTTGGTCATCAGTTGGTGGCGCACAATCCATCACAATGACCTCTGGCGCAGCAACTGCTAGCCAGGCCTTGGTCTACGCGGTTGGAACCGGTACTGCTGAGTCATTCACCATAACTGCTCCAGCTAGCAGCGAGCCAGGCAAGACAGTAGATGTAAAGATCACTGCAACTGACAAGTACGGCAACCCTGCCAAGTCAGTTTCAGTAACCCTTTACTCAACTGGTCCTGGTTACCTGATCAACACGACTGGAACCACATTGAGCGACGGAACCTTCAGCACTAAGTTGCTGCTTGGAACCAACGACTCAGGTTCCGCAGTAGTCAAGGCTGTTGTCACAATCGATGGCGTTGAAACCATCAAGACAGCAACCATCGTGGTTGGCCAAAACGTAACTGATGCATCTGCTCTTCCAGCCGATGCCGTGGTCAACGTTGGAACCTTCAACGGCAAGATCGTTGTCTACGCTAAGGGTCTAAAGGGTTCAACAATTACCTGGAAGATTGCCGGCAAGTGGGAAAAGGCTGAAGTCACAATGGACTTCCAGCGTTTCGACCGCCCAACAGCAGCTCTTGGTCTAGACGTAATGGTTGACATCCACATGGCAGGCAACTCAACGCCAGTGTTCTCAACTACCGTTACCACTAAGTAGTAAATAACTATTTGGTTATCTAATAACCACTAGTTCAATAACCACTAACCCCTCTGCTTCGGCAGGGGGGTTAGTCATTTAATAGGCGTTCTGTCACAACATGATGATGACCGTTCGGAGCATGATTAAGTTGGGCTGTGTCTTAGTTATGGGGCGAAGTACTAATAGGGGATCATGAACAAGCTAATTATCGGGGTTGTATCACCGCTGTTTTAGCGTTTGGTTTTGTGCCCGCGGAGGCAGCCACCAAATATGTTGCCTACCAAAAGACGCTTGCAAGTTTTAGCGCCAGCGCTACAGGCCTAACCACTCTCCAGGGATCTCAGGTGAAGCGGACGGTGGAGGATAGTGCCTATGCCGAGAAGTTCATTTGCACCGGCACTCGCCTAGAAGTGCAGTCTTTCAGCATGAACATAGTTGTTCGCAAGCGAGCTAAGGCTGCTTGCGACTATGCCAAAGAACTGAAACCGAATCTCTCAACGTGGTTTCAGAACAAGCCGACTCAAGCAAGAAGTTATGTGGGCAAAGTGTTCCTGACGGCCACGAGCCCAGGCGAGTGATTCGCTGGCCGATCTGTGCCATGTCGGTCCTAGCAATGGAGTGAGTTTTGAGAGCAGACCTGTGGGTGACTTCGCCACGGTCTGGGAAAGCCAAGAGATCGCTGGAGCAGAGTTCCGCAGGACTTAAATTAGGCATCCCGAGCGTTCTGATGTCGAATTGCTACTTCGACCCCGGGGCTCTATTGGCCTCTGAGCTTTAGTCGAAGACTAGCAAGATGCTGGCTGCAGTCCAGCACCTTGCTAGGAGGCCTCTTCGGCTAGGTGTTCAGGAACCAAAGGTCCCCAGTCGTCGGCATGCCCCACACATTGTGCTTTGCTAGCACTTTATCTAGGAGGCCTTGTGCCTGATTTGACTCGGACCTTACAACGAATCCCATATTCGTCTTAAAGTCAACCAAGTACATGACACCTGCGAAAAGGTGGTTTGAAACCATCGCAGGTGGTGGTTTCCCGCGCATCGCTTTTGTCCAGTTGGCAGATGTGAGGTGCGCCCGTTTGTAGGAACGCGCTTCAAGCTCAGGTACTTTTGCCACGCCTTGGTAGCGTTTAGATGCTTGCAGCTCGATTTCAGTTGCCGAACTAGCTGCAAATGTTTGAGTTATTCGAGCAGACGCTGCGGTCACGTAATCTTCTCCAGTCCAGCGATAAAACCGTACCGTAAAGGCCACCTGAGTAGCCACTAAGTCGGCGAAGCATGCAATGTAACGCTGCCTGGCCTCATCGGTAAAGCTCTCCGCTGGGAGCCATGCTTTGGGAGTGTCTTTATTCGTCATTATTCACCCCCTTTCCTAGTGAGCAGTCGTGGTCCGAAAACAAGTAGTCTTCGGCGATTTGTGCGTTTGGGGTTCCTCTAACTGAGTGGGCTGAGACGTCTTCTATGCCAATTTCAAGTTCATCCAAAGCCCTCATTAGAAGCCTGGCTAAAGAGGCAGAAGAAGCGTCGAAACCACTTGGGTGTCCAAAGTTCGCCGACCATTCAGATGCATGTGGGACATTGGTTCGATTAGTTTGAGAGCCAAACGGTGAGAGGCAATCAAAGCTAAGCTCACTCAGTGATGGGATCAGCCTTCTTTCCAGTTCCGGATTGTTGAAGGATGCTAGAGCGTGAATGATTTTAGCTCTTCCGGTTTCTTTGGTTTGGAGTTCCAATAGGATTTGAAAATCCTCGTGGAAAATGCAAGCCACTCCGTTTTTATCTACTACCTCTAGGACGAAACTTACGACGTCGTCCGAAAGGTGACTGTTTGTCTCGCTACGCATTCTTCTCCTCTAATATTTTGTTGAGTGCTGGTTCCACTAGCTCTCTGTCTCGATTACTGATTTTTTGCCTGAGTGTCGAAAGGGCAACTTTGTTAGCCTGAGACTTCGCAGGCTGAGACAGGTCGTAGCCAAACATTTCTGCATGTTTAGCTAGATTTTTCTTGACTCGTTCAAATGCAGTTGCTGCCTTCGATACCTCCGCCGAATCCTGTCTGACACCCAAGAGTGCTCCTTCGTGTCCAGCCTGTTTTCTCGCTGCAAGCCGGAGGGTTTTCTTGATTTCGTCATCAAGCAGGTTGGAGTGGTCAATCAGGTGGCCAGCTAGATGCCAGTCGTCTATCAGCAGGTAATCCCGACCCTCTAAAGCCGCTAGAACGCAGGCGATCTTGGCTCGAGTTAGAAGAGTGTGAGAGCGACCAAGCTCCCGAGTACCCTCACTGGCTGCAAAGTCCTCCTCAGCGTGTGCCGCTTCCATCTCCGGAAGAGCTCGAAACTGAGACGGCATTCGGTCTCCACGCAGACCAAAATGCGGAATCTTGAAGTTGGCGGGCTCGGGAGTTCTTAGGGTCGATTGGTAGTCGACTCTCGCATTCTTATTCACCGCACTGAGATTGAGGAGCCTACTGGGCATACCCGAGGAGATGGACGAGTCATCTCTAAAGGGGTCATGCTCTGGCTGAGCGTTGAAAACCGTAATCATTCGGTATTCGCCTGCTGGAACCTCCTTCCCTCTTCCGCCTACTAGGACTCGCCCAAGAGCATCGCCGCTGTAGGAACTCAGGTACGTGGCTTCTAAAGTGCTGGAGTTCTGATTAGTTTTTCCTTTATGAAAAGAAATCTCATCGTTGAAGAAAACCCTGCAGTGATTGGGGTTTACCCACTCATCTATTATTTTCAACTTGCCCTCGTCATCCTTTGTTTTCAAGGGGGTAAAAAAAGAATCTGACACGGATTCACCTGATCCTGCCTGTATCGGGGCCGGAGAGCTCCATCCAATATCTTCGAATTCGTAGACTTCTAGGGCGACTTTGCGGGCGGCAGATTTGCCCCCGCCAGTAGCTCCACTGATCAGAAAGAGCATGTTTAGCGACGCGGCACCGACTGCGCTGACATACGAGGTCTTATAAGAGACTCGGGTTAGCATAAAAACCATCACCCAGCCAAGAAGTGCATACGCGGACTTCCTGCGTTTGCTGGCAACCAACTTCGTAAAGTTCAAAATAGGCCGAGCCTTCCAGAATTCTTCCTCCGAATAGCGTCTGTCTGGAATTAGATCTGACATGGCGTGAAATCCTCTCCAGCAACCCAACGAACTATGTCGCTAAGTTCCTTGGTTGGATTCTCAGCATTCGTCGTTTGAAGATAAGTGGCCAAAATTAGATCAAAAACACCGCGAGCACCAAACTCTTTGAGAGTGAACTGGTAATAGTGGAGCCTCCCGATTAGAGAAAGTAGTTCATCGTGGCCAATGTGCCTGTCCTCTCGAAGGACCACTTCATCGTAAAACGCCGCCATTCTGATGGACGAGTAGCCATTATCCAGCGACTCAACCCAGTCGATCGGATCATTCTCATAAGATCGCCGCATTTCACTGTGCGGCGCCGTGTCCCCAGCAGAAGCCCTAGCTCTTTTGGGTGCGGCGATCAGGTGGTCATACCACTCTTGTGGCAGTAGCGATATCTCTGAAGGCCTGGGAGGAGTACATCTGAACCCATCCGGACTGTACCACTGGTAGGGTTGTCCAGTTTCTGGATGAACCGAGGGCCAAACTGTCGCGTACCTGTGATGGTTCTGGATTATCTCGATGTCTTTGTCCAATTTCTGAACCATCTCAGCGTGTTCCTGGAGACGAAAGAAATAGATTCCAGAGGGCTGGTTCGAGCCACGTGATGTGGATGAATGGGTCGAGGGCAGTCCGCCCAATCGGCTTATGTGTGAGGTTAGCTGTTCATCTCCTTTCTTTACATCCCAACCGCCCTTTGGTTTTCTCTTCCAGTAGTCGTCCTTATCGATGCCTATAACTCCTTCGGGCATTTTGAGCAGACAGCCTCGGTCGCGGTATGTTGTTGCCCAGTTGTCCATCTGTTGGGCAGTGGCGGTATTGCCACGCCCAAAAACTTGACTGATGCCTTCGGCCGGTAATTTAGAATCTGGAGCTAGGCGACTGGGGACGACAACTTGCCATCCGAGTGTTCGATAGAGGCTTGAGGCCTCTGGATAATATATGTTTTTCATTGCTCTCTTTCGGTTAGGCCACTTAGGCCAAAAGGCCATGGGTAGCGAATTAGGTTAAAAACCCACATAGATAATGAAAAAAAGTAATTTTTTTCTTACTCTTTAGGGGGCTTGTGCGGACCACTGGCCTGTGGCCTATTTGGCCTTTTGGCCTAAATCACCGACCAGTGGCGCCGCTCCGGAAGAAAGAACCCTGATATACTTATAGGGACTTCTTCTGGTTGATGCTTATTGCTAGGTACTCTCCTTATTTAGTTGTCATCGAAGGGTCTGGTTCGTAGCCAGGCTCTTCTTTTTTAATCTCTGCACTCACTTGCACGTATCCATGATTCGTAATCAGTGCGTTTGACCATGTATTGCCTGCCGAACTTGTAGGCCCTTGGTCCCAGTCCTTGCTTATTCAGGTAGTACAGGGTTTTGATCGACATCTGCATGTCTATTGCGATGTCAGATAGCTTCATCCAATCGTTGATTATCGCCTCCTATTCTGTAAATATCGTATTTCGGTATTCATTAGTTTACCACCAGTTGGAGGTAATGATTCGCGAGCTAAATGGGTGAAAGAGGAAAGATTAATTTTAGGTACTCTTCAATTAAGTCCGCTAGGTCATCCATTAAACTCTTCTATGTCAGCCTCGCGAAATCTAAGTTTTTTGCCTTTTGTTTTCTGGATACTCGAAGGTCCGTTAGTCTTATCGTGATTTTGGTACAGCCAAGAGACGCTATAGCCTATTAGCTCAGCGGCTTGTTCAACACTTAGTATGCGGCTCATGGACTTATCGGATCACTTTCGTTAAATGCTTGACTTGTATGCGTAAAAATAGAATAATGGTATCCATGAGCAGAAGTCAAGTAACAAAGGAAAGACTGGAGCTGGTTTCAACCAAGCATCGAGTCGTAGATGCAGATGAACTGTGGGCATTCCTGTTTGCCGAACCTCAGGTGGAAGATGCCCTAAACACACGTAGGCGCGCTGACATTCTCCACGTGTACGTGACGCGAGGGCGACGTAAAGGTCAGCAGCAGATCTACGCTGGCATATATAAGAAGCCACTTGCTAACTCCATTGATCCACAGGTTTACATCGTCGCCCATCTAGACGTGGCGCGTCCGACCGACAGTGCTGACAGACGAGACGAGGCACACATAGACCGCGTGTTCCAAGAGGAACTTTTACAAAAGGCTCTGGACATCGCTGAACTTAATGGTGCGGGCCAGCCAAGGGCAGCGAATCTTGGACACATTCAGGCTCTTGCGCGAGAAGCAATGAAGAAGCACAAGGACTCTTTGTCTGAGGCTGGTGATTATCTAGGGGTCACATTCCTGGACAAGCTATCCGGGCTGGACAGTCTTCCTGTCGAGAATGAGAAATACACGCTCATTGAGAGGCGCAGCATGAGAGTTCTTCAAAGCTTTTACATGTTGTATGGCATGGGACTTCGGTCAAATATCCGCCAACTCGTTTCGGAGGTTTGGGGATATTCGGACAATCAAGTCAAGGTTGCCCTTCAGTTTTTAAAAGAGCAGGGAATCTTGAGTCAGCGCGACTCCTCCAATAGGGGAGGTGCTGACCATGTTGGCTAGAGGGCTGGACAATGGTTTGAAGAAAGTGGGCGACAGGTGGCAGGCAGTTGCCTATCACCAAAGTTTGCCCGGTCGAAAAGCACAAGAGACCTTCGACTCCAAGACCGAGGCCAAGGCTTGGAAGCAGGGGCTGGAAAGTGACCTTAGGAAAATTCACCCTGAATCGAGTGTTCGCTATGACAAGAAGAAAAGTGTCTGGACAGCCTCGATACCTTCTGGCGACTATGCGGGTAGGTGGTATCCCGAAGAGATCAAAGACTTCGGTACTCCGGATAAGGCTCAGGCCCATGAGACCCAGACAATTGCCGACCGAAATGCCGGCGCGAGACCTAAGGAAGAGCGTGAGCGCACCTTGGGTGATGTTCTAGACGAATGGTTGAAGAAGCACAAAGGTGAGGTTGAATACACGACTTTCGCAAAAGACAAGGGTCTTATTGAGAACCACATACGACCTCATCTGGGCAGGCTTCCCATCCTGACCGTGGATCTAAATCTTCTAGAGGATTGGAAGGATGACCTTT
>Ga0307982_1004068_pt1 | contig 11590 bp, 12 predicted proteins | sample OrgLakmetagen989_FD_201847 | JGI IMG/M metagenome (GOLD analysis project Ga0307982, IMG submission 201847) | Saline water microbial communities from Organic Lake, Antarctica - #989 | ecosystem: Environmental > Aquatic > Non-marine Saline and Alkaline > Saline | place: Antarctica: Organic Lake... | reverse complement strand
AAGTCCCCGCCTCGGTGCTGCACGCCGAGACGCTCGCCGCGGGGGTGCGGGCAGTGCCTGTGCCTAGTCCGGTGCCCGTGGCTGATGCTCACACTGCACCAGCACCGATGGGAGGGGCGGCGGAGGACCACTACAAGGAGGGTGTGGCAAATGGCGTTTGGTCTGCAGAAGATGAGAAATCGCCGAAGGATTGGGTGACGTCATCGTTGGATTTGGCGCCGGCCTTAGACTTCCTGTTGATCTGCTACCGCGGCCAAGCGAGGTAGATTGATTGCAGTACTTCTACATGTGTCGACGTTTGCGTTGCTTGTCTTTCATGTCTCTTTTCACCTTTTCATCTGGTAAGTACTGCTCTTGTGTTCATGCTTTCATCAAGCCTCTTTTTTTAAGGTGCCATGTGAAATTTGTGTTCATCCCCTATGTTATTTTTTTGTTTTCATTCTTTGTCTTTTGGTTGCGCACATGGACTAACTGCCAACTTTCCTTCTTCTTCAATAAAGAACGTTCCGCGAAGAAATTATAACGCCGGAAATGCGGACCTTCGGCGAAGCTCGCCTCGAAACGTCCGCTTTGCTGCACGCCGCTCGCAGTGGATCAGCCCTCAAACTGCCTCCACCGAAGAGACAACTGACTACGCCGCTGCCGATACCCTCTTCGTCTGTGGTGAATGTTAATATAGTCGTTCGTTTGAGTCTTGCATGATGCAGAGGTATCTTTGACCGATTCAATTGAGGAAGAGCCTCAATCTGTGCTGCTTGAAGAAAGCTTGAGTGATTGCGCCGACTGCATGTTTTATTCTGAGCATTCTTAACTGGTGTTTGTTTCTTCTCTTCATGTGCAGGTACCGCCTCCCACTCAACCTCCTCAGGAACCTCCTAGCCAACCTAACCAAGTTGGTAAAGCTTCAGCGGCGGCTCGGATTTTTGGAGCAGGCAATTTCGACGTTGGCAGGAATGATAGCGGCGAGACCTCTAGCGTGCAGCCCAGTACTGGTATGCGCAGCACGATGGATCCTAGCGGGAATATGGATGTCAGCCGCAACACTGGCATGAACGATTGGACCAACGGGAGCGCTGACGTCATCAACTTCGTGTATGAACCAGTACAAGACCTTGAGCCGCCGCCTCCGCTGCATTTGTCGCCATTGGAGATGGCGAGGCTAGTGGTGCACTGCAGCGACGGAACTGATGATTTGGCGACAACAGCCGCGAATGCGCTGCGCAGGCGATCTTCACTGTTGAGCAGCCATCCTCCTCCTCAGAAGAGTGACTCTTCCCTGAATCCTTCGTCACCATCTGCAACATCATCTACGGCAGGAGTAATACCGAATGCCCCTCTGATGTCCGTGCCTCGATTCGAGTCCTGGTGTTCCGAAGTCGACCGCGTGACTCGACGCTTATTGAATGACGTGGAACAGGTTCGGAATTCGGCAGCAAGTTTGGTGGCGAAAGAGCTCAATGGTTTGAATGGGTTTCAAGCCGACGAACTGCAAGGGTGAGGCACTAGAGTGTTATTGCAAGGGTTATATCTTCGCATATGTTCAAGAGGTAAAAACGGAGGAGCCATTTTTAAATCACTCTGTTTCGACGAACTTCGTACTTCATTGTTAGCTTCTCTCTTTCTTCGGTCTTTCTCTCATTGTACCATAGGGATCAAGCAGTAGCACTGGCAGCGCTAAGACGGGAGTCGAAGATACGGCGAATTCGGTTTTCGCAGTTAGAGAAGACGCGAGACGAGAAGAGGGCCGAAGCTACGCGGCTCGGGTTTGAAGGATCAGCTTTCAAGCGAGCAGGCGATGCCAAAGGAGCCAGGAGGGCGTACAAGCAAAAGCTCGATGTGCGTTGTTCAATAAAAATGATAGAAGTAGCTTCAATATACTTTTCAGGACGATTTGGTACTTAAATTAAGGTCCAACCAGAAATCTGTCACTTGCTTTTCCTTGAATCTGTTCGATACACTCACTAGGTGTTTGATTTTTTCCTCTCTGATAGCCTTCGTCCTATACACATACCTCGTTGCATTTAGGTGGAGGACGAAGAAGAGCACGGCAAGACGTACTTCATGATTGGGGAGTTGTGGTGCCGAGAGAACAATTGGGTGGCCGCCTGCCTGGCGTTCGACAACGCCATCAAATGGATGCCGGAATTCGGGGACGAATTTGAGGTTTGAAGCAAGGAACTGAAGTGCAAATAGATCAGTACTACGTAGTACGTGCAAGATGAGGAAAGATGTGCTTCTGTGCGTGTCTTCCGTTGAAGTGGCCATTAAGTTTCGATACGATAACTTGGATTTCATTTTTTCCCTCTCTCATCTGTGCATACGCCCGTAGGTCAAACACGCGCGAGCGAAGATGGAGTCCGAGAAACAGGCAACCGAAAAGCGAAGGCTCAGCGAGCAGCCCAAGCGCGTGTCGATCTTTGGGCGGCGCACGAGCATGAAAGCCGAACACCGCGGAGCGACGCCGCCGCCGGAACGCTTCAGCGACAAGTTCATTGCTCAACTGGGCAGCGAAGGCAGCGACAATGAGGGACACCATCAGAGGAGACGGAGAAAGGCGTCGATGCCGTTTTTGACCCGAGCGCTGAGTACCTTTATGGGTGGGAACGACTTTTTACCTTCCTTGGAGCCCAATCCTGAGGCACTAGGCTCGGCCGATATGAGCTCCTTTGTGGGGCTCGGAGAAGACCCTTCTTCGACGTCAGCACATGTAAAGCCCATGGGCCCTGCTGAGAAGATGAGAGACGCCTTAGTCACCAGTCGAACGGTGTGGGAAGTGGAGTTTGGCTTGTCAGGACCTTTAGGCGACGAGAAGCGACGAAGGCAGAACGCGGTGGTGGCGGCTGCAGCTGCTGCTCATGATGATGGTAGTTCCTCTGTGGCTGTAGCGTCGACTGCAGATTCTTCTTCTTCTTCTTCTTCTGTAGTAGTGACACGCTCTGACCCTCCTCTTTTGGAGACAGCTGTGGTTGGCGGCACGGTAGGAGTGGTCGGGGGTGATAAGCTATAGAAGGATCATGTTTGCGTGTATTTGGCTGGTAATTTCTTTGATGCCTTGTATAATTTCTCTCATAAATTGACATCCACGAAATTTAGATCTGCATGCACGCTGCTTTTGACAGGTGTTGTTGCATGGGATCAAAGCAGACCCTCCCGGGCGCGTAACCTTCTCTGTAGCCGAACCCGCTAAAAAGACACCGAAAACCAATCGCTCCTCCAAAACTGCCAAAAAGAAGAAAGACAAGCCCGAGACATCTTCATCTCCAGCCTTCTCGTCATCATCTTCGCCTGGTGTTGGCGCGACGGTGGCTCGTGGCATGGAAGAAACGAAGGAATTGTCTTTAGACGACACGGACGATCACAGGAATAACAACGACAATGGCGAGGATTCAGAAGACGAAGACGAAGACGAAGAAGACGACGCTGCTCTCGAGGATGAAGTGGCTGTGCTGGGCATTTGCGACGGAGGCCGTTCCGCTGCGAGAGTGACCAAAGCGAGCCGTTACTTGGGCGACCAGGGCACCTGCGTGGAGTTTGCGTTGAATTTCGCGGCTTATCCTCATCTTGATTCGTCGCATCCGCCGCCGCCTCGAGGCTCCCTCGCGGCTGCGATGGCGGCGCACACCGATTACATCTCGTCTTCGTCGTCGAAGAAAGAGTTAACCACGGTGTACTTCCGAGGGTTTATCGACACGGGTCTACCGAAGGTAATGGAGGGCTATACCTACATGCCTGCGAATGAGACTCTAGCTGCTCGAGCGAGGAAAGCAGCTTCAGCCAACAGCCATTACGAGCAGGTAACAAGGAATGACAACTACTTTGAAGAATACAGTAGATGCACATGTACGTGAATGCTGGTTCGAATCGCATTATTCAGGTGTACATTATTCCTTCTCAGTTGGTTCTCTTCACTTGCCGTATGTATGCAGGCCTTTGTGTTGAGCAACCTTGGTGACGCGACCTTTGACTTGCAAGCTTTTTCCCTGGGGGCTAGCAGCAACACCGGGATGCGCGGCCTGAACCAGTCGACCTTCACGGGCAGTGTGGACGCGAGTCACGTGGTGTCGGTGACTCTGGTTCAAGGGCAAAATTTGGTCTGCAAAGAAGCTGCTCACAAAGTGAGTCGACAACTTTACAGATAGCGCAAAAGGAGTTGAACATAGATTTTGAAGTAATTCATGAGCTGTTTTTTGAAGATCGATTTCACTCTCCTCGTTCGGTGTCAGCCATGTCTAAACCTCGTATTTCGAAGCAGGTCATCTTCGCGGGGAAGGCCACCTCCGACCCGTATGTAGTGGGTACTATATCCGGGCAACACCGGATCCGCTCGTCCACCGTCATGAAGACTTTGAACCCCGTGTGGCCTTCTACAGAAAAGAAGGCTGAAACGATTTCGTTATCAGCTTCAAGGAAACATCGCCAGCCTCAAAACACTCAAGCTTCATCTACTGCTGCGGCTACAGATCATCCGTCCTCGTCACTCTCGTCACAAGGAGGAGAAGTGCTCTACGACCAAGTGCCGTTGCCAGCCAACTTCAAGGACGAGCAAGAGCTCTTGTTCACGGTAAAGCTAAATTCGTGGTTACAGCCAATTTTTGCTTCTCTTGTAGTATCGACTACTGGCATAGGATTGCACCTTGCGCCGATTGTCAAATTATTGACCTTTTTCAGCTACAACATGTGCTGATTAGCTCGTGCATGCGCACATGTATATTGCAAGGTGTGGGACCAAGACGAGCGATCTGCAGACGACCCGATGGGCCAAGTGAAGATTCCGTTTGCGAGCCTCGAAGTGGGGCGATCCTACGCCCAATGGTGGCCCATCACCAAAAGCGACGGCGCGTACGACGCCACTGGTGCACTCTTCTTGAAAGTGTACGTAGGGCCTAGGACGATCGCCAGCATCACCTCGACCAATGACGACGCGCTCAAGGACACGACCAGCTCGTCGCCGCCATTGCACGAGAAAGTCGCAACAACTGGCTTTGACCCTGCGCGCATCTTGGGCGGGAGCCGAGAGAGTAGCGCGAGGAGCAGCGGGAGCCGAGAGGGCAGCCTCATGAGCCCGATGGGTTTGATGAGCAGCGTCACGCGCAGGCGACGCAGCAAGGGCTTGGGTAACGATGCCAACTCCTCTTATACAGTGACTCAGCAGCGCCCAGCCTCGAAATCAGTGGCCATTCCACCGGTCGAAGTGTTCGTAGAGAAGGGCCAAGGTGGCGAAGGTGGACGGGCAATGGTGAAGCTCGGCAAGTTTCTGGCAGTGCGCGCGGATTATGCTTTTCATGCAGACGACCGTTACGGGGTAAATGAGAATGATAGTGTTGTACTTGATCACGAAGAAAGAAACAAGTTTTTAAAAAATGTGGAAACTCTACAATCGGTGCTTCTGCGTCCTGTTGCACCTCGTGATGCAAAGAAGAAGAAGAAGTCAGAAGTGAGGCTGAACTTTCCCTTCATGACGGGATGGAAATGCACGTTTCTTTGGCGAGGAGTCATCGCCTTCGTTTTCGCATTATTCCTCACCTTATTCTTGTTGCCACGTTTAGGTGTTCCGAACGATGATGAAGCGCAGCGACTCCTCCAAGAGCAACGCTGGCGGATCATCTCAAGGCGCCACGCCCCTTGAATCGGGCTCCATGGACTCCGACTACTTCAGGCGCGGTAACGATTGTCGTGGTACGAGTAGCGGCAGCTCTCCTCCGCTCCTTCCGGTGCTGTCTTCGTATCCGTCGCCGATTCGCGAGGAAGCATCACCACTAATGAACACTAGTAAAAGGAAGCCTGCACTAGGAGGAGCAGCTACCGAAGCAGCAGTCGAAGCCGCTGCCGAAGCACGAGAACGCACGCGCGCTTCCTCCCTAATACGGTACAGAGAAGGAATATTATTTCAACTGCTAATGCGCAATATACGTATATATTGTGGTGCTATATTCCCCAATAATATGCTTCAAGTGGGCACCTCAAGAACTCGTGCACTGTTTCGTTTCTGTATGCACCTTGATTTCACTGTATGTTTTTGGGGCGACTTCGTACCCATAACCAGGTATTTGAACCGCCTATCAGCCGACCCTTCCGAAATCACCACCCTTCTGGCACAATTGCCGCCTGACTCGTCGAGCTTCATGCAATCGCACGAGTTCAACGAGGGCTGCCGACACAAGTTTATGGAGCTGCTGCAACCGGGAGAAGACAACCTTTCGTCGAGCGCGGTATAAACAAAGAACCACTAATATAGCGCGGTATAAACGCATGCGCAATAGGCGCTACGATTGCACTTTTTTTGCATTTAAAGAGCATTACTTGAAAGTGGACATTGGGCTTTATCTTAATTTCATGATTTGGGCTGCTTGCACTGTCGACTGCACACCCGCAGATGTTGCCGATTTTGACTACGATGTCTGCAGGACAGGGGGTGAAATCTCTTACCGAAGCATTGTGCGCTCAGTTCATGACGGTCTTCGACGTCGATTGCGATGGGCGTTTGAATTTGATCGAATTCACGGCTTTAAATCGCTTCTTTTTCCTGGTGGCATGCCTGGACGAGGAAAGGGGCAATCGAGAGGATGTGAGCGTAGGCACTGGGCAGGCGAGCAAAGGTGCTGTAGATGCAAACAGTAATGCCGCAGTTTTTAGCGTGCAAGGAGGAGCAGAGCACAACAGTGACCCGAGTGCCACTTCTTCTTCATCATCGAGAACCCCCATCTTTCCACCATCTTCTGAGCATGATAATCCCCAAGACCATCCTACGACGACAACGAAGAAGGTCCCGATGTCGGCTGAAGAAGCACAGATGGCCATCGCCGCAGCCGCCGCACATTTAGCCGTCGAAGCGCCTCCTGCCAGTGTGCTAGAAAGCCTAGACGCGGTTCTCAGCACTGCGTACAGGTAGGGTGTTTTAATTCGAGAGAGATTACTTGAAGAATTTTATTTGCTGCTCAGGAGATTAATCTTTGTTCGAGTTTTTGATTTGAGCATTCACCTTTTCACGAAGTTCACCATGTTCTGATCTTTTTGTGAAACAAATTGTCTCGATGTTCAAGTGAATTGTCGTTATCTGCCACTTATGACGTCTCTCATTCGTCTGTTTCCTCTGAACCTGATTTCTTTCTACAGCGGCCACGGCTACGAGTTTGAAGAGTCATTTGGAAAGGAGCCATCAGTGAACCCTCCGAATGTGCATGAAGTGCAAGAAGGAGCAACGAGGAGCGACGACTACGAACAACAACCAAGGTCTGCCACAACCAGAATGATGACACGGCACTACAACACGCAACAACCTCAGCTGCAGAGGCCTAGTCGCTTGCAATCTGCAGCTGCAGGAGGCGGCGGAGGCAAAGGCCGAGACAACAGACTACTGAATGGTCGACCTTCAGCAGCAGCAGCAGCAGGTGGTGCTGGGATCTCGGCTGGCAGTCGACTGTCGGTGGCTGCGAATGCCGGCAATCGGGTGTCAACTTTCTCCAAGGCACCTAGAGGAGGTCGTGGCAGTGGAAGTGGCAAAGGAGCTGGCGGACGAGGCCCTGCCACTGCCGCTGCTGCTCGAGGAGGAGGAGGAGGTCGTCTCGGAGGCGGCAGTCAAGTCCAAAGGAGCAGCAGCAGCAGTCGCCCTTTCGCAACAGAAGGGGGCCCGCCGCAGCTGAGGCCAAAAGCACAGCAGCGACAACGAAGCAGCCATGGCACTGCTTCGCGGAAAGGAGGAGGCAAAGGAGCTTGGTTTCCGGTGCTGGATCAGGCCTCTGGCCGGACGTATTACGTGCACGCTGAAACGAACCAGGCACGCTGGGAGCCGCCGCCGCAGCCGTAGCCGCAGGAGCGAGAAGCAGGGAGCAAGAATGGGTCAATAGTGATTTAAACCATACCTAAGGTCAAAAGAAATTTCCTGGTGCGGTGCGATCACTATTTGCATGTGTATGTATAAGTCCCGGCGCAAAACGCCGTAACCCCCCCTTTTTCTGTCTTCTATATTTATATTCGCATTCGCGCCCCAGCGCAATTCAGATTTGAAGATTCGGAATTTTGGGCGGATGAGAGCTCCGAACTCCGAATCCCAGTAGCAGTAGGAGGTTCGAGGAACCATGAAGAGCCATACCGCTTTTTGTAACTTCGACCTTTTCTTTGGATTTGAGATATAAGAAGCCATTTTCCTGGACCTGGAATGTCCGATTTGAATTTTGATTATATGATTCTTGAAGCTAATTGAAACAAAGAAAATGCATGTGCGTGGTTGCTGCTGAAGAGCTCACGGCGGATCTGAGCTCGCGTTTGCAGAAGAACAAAAGCAAGCTTGTGTCCTACAGCAGCGTTATGGCTGGTGGCCTTACAAGGAGAAAACCAGAGGGCCGTTCCTACCCCCCCCCCGGTTTACGAGCGCTGCTTCATGTACTCCTCGAACGAAGGCGCCACCGAGATGGACTTGCGGGCGTCCTCGTGCTGGAAAGCTTCCGGGTCGCGGGTGTCGGCCATGCCGCCCGAGCCCAAGTGAGGGCCACCGGTGCTTGGGGCTGGAGGTGCAGCAGCGGCAGGGGGCGCGTAGCCAGGAGCCGCTGATTGCTGTTGCTGTTGAGCGCTTCGAGGGGAGTAGCCGGCGCCCGGTCCGTAGTTCTGGCCGGGGCTGGCACCGCCGCCGGAGGGAGCCGCTGGAGCTGGGGCCGCCATCCAAGGTGCCGCTGCCGCAGGAGCCGGAGGAGCGGCAGCAGGAGCCGCAGGAGCAGGCGCCGTAGGCCTGGCGCCACGAGCGCCGTTGGTGCCCACGCCCGCACCAGGCTGGTAGGCCCCCGTCCACTCGGCGGCCCACGCTGCGCCCGACTGAGGGGCGGAGCCGTCCAAGTGGCGGTTCCCGTAGCCGCTGTTGTAGTTGGAGGGGGCGTTGTTGGTGCCCACGCCGGTGCCCGGCTGGTAGGCCCCCGTCCACTCCGCCGCCCAGGGCTTCTCCTTCATGGGCGCCGACGCGTCCAAGTGGCGGTTCCCGTAAGTGTTCCCGTACGCGCTCTGGTCTCGCTTGGTGGTGCCCACGCCGGTCCCGGGTGGGGAAGTGAGCCACGCCGCAGCGTACGAGTTGTCGCCCTGCTTCGTGGCCCCGTCCAGCCGCTTGCTGCCGTAGTTGCCGCCGGACGGCATCATTTGGCCCGACTGCTGGTGGCCCTTGGGGGCCGTGCCCACGTTGGAGAGGGGCGGGGAGCTGACCCAGGCAGCCGACCATGGCTTGTCTTCGATGTTGGGCGAGTTGTCGAGCTGGCGACGGCTGCCGTACGCCGAGGCCTGAGAAGACGAAGACGATGGAGCAGGGAGGGCAGGTGATGAAGGCACAGCAGAGGGCAGGGTGCCGGTGGGGGTGAGAGGTTGAGAGTGCAGCCAAGCAGCGCTGTAGGCGTCGGTGAAGTGGCTAGCAGCTTCCACCGAAGCGCCCTGGCCTTCAAGCTGTCGCATGTTGCCGCCGTAAGCGCCGCCGCTGCCGAATTGCGGCGCCGCACTGGAGGAGGCGCCTCGGCCAGGGCTGCTGCGAGGGTTGGTGCCAACGCCCACGCCCGGGGTGTAAGGGCCCGTCAACCACTCGGAGCCCTCTAGAGGCCCTTTCGCTTTCATGCCTTCGTCTTGGTGGGCCCACCCGGGAGTGGTGTACACCTACAGAGGAGGGTCAAAGTAGAGGGGAGAGGAGGAGGGATAGGTTACCTGAGTAGGCGCGTGAATTTGACCCAGCCAGTTCCCCTCAAGGTGAGAAGGCCTGCCGTACTTCGTGGTCTTCTTCGCAGCCTACGCATGAAAGGAGAAAAAACAAAGACGCATGAATGTTTCCGCGGCAGGTGACGCTGAGAACAAAGCCAGTAGAAAGCAGCGCAGGCCGCGGAAACACACACTTGTCTCCATTTTTTTCTCTGTCCATGCGTAAGCGAAGAAGATGACGGCAAAAAGAAAGACAAAGAAACTCCACACGTGTGCGTAGTACTCATATGAATAGAATCCAGTGCGTGTGCTTTGCTTGCGTACCCGCCTCTCCCACATTGCATTTGAATTCTACCTTGGGCGCTTCTGCCTTAGACTTGTCGGAAGGAGGGGCCGGAGGAATGTAAGGGTGGCCGCCACGGCCATTCCAGTTGTAGGCCACGGCCGACGACGCGAGCACGATCGAGAACACTATGGAGCGAAACATGTTGCCTGCCTTCTACCGCTGGTGCTGGTTGAAGTGACGCAGGTGACGATCAAAGAAAAGAAAAGCACAAATCCAAACGACCGACCGACAACAAACTTCATCCCGGCGCGATAGTATCTCTCGCTGATTGGTCGAATTCTTGAGGTGTGAGGTCCAAAGTGCTAACAAGTGCTGCGAACTGCGAATCTCGCATTTCGCATCTAAACTTACCGCCTAATTACCGTTGCCGTGTACGGCGAGGAAAGAAGGAAGAACGCCCGTAGCTATTAAAATTAGCCATCACCATAAAGCTTCCTGATGCCTTTCGCCCCCTGGATACCTATGCCACACGCCCCCACCCATCCCGCATCGCAATGCCGCGATGCCCGATTATCCTGAAGCGCATTGTTTTACCACAGGCCCCAAGGGGTCGGATTTAGAAGGCTAACAAGCAAGCAGAGAATTCAAAGCGACCAATGATAGGGGGAATGACTAAGGCACTCAGGCCAGAGTGGCCGTGGAAGTGGTGGTAACGGTCCAAAGTGGCACGCTCCTCCATGCCCTGAGAATCACCGCATTGTTTTCTGAGCCCCCCTGGGGTGCGAAATACGGTTACGGTCCGAAACAAATAATTTCCGAAACCGGAACTTTACGGTCCGAAACATTTATTTTCCGTATCATAGTTCCGTAACATTCTGGGGGCGCGGGCGTGCACGGCCCGCTTCTGTTAGGGTTAAACTGCACTGATTTTGAAGTATGAAAATGGAGCTTGTGCATGAAATCGTTGTTTTACGTGCATATGGCACGGACCGTACTTTCTTCGTATTCCATCGACCCATCGACCCCATCAATCGAATCAAATTTCTCACTACAAGTACACACACCATGTTGCTCGGTCGTTTATGAACCGCGTAGTAGCGTCCTTCAAGTCCCACTGGCACAACCGACGGGCCTTATGGATACTTTTGCAGTAACAAATGGGCAAAAGCGAGTTAGGCACCTTGCGCCCTCCCCTCTAAGGTCATGCGGCTCTGTCTGATGAACCTTGGGCACACGTTACGAAGTTTGTCAATGACTTGAACGAAGGTTGCTGGAAGTGCGACTATCGCGGTAAGAAGTGTGAAGTACAAAGGCCGCGACAGGATGGCATGGATGAGAAATAAGAGCACTTCACTACATAGTGCATGTGAAGTGAAAGTCCTGAATTGCTTTTCTTTAATCCTTTCTCTGTGATAGGTTTCACAACACCTATCGGGCACCCAAGCTTCGAGACGCGCGTGAACGAGGCCTCGCTTCATAGAAAGCGCAAAGGAACCCATTTCTTTCATGATTAAATTGGCCTTTTTGGGACGCATTGTTGAATTCGTTCCGACTCTTCAAGGTGGCAATTTTCAGTGAAAGAATATAAGAAGGGTGTCGCCGCCGTCTCTTCAGAAATCACACCATATTGGGTTGCCCATCAGA
>Ga0307982_1004066_pt1 | contig 11591 bp, 4 predicted proteins | sample OrgLakmetagen989_FD_201847 | JGI IMG/M metagenome (GOLD analysis project Ga0307982, IMG submission 201847) | Saline water microbial communities from Organic Lake, Antarctica - #989 | ecosystem: Environmental > Aquatic > Non-marine Saline and Alkaline > Saline | place: Antarctica: Organic Lake... | reverse complement strand
CACCAGCTTGCGCCCCATCGACACCCACATGCTGCTCAGCACCAGCTTGCGCCCCATCGACACCCACATGCTGCTCAGCACCAGCTTGCGCCCCATCGACACTGCATGCTTCAGAGGCGCCGCTGTGCTCGCTGCTGCAGTCCCCAGCCTCTGACTGGACCATTTGCGAAAATGTGCCAGGTGGCTCTAGTTGAGAAGAACTGCTGGCGACAGCACCCTGCAAGTGTTCATGCATCTCTGAGGCCTCTTCGCGGGATGCCACCTCGCCGTGTCCGCTGCAGGCAGGGGGCGCACACCCCTCAGCAGGCTGCTCGGCCAAGGCGTGCAGCTTGCTATGCAGCTCCTGCCAGATGGAATATGCGTCACTCCAGGCTTGCTTGGGGGAAATAGGAGATGCCTCGCCGCCTGCGCTGTGCAGGGCGCCTGCCGGGCTACGCGCGGGCATGCCAAACCTGCCTGTGTCGTCCTCGCTATCCAAGTCACTGCCGTCGCTGGTGCTCTCGAACATGAGCTCAGCGCCTGAGTCATCTCCCAGTACGTGTTGCAGCAGAGCTTGCTTCTCCGCTTCCGTCAGCAGGAAGGTGCCACCGCTGGCCTCGCTGCGCTGGGCCAGAGAGACCACAGTGGCAGCATTCCGCTCAGCCTGCTGCTGGCGCGCTGCTGCTTCCATGGCACCTTTGTCGGGCACGGGCGCTTGCTTCGGCAGCGGCACACTGGAGGCTTGTAGGGACGCCAGCAGCGGCTGCAGCACATGCAGCACAGTGTCTTGCAGCCGGCGGTGGGCAAGGTTCGAATTCAACACCTGCAGCGTCTGCACCCCTCCCAGCGCGTGCATGCCTTGATGCTGCGCCCACAAGGCGCTACCGATGTCCCCATGTAGAGGCAGCAGTGCCATGCCGGCTGCTGCCCCTTCCAGTGCTGGCTGCACCTGCACTGGGCTGCACTGCACTCGGCCCTCCTGCAGGCTGGCGGGGGTAGGGGGTGCTAGAATACCTCGCAGCAGGCGCTGCCTGATATCATGCAGCTGTGTCAGGGGTGCCAGTAGGCTGTGCAGGGCTGCGCTGGTGGCCGCCTGCCCCTGGGCCCACCTGACCAGGGACGGTAGCCCCCCCCCCAACACAAATGCGGCAGGGGCGGTGGCAAACAGCCGCACAAGGGCATGTGTCAGCAGCCCAAAGGTTTTCAAGGCCTGCAGTGCCTCAGTGTCTTCTTGACTAGCGCTCTCTGCTGGGGCCCCTGCTTGTGCCTGGAGGGGGGGTGGGCATGCCGCCATGGCAGACACCCCAATCTGCTGCCAGCTCAAGAGGAACAGGCGAACAGAGTGCAAGCACACACTGGACAGCGGCAAGACGATGCGCCGCACCAGCGCCTGCGCTTGCACCCCACAGGGCGCCTGCATGCATGGCGCCTCCCCACCCTGCAGGTGCAGACTGCCGCTCCACAGGGCACACCAATGCACCAGCATGTGCACTCGCATGGCATCTAGATCCACTGCAGCACCGTCTTGAGGTGCATGCACAGGAGGGGGGATTTCACCGCAGCCTACCGCCAGCTGTGCACACAGGCGCTGCACCAGTGCGCTGCCGAAAGCATCGTTTGTGACAGTATGCAGCACCTGCTGCTGTGCATTGGGATAGCCTGCAGCCCAGTGGCACAGCACCGAAAGCATAAAGCAGCTCTCGCCCAGTGCGGCAGCAGTGCCTCGTTCACAAGCACTCAGGTGCGACGTGCTCAACAGATCCGTCTGCAGCTGCAGGCGCCCAGCCCCCCCCTCCCTGGGCGCCCAGTGGAACCCCCCCTGCTTCAGCTCCCGCCGCAGCCCCGCCAGCATGTTCTCCACAGCATGGTGGCGCATGGCCCAGCCCATGGCCTGCACCAGTTCCCGTACTGCCTGCTCTGGCGCTGTGCTTTCAGCTGTTGCAAGGGGCACCTGCCCCAGCTGCTGGGAGCACTGCAGTGCCAGCTGGGCAAAAGCATCGTCCCCGCAGCAGCGGGGCACACATCCCAGAGCTGCAGATACATGCAGGACATTCACTTGATCTTCCCCAGTCTGAGGTGTTCCTTGTTCCGGGTTGAAGGTTTTGGCAGCCGCCTTGCCCATGACGGCTTTGGCAGCCTTTGTGTCCTCCGCAAGCAGGGTCTCCCCAGAGGGAAGGCTGTCCGCCGCAGCGAGCTTCGCGTGGCGCTCAGCAAATGTCAGGTAGCTGCTCCAGCTGCCTGAGTTGGCAGTGGATGCGCCCCCCAGCAGCGCCATGAGTGCAATGCCCACCTTGGGGTGCACGCGCAGCTGTGTGGGGAACATGCCTTCAAGAAGCGCCAACACAGCGTGCCAGCCGGCATGCAGCCACACCACACCAACGAGGGCTTCTATTGCATCAGCGATGTACTTCCTGCGACTGGACAGGGAGGCAGCCGACTGCATCACATCGCCCGCGGCCAGCCCAGCATCGGCAGTCTGTGCCGCTCGAGTGGCACGTGCCACCCGCCCAAGGGTCTGCTCAATACGCAGCCGGGGGGAGGACTCGGCCGAGCCAGCTGCTGCAAGGTCTGGCTCTGCACTGTCTTTTACCTGCTGCCCACAGACGGAGCTGGTCGCTGAGCTGGTCGCTGGGCTGGAGGCGGTCTCGTCCCTGGCGTATTGGGCAGCAAGGAACCACGCTGCGTCGCCCCCCACTGCAAGCAGAGCCTGCACCATATCGTCTGTGGCGCTGGCCGTAAAGCCGTCCATAGCACTGCCCTGCAGTGATGCGTCCGCGGTGTCCCCCCGCTGCACGGCGCCGCGCACCAAGCAAGCCAGGTCCAGTCGGGCGGCCACAGCCAGGAGAGAAGCGTTGCTCACCAGGTACGACACCCATGTCTGCAGGTCAGCCGACGACACCTCACGCCACCGACTCCATACTAAAAACATGACTGACACCTGTAGCACAGAGTCACCGATTTTTTCAAGCCTCTCGTTGTCATTGCGCGTCACCTGGCTGGCCTCAGTCGCGTCGAAGTCGGTCAGCAGCGGCGAGGAGCTGTTCACAGCTGCGCCCACAAAGGCGTTGCGAATCGAGAGCAACACTGGGTCACTCCACGCCCGATCTAGCAGCGCTAGTGCCTGCACAGCCGGCTTCAGTGGGCCCGCAGTGTCACGCAGCAGCTCGTGTGGAACTTGGAAGCAAGGGGCAGCCGTCGCCGCCTCCACACTGGCCTGCAGCAGCACAGGCGTGCGATACGTGCGAGCACTGGTTGCGTTTGCTTCGTACAGGCTGTCGAAGGAGGAGTGCGTGAAGGCTCTTCGTAGGTCCTGGTTGGGCAGGTGTGCGGTGGGCAGGGCACGAAGGGGGCCCTGTAGGCGGCGTGCAGCCGAAGCCTGCCAGGCACACCAGCCAGCAATGTACTGCTGCAGCTGTGACATTGCGGGCAAGCACGCCACGTGTCCTATACTCATGTATGGCAGAGTGGCACTGCCCTGGAAGCAAGCCCCGGTGCCTCCTGCTGCACTGGCCCCTGCGCAGCCACACACCCCGCCTTGCCACAGCAACTGCTGCAGGGTGAGCATGCAATGCACGCCGACCCCCACTTCACGACCGGTGAAGTGCACAGGGACCTTATCAGCAGCCGGCAGCCCTGCGGCAGAACTGGTGTGCTCAAGGGCCTGCTCTGCGGCAGCCTGTGCCGAGGCCTGAATGTGCAGGTCAGGGAGCGGCACAACAGAACCCTTCTTCCATGCAGCTGACAACGTGCGGCAGGCGGTGTGGCTGAGCTTGGGCAAGACGGATGGTACTGACGTCACTGACGGCAGTGCGTCTGCCGCCGCTGCTCCCCCCCCAGGGCCTGCCGCCGCTACTGCCGCCTTCTTTTTCTTCTTCTTGCGGCCCGGCCTGGCGGCGGGCGCAGCCTCCCCACCCATAGCATCCATGTACTGCTGCCCAGTCATGCCCACCAGTGACCTGGTGACGACTTCATGTGTGTACTTGTCCAAGACTGTGTGCAGCATGCTGCCCAGCACCCCCAGCTGTGCGCTGAGCACACCCGAGGGATCCCCACCCACAGCCGCTTCCACAGCAGTGATTACGGCCGGCTCATACTCTGCATCATTGGGCATTAGTGCTGGACGGGAGGCGTCTCCAAGGGCCCGTGGTCTGGCGCCTTGGGGGGGGGAGGGCCACCCCAAGGCGTCCAGCTTGGCAGACGCCACAGCCTGAGTGTTGCTGTACTGCCGGGATTTCATGCCCACAAAATAATCCCAGTATGTACTACAGGCACGCAAACCCAGCTTGCGTGCGCGACCAGCCAGCACGGGGGCGAGCTCCGCATGCACCCGCGTTTGCAGTGAAAAATCTGCGGCCCACGCCACAGACAACAGAGGGCTGGGGATGCCATTGGAGGCAAAGGACCACAGCACGGGGGACTGGTGCATGCTGATAACACCTGGGGCTGGGGTCGCGGCCTGAGAGCTGACCTCCTGCTCAGCAAAGCGCAGTGACGCTAAGTCACCATGTGCCAGTGTGCGCCCACCCCCAGGCAGCGCGCCGGCCGCCCACTGGCGGAAGGCATGAGAGGGGGGCCGAGCCCGCTCCTGGCTGTCTGCTTTGTTGGTTTGTGATGAGGTGGCCACGTGCATTTGTGCCTTCATGCGGTCGGTGCCTGCGGCGCCAGCAGCCAGGGCCAGCCCTGCACTGCACTGCGCCGGCGCCCGGAAGGGCAGCAGCCACCAGGGTGTCAGACACAGCGGCAAGAAATGGCACTGAGCAGGTGTGTTGGGGGGCGGGTGTGTGTCTGCGCATGGTGCTGCAGGGTTGCCCTCTGAGCTCCACGCCTGCAACGAGTGCAGCGCGAGGGCAGCCGGCACTGGCGCCACAAGTACTGACTGCTGCTCGATGATGGCACGTTGCTGCAGCAGGTCGGTGTGGTGCAAACACATGAACGGCTGATGAGTTTCGCGGAGTATGTACCATTGCCGCGCTGAGCACTGCACAGTATGCTCAGCGACTGCTTGGCAAGATGCCAGGGCATATGTCACATTCACCTGCCCTTTCAAGCCGCTTCTGGCAAATGTTTGCCGGTGATGAAAGCCGCGTACATGGCTGTTATGCAATGCGTAGGAGACAAACCACGCATCGAATCCCAATATGTGCTCAACGTGCCACAACTTAGCATGTAATTCAAGCTTCTGGTGGTCGCTGTAGGACTTTTCTTCTGGGCTTGGAGGAGCTAAACCTTTCATGGCTTCGAACAGAGCGTACCACGCGGCATCTGATTCATCCTCAAAACACACTTGCTCTGCTAGTTTGAGCAGCGGCACATAGCTCATTTGCGTCGCTGTTTTTGAGGCCATGAGCTGCGTGCAGGCAATACTGCACTGCAAGCGTGGGTCTAGTACTAGCTGTTCCCACTCGGGTCAGAGTTCAAGTTTGGATTCGTCAGACAACAGATTGCACCCATTGCGATTGAAGCTCATGCAGTACGCAGCGGCTACATTCTTTGTCATGGCTCGCAGACTGCCCAGCATGGGGGACCTTGCTCTATTTGCTTGCAACAGTTGCACCGCTAGTCGCAGTCGCTGCCACGTGCGGGCCCTGCGGAACACACCTCAAGCTGACCACTTGGTGTGCAGACACAAACATGTAGATGCTCTTGCCGTCTGGCTGCAGCTCGGGCGCCGGGGGCATGGGCCCCCTGTGCTGCATGCCGGTGGCTGCATCTCCCACACGCCGCGCCACCGCCACCACTGAAGGGTGATCGGCCCCGTGCTCATAGCCACTGTACGCCACGTCTCCTTTAGACCCAAAGGGCTGCTCCAGGATATTCACTGCGGTCACACTGGCGAGGGGGGTGCTGCTGTGCACAACGCACCAGCCGCTACACCCAGTGCTTTCGTACAAACGCAGCACAAAGCAGGGTACAGAGAGCGGAGCAGGGGGGTCGAACAATTCCTGTGCAGGTCTCAGTGCCGAGCACTTGAAGCTGGCTTGCAGGGGGGCTTCACACAGCTTCACCCCGTCCAGCAGCACTGAGGTGCACGGCAGCGCATGCACTGGGCTGGGGGAAGCTGAAAATAACTCAAACGGGACAACGGGCACACCTGTACGGTTGTCTTGCACAGAGGTGCCGAACGGCTGCACATTAAACTGCTTGGCCTGCGCTATGATCAGGTCCCTCAAGTCCCCCTGCCCACAGGCAGTGGCACGGGGAAGCACACAGCTCGCGGCGCCGCACACGGCAGACCACAGGTCCTGCAGCAAGGCCTGGATACCAGGTGTAGCCACGGTGATGCCATATTTGAATGTGTGATGTGCGCAGTCTGCATGCTTGTCGGGTGCTTGCGAGGCGCGGAGCAGGGACAGCCGCATCACGCCAGGCAGGCAGTTGTACCCGTACTTGCTATCATTCAGCAATGCCACAGCCATATTGTCCTGCACCATGCAGGCGTAGGAGTGCCCCGTGACCTCCTGCTGCATCTCTGCTTCCGGTGAGGAGGTGTGAAGAGGGCGGAGCACACTGCCCCAGGCACAGTCATACTCCGCACTGCTGCCAGCAATGCAGACGGGGAAGCCCACACGCAGCAGCACATGCGTCTCACGCCACAGCACTGCAGTGTGGAAGTGCAGCGTTGGAGATAGCGCATCCAGGATGATATGCTGATGCAGGAACGAACGGCGGCCGGGCAGTGCCAGCCGCAGCGCCAACACAGCCTGTGTGCTGCTGCTGGAGTGCAGAGTCAGGGTCACGCTGGGACGCAGCACGGCCTTGGAACTGTCAGAAGAATGCAGCTCCCGTGTCAGCAAGTTGCCGACGCTGGCTGACGGCGTGTCCAGGGGCGTCCCACGTGCCGCTGCGGTGGCCGCCAGACTAGCTGCAGCCACCGCATCGCCCGCCCCAGCCACATACCGCCCCGTGTTGGCGTGCGTCCATGCCTCGTCGGTCCACGGGAAGGTGTCCCACGCGTCCCAAAACAAGGGGATGTCGCGGTGCATGGTGAGCTTGTTGCCCACCCCCCCCAGCGGCAGCACCTCCTGGGGGGCCACCGCAGCCCTCCCAACGGCACTTGGAGCCTTGACCTTGAGGGACGTCACATGTCCAGTCATGTTACACACGTGCACCGCAAGGAAGGCGTTGCTGAGCACGATGCCGCTGTCCACTGTCTTTGCGGAGACGTGGAAGCGCGGGGGCAGCTGTGGCGGCGCCCGGGGGGAGCGGTGCACATCGCAGCCCCCCCAGGAGGGAAGCGGCACCACTGTAGCGCCTGCACCATCCTGCAGCGGATCCAGCATATCGCCCAGCTGTTGGAAGATGTGGCTGGTCTCCTTGGGGGAAGGGGTGGGCGCGGTGGGGGACACAGGCGCCACGGGCTGCGGCAGGCGCATGGGTGCGGGAGGCCTCACAAGCTTTGGCCGGCTGGCTGTGGAGCATTTCACAAGCGCAAGTTGGGGCACACTGCTGGCGTTCCACACGCGCGTGTTCAACGGCATTTTGCTACGGGCAGTGGCCGCTCCAGGCACCTGCAGCAAGGAGGACACCCCGGCTGCCAGCTGCTCCCGCAAACTCAGCGCTCGCCCCACCATGTGCTCATACAGCTGCAGTGCATCGTCATGGGCTATGCTGATGCTGCTGCCCGGCAGCACATCATGAAACTGGTTCAAGCACACGCCTTGCCACAGCTTGCGCAGGGCTAGCTCCGGGTACACCGCCGCGGGGCCAAGCAGCTGCCCAGGGGGGGACAAGGGGGGCCTGGATTTGAAACCACCCACAGCTGACTGCGGCAAGGTGCAGGCAGCGTCTTCTTCGCTGGCCAAAGACAGCAAGGCGCGTGCGGCGTGGCCCTGGTCCGACGTGAGGGCGCCCAGCCACAGGGGCGAGGCTGGGCCAGCGGCTGACTGCACAGCTGTTGTTGCAGGGACTGCCGCGACGGACTTAGATTTCGATCGCTGCCGTTTCTTGCTGCCCTTGGAAGACATCACTGGTGACGTTGCAGGTGTTTCAATGGGCAATTTAGTGTCACCACCACCAGCGGCAGCAGCTGCGGCATGAGCATGGGTGCCTGGCGACTGAGGTGTTGGCACTGCCTCCACTACATCCACAGTCGCAATTGCAGCACTAATGATCTTGAATGCAGCGGCCTGTGCCGCCACGACGATGTCGCGTGCCCAACCCAGCTCCTGCTGGGACAGGGGCGGCGACATGTACTTCTGTACGTCATTCACAGAAAGATCCTCTTGGTCGCCATCGGCATACTTGACATGCAGCAAAACATAGTCGGGGTGCCACATGGTCAGTGTGGCGCTTGCGATGCCTTCGTGTGCATGCGTTACCTTGCCAGCAAACATCTGCCGCTTTTTGGTGCCGGGGTTGATGAACGGTTTCTTCAGCGCGACGCCTGACTTGGAGGCAAGGAGCGCCCCCAGGACACGAAACATCAAGCCTTGCCGGGCCAGCAGACGGCTATGCTTGTCGTTCTTGCGCACCAGCTTCACCAATTGGGCCAGGGCAGCGGGGGGCAGTGTGGCCTTGAGCTTCTGCAGGCGGGTGGGCGAAGTCGCCGGCGCCAGCACCGCCCCCTGCACAGCCTTCAGGACGGTTGTTGGGGGCCCTAGCAAGCTCCACGCCACCGCCAAAGCTGCCTCAGGCGTCGCGCAGGTGGCTCTGCAGCGTTCCTCCAGCGTGGCTTTGGTGGGCACCAGGCTGCCTGTGGCATGGGGAAGCTGCTTGGGCAACGGTACATCCCCAAAGGCGTTGTGTGCGGTGACAGGGGTGCTCCTCGGTGCAGTAGGGGGGGGTGTCTCAGGGGACCCTATATGAGCAGGTGTGGACCTTGCAGCCGCTTTGGCGGCTTTGGAGGTTGCAGAAGCAGGTGTGGACTTTGCAGCCGCTTTGGCAGCTTTGGACGGCGGCCCTTTCACCGATTCACCAAGCTTGACATCGACAGGCCTGGGCTCAGAGCCCTGTGCCTGCGGCAGGGTGCTTGTGGTGGGCAGGGGAGCAGGCAGTCCGCTGGCCAACTGCAGACAGGCCAGGGCAGCGGACACCCCCAGGAACTCCACTTGGCCCAAAAGGCGCTCACTGACCCTGTTTCCCAACTTCAAGCCTGCTTTGGTGGTGAGGGTGCCTTGGTGCAACTCCAGGTACAGCTCCCCCGAGTGCTTGTGCAGCTTGCGGGAGGCGGCCATGTGCTCCAAGCCCTCGAAGAAGCGGTGGGGATCGCCGTGCTGCACAGCCGGCAGGCCCTGCAGGTGGGCTGGAATGGACTCTGCGGGGTGGCTTGGGGGCGCCACCAGATTGCTGGGGTCAGTTGCCAGCTGCCCTGTGCCGTCCGCACTGGCGGCGTGCCGGTTCTGAGCCCGTGATCCCATCAGCCGCGCCAGCTGCAGCAGCATCTCAATGGTGGGCCCACCTCCCCCGTCTCCGTTTCCATACAGCATCAGTGCCGTGGGAGTGTCCCTAGCAGACTTGTTTTGGGTTGCAGAGCGCAGCACATCCTGCACGTTGCCCTGGGCGTTGTACGTGTCAGCTGGGGGGAAGTGCACCAACACACGCGTCCCGTCCAGCCCAGCCCACCAGAAGGAGTTGTGGCGCGGCCGATTCACCAGGCTCCAGGATAGCTTTTGAGTGAGGAAGTACGGCTTGCCGCACAGACGGGCGATTTGAGGGAGCTGGGCGGAGTAGCCGAATGTGTCCGGCAGCCAAAACACGGTGCTGCGGCCCGCCTGTCCCAGCAGCTCAGCCATCCTGCGCTCACCTAGGAGGAATTGCCGAGCCAGTGCTTCTCCCGAGGGCATGTTGGCGTCCGGCTCCACCCACGACCCCCCCACGGGGATGAAGCGCCCAGCTGCCACCGCCGCCTCCAAGGCCGGCATCAGCTCAGGGTGGTCCTGCTGCAGCCAATCGAACTGCACCGCCTGGGAAGCTGCGAAGGTGAAGGGCAGCCCGGGGTACCTGGACATGTACCGCAGCTGGGTGCTCCACGAACGCACGATCTTGCGTCGTGTTTCGCGGTATGGCCACAGCCATGCTGTGTCGATATGGCAGTGACCCACGGCTATGACCTGCTGCACCGCGGCTGTGGGCGCCAACACCCCTGCCCCCTTTGTGATGGTTGGGTTCAGGGGGTCCGCGCTGCTGCTGGCGGGGAGCGCCGCCGAGCGGAAGAACTGCAGGGATATTTGCAGCGCCATGGTCAAAGTGCGCTCGTCAGATGGGTCCAGGATGTTGCAGATGGCATTGCCACACTCCAGGGCAGCAGCAGCTACTGTGGCCACTTGGCTGCTGGGGGGAGGAGGGGGGCCACCCAGCCGAGGGCCGGCGGTGCGGTCACTCTGGGGTCTCAAGCAGGACGCTAAGTCGTACATCACCTTCAAGTTCCAGTACAGGTCTTCTCCCAGGGCACTGAGCGCTGCAAAGAGGTAGCCGTGGCAGGGGGCAGCAGCAAGGAAGCGCAGGATACTCACTGCTCAGATGGCACGACTTGAGGGCAAAACTGCGGTTGGGGTCGGGGGGGTTGATCAAGCCATTATCGCCAGTGCCAAACATGCCATTAGCAGCAGCTTCGATGTAAAGTGTGATGCGCTGCCCAGCTGCAGACAAAGGTTGAGTGTCCATCAAGCAAGTGCTCTGCCCCTGCACGGCGTGGCTTACCAGCTGCTGCTCGCGTCAGCAGCACTTCGGCACGCCTGTCGCACCCGTCACCGCCAGTGAAACCTTGAAGTGGGTCCCCACTCGGCGTGAATAGCTGTCCCTCGCAATCGGCATCCCTGCAAGCAATGCAAGGTCAGTCTCGCATGCACCGCGGCATTTTGTTTGAACCCACCACACCAGCAAAACGGGCACTTTGCTCCAGCTGTCTGGAATGTTGGCAGTTAGCTTGAACCAATGCGTTGACCAAGACGGCTTTATTACTGTGTCGCCCACAAGGACGGGTTTCCACATGCTTGGGCGCAAACTTGCAATGTGAGAAAATGCTACTCTATCGGGAGCTGCCCAGTGCTCAACCTCGACCTTTGCAGTGGCGCGCTGAGCAATTTTTGATGCATTGAAGTCTGACCAGTAGAGCTTGGACAAGAGCTTTTCGAACCTGTCCAAGCGGTGGTCGTCACCTAAGACTTGGCAAGCACGCGCCATGTCCGAAGTCTCTCAAGCTGAGCTCCTGACACGCAGAGCTTGTCGGGTTGACGGCTAAGCAGCAGGGAAAAACGTGGCGGTTCCACTGCCGACGTCAGTGTTTCATGTTTATCATGCAGTAGATCGCGAAATCGTCATTTGCGGGAAGTATACTAGCCAAATGCTCTTGCACTAATTTGCCAGGCGCTGAGGCCCCCCTATATATGAGCAACAGCACAGGTCCTCACGAGACAGTAAAGGTTTTACCCCGTGATGCCCAATCACAAGATTCAAGTTCATTTGTATTTTCCGCTCGGCCATATTCCCTTGCAGCGCTTGTCAAGTCCCCACGGCAGGGTTGAATCCCAACGAAGCATCAGAATTATCTTGCAGCAGCAGCTGAGTGATGGCACACACAGTCCACGCACTGAAAGATATCGTTGAAAACGGCTTGCCGGATCTGGGCACTTTGAAGCTTCTTGCAAATCAAGCAGCCAGGGATCCCGGGTCAT
>Ga0307982_1004065_pt1 | contig 11595 bp, 9 predicted proteins | sample OrgLakmetagen989_FD_201847 | JGI IMG/M metagenome (GOLD analysis project Ga0307982, IMG submission 201847) | Saline water microbial communities from Organic Lake, Antarctica - #989 | ecosystem: Environmental > Aquatic > Non-marine Saline and Alkaline > Saline | place: Antarctica: Organic Lake... | reverse complement strand
CGTTTGAGCACGTAGCTGCAGCTTGCATGGCTATCGGAGCGCATTATACAGATGTCACGGGCGAAGTTGAGGTATTTCAAGCTGCTGCAGACAAGCACGAAGCTGCAAAGCAAGCCGGCATCGTCCTCATGCCTGGTGTGGGGTTTGACATCGTAGCCACTGACTGCGTGGCTGCAACGCTCAAGGCAGACCTGCCCAGTGCAACACACTTGTCACTGGCGTTCACCAGTCGTGGCGGCGGCGGCAGCAGCAAGGGCACCGCCACGACCCTAGTGAAGGCGCTGTCGAGCGGCAGCGGCGCCCTGGTGCGGGAACAGGGGGAGCTGCACACCTACCCCATCGCGGAGCGGGGACGGGAGGTGGACTTTGGGGACCCCCGCTCAGCCAAGGCGGGCAGCACGGGGGCCAGCGGCCGCCCCCAGGTGGTGGTGCTCACACGCTGGGGCGATGCAGTGACAGCCTTTCATACCACTGGCATCCAGAACGTGGAGGTGTTCTTTCGCTTGCCCTCTCCTGTGTGCCACGTGGCGTGGATGCTGACGTCACCGTACGGGGCATGCTTGCGGGCACTACCCATTGAGACTGCCTTGACTGCCCTGATTGTGCCTGCCGATGGCCCCACCCCCAAGGAGCAGAGCACCGGCCGCATGCTGGTGTGGGGCGAGGCAAGAAATGAGGCAACCGGCGAGAGGGTCCGCCGGCGGCTGCACATTGCTGCAGGCTATGCATTCACAGCCCTGTCATCCATTCTCGCTGTTGAATGGCTCATGTTCCGACTGCCGCGGCGCCAGCACGGCGCAGGGGCCAGAACGCGCAAGGGCTTCCTCACCCCAGCAGCGGCTTTTGGTGCTGGCTTTGCACAGGAGTGCGACACTAGTGCGATCATGTTCGAGGCCGAAAGGAAGTAGATTCGATGCATCACGCTAGCGACTGTCTGCTGTGCGTGCAGTTTCTGCCCCAGGCAGGTGCGTGGCAGCGGGGGAGATTGTGCCGCACAAAGCATCTAGATGCGCACTACATCACACAGATGTATGGGGGCTGCAATTGAGCTTCATTGTGTACATTTCAATGGATTTTCCTGGTTGGAGTGTCTGGAAGACTGCATTTGTTTTTGGGCGGGGCTGGGACACAATTATATGGAATCGAATCATCCGCATCCTCTCATGGTCGCCAATGATTCGAAGTTGCAGGGACAAATTTCTTGCATATATCCACACTTGATCGCTAGATCTGCTTAGCTTCAAGCTGCTTTTTGCTCTGTTCAAATGGCATGTTGAGGGTCAAGGGGGGTGCGAGTGAATTCTCGTTCATCTGCATGCAGTCTTGTCTTGCACGAACATGATCAAATTTTTCTTGCACCATGCAAAGTATACCTGCAGAGGTTTGTGAGCATTTTTCGAGTGCCAGCTTGCGAGGTTCACTGCCGTGCGCCTGGCTAATTTGAGAGCTTGGGCCTTGCCTGAGATTCTGGGTTTCCGAGCAACACCTGGCATAGCGATTGGAAAGGTTTCTCCATAGCAAGCGCAATGTCTGACGCAGAAGATGGGTCGTCTCAAAGTAGTGTGTCCAGCAGCCCAGACATTGATTTTGTTTGGCTGGGCAAGCCGCAAAGCTCTGGAACGGCTGCTGGCACGGTATCAGAGTACGTCGGCTGCAGCTTGGATGGCGTTGCTGTTTCGGTGGGGGACATTGTGCTGCTGCGAGCGGATGGCGCCGATGAGCCATATGTTTGCTGGGTAACCAGGATGTGGGAATCTGACGGCCAACCCTTGTGGCGTGGGCGCTGGTTTTATCGCCCAGGCGACTTTCCGTCCCTGTCGAAAAATGCTCAGCAGCAGGAGGTGTTTTTGTCTGGCCTGGTGAGTTTTGTCCTGTTTTGGCACTTTGTCGCTCGGAGAGCCCAGCACCGTTAGCCGACACAAAGTTCATGTTGTTTTTACAGAAAGATACAAATTCTGTCGAAGCTTTCGCGGGTGTGGCCACGGTAAATTTCCAAGTTCCTGGAGCCGATGGACAGACCGAGACCATCGTCGTGGCACCCGCTGTTGATCCTGAGTCCGACATTGCAGAGTATGTGTGCTCCAAAGAGTACCACCCTCATGGTCAAGCTTTCAAAGCAATTTCTGCGCTGGATGTGCGGGACACGTTGCAGAGACTCAAAGCTGCCCGGGCCGAAGCTCGCTCAGCGGCAGCTGCGGGAGATGTCACAGTGCCCTCCCCTGAAACACCAGGCGCCACAGCAACCGCCAGCAATGGCACCCATGGATCACCAGCAGCATCACAAACATTTGATGCTGCGAAACTTCGTGCATCTGTCGCCAACGGCCCAGCAGCACCGCGCATGACGTCGCCTGCGCTGGCGGAAGGCTCTGCTGGGGGGCGCAGCCTCATCGGCTCCGGCTCCGCGGCGGCGCGGGGCGCCTCTTCCCCCGCAGCCCGACTGGCGGCATCCTCCACAACGTCTCTCGGCTCCGCAAGCGCAGCAGCGACGGGGGAGGCGGACCTGACTGGCAGCGGCCTGGCGTCCCCCACAGCCTCATCAGCGGGGGCGGCGGGCAACAAATCCACCATCAAGGTGGGCCCCAACTGCCAGGCAGACCTGCCAGCATACCAAGGCCCCAGGTCCACGTACACGATTGCGCCAGTGCAGCCGTCTGCTGCCACGGAGGCTGTGCCTGGCGCCCTGCCCAGTGACCTGGCCCTGCATATCCCCCTGGGCGGCACACCCATCGACACATCTGCGGAGTTGCTCACAGACGAGCCACAGCCAGAGCTGACACCTGCCCAAGTGGACGCCTTCATGGTGGGCTTCAACAAGCACGGCAAAAAGTTCAGCGTGATCAGCGCCGACATCGCCGGCGCCAGCACCACCCAAATCGTGCAGTACTACTACGCGCACAAATCCGCGCGGGCCGCGCAAGCGCGACAGCGCCACATTGAGCGCCACGGAGCCCTCCCCGAAGAGGAGGAGGTGCTGGGCGGCGGCGAGAAGCGAGATGTGGTGCCCCTGGAGCTCAAGTGCATGCGGGCAGCAGGCTGCAGCAACGTCGTCACCATGCGGCAGTACAACAACCACAGGGTGCTGTACCGCGCCCGCACACAGTGCAACGCCAGCTGGCGCAATGCAGTGCGGAACCCCTTTTGGCTGTGTCTGGAGTGCTTCCCCGCCCCCGCCAATGCCCTGCGGCAGGGCAGCTACTCGTACGCGGGGGCGGAGGAGGACACGGGGCGCTCCCGCAAGCGGCGACGGGCGGCGCTGCTGGCGGATGCAGAGCGCATGGCGCGGGAGTGGCAGCATGGCGGACGGCTGTCGTACGCAGCGGAGGCCATGTACGAGTACGCGGCTGACGGGCAGGTGGGGGACAAGAGTGGCAGCGCCACTGGGGCCCTGGGGGGAGTGCGGGCCGCCCTCATGCAGGCGCAGCTGGGGGTGAAGGACTCAGTGGAGTTCGTGCACCGTGTGCGCCAGGTGTACGGCGCTGGCAGCAAGCGCTTCCTGCGCCTGCTGCAGCTGCTGTTCAGGTACCAACGCCGTGCCCTCTCCGTGCGGGGGCTGGCGGCGCGGGTCATGCGCCTATTCCGGCGCAACCCGCCCATCCTGAAGGCCTTTGCAGTGTTCCTGCCACCTGGGGTGCGGGAGGCGTACGTGCGCGGCATGCAGTACGGCTTGAAGCTGGCGGGGATGAGCGATGCCGACCGCGTTGCTGCGCTGGAGGGCTCGCCGCAGGCACTCATCGCCGCAGTCGGGGCGACTGCGAATGTAGGCGATGCCACTGCTGATGAAGGTGCAGATATGGGTACTACACATGCTCCTGCTGATGTTGCTGTCGAGGAAGGATCTGCCAAGCGAGCTCGTGGTGAAGCATACGCAGATGTTGCTACAGCTTGAGCATTGAACTAATTATCCAAGGGGGCCAATCTGTGCTGCCGGAATGTTGTGCAATGTTGCATGGTACGGGATTCAATATACTTATAAAAGCCCCAAATCGCCACAGCATTGCTTCAGGTGAAGCTGCTTACTCTGAGTGCACTTTGGCCGCAGGCTGTGAGCATTGCGGTTTTTGACCAAGTTGTCGATCGCGCTACAAAACACATAGACGATGGGTTGCGGCCCTTCTTCGATGGATGCAGGCTCTACGAGTGCAGATGCGCCAGATGAAGTCCCTGCTTCTCAAATCCAGGGTGCACAGCCAAAGGATTTTGAGGCGGCTACGGCCAGCGCTGACATCTCTGTTGCTACTCATGACGGCGGCACTCAAAGCTCAGCATTCGGTGGCGCCAAGAGCACCAACGAGATAAGCTCACCTACTAAAGCAGATCATACAACAGAGGCTGAAAGTGCCACACAAAGTGCACAAGAAGGCAGTGCAGACGCTGCAGAGGCTCAACACGCCGCCCGCAGGCCAATGGTGTCAAGCGTTGCAGCAGAGTCCGACACCGACGAAGATGAAATTTATCCGTCAGGGGGGTCCCCACAACAAACAAAAAACACCAGTGGCGAGGAACTGTCCACAGCAGGCGACGCTTTGCCGGAGGCAGCAGGCGTGTCTTCGCAGCCGCACGAGGCTGAGGGCAGCACAGGGGACGCAGCTGCTGCAGGGGCAAGCACCAACGCCACCGCCGCCGCCAACGACGACGGTGACGCGGAATCCAGTGTGGTGATGGCAGCGCCCGTGTCCCCCCCCTCTGTGCCTGCAGGGCGGGACTCGGATGAGTTCTTCCGCAGCTTGAAGGCCAGCAAGGCCGCAGAGGCCGCGGCGGCGGAGGAGGCCACAGCCTCCCGCCTCTCCAGCCTCTCCCCACAGGAGCGCGCGGCAGCGGAAGCAGAGGCGGCGGCGACAGAGGCGGAGGCCGCCAAGGTGGAGGCCAAGCGCAAGGCGGCGCTGTCCAGCTACGGCAGCAGCGCAGCCAAGGCCGGGCGTGGGCGTGGGCGTGGGAGGGGCAGGGGCAAGGGGTAGGCCACAGGCGCCCAGGCGATGTAATTCATGCAGGCAGATTTATCTAACAGTACTCACAGACCCTATGATGTGCACGCGCGCTTTGTTTGGGGCGTTGGTGCAGCATTAGGCCCCCCCTCAGTTTCATTTGGGGGGGGAGCATGCGGCATGGACCGTGCTCGCTTCAGGCCTTTGGTGCCGGAGGCACTGCTATCAGACGCAGCTCCCTGAGAGGCGCGCCCTGTGATATCACTGCACTCCAGGGGGTCATCTGGCACGCCGGTGCCAGCAGCGCCGCTGGGCACTGCAAGGCTGCCAGCTTCCACATCGCTGGCAGTGCTGGCGGTGGTGGCGCCCGAGCTTTGCCGCATCAGCTGCACTGCTGCAGCAGGTGCACCAGCACCGCTGATAGCCCCCGCAGCCGCAGCAGCCTGTTTGGAGCCCCCCTGCCTCCCCCCTGCTTGGGCAGCCTCGAGTGTGCTGCGTGCAGCTGCGCTGAGCAGAGCAAGCTGCTCTGGCTGAGTGGCCTGCGACGCCAGCCAGGGGTGTGCCAGCAGCTCATCCACCGTCATGCGCTGCTCCGGCTGCGGCTGTAGCAGCTGTGTGATGACCTGCTTCACTTCCGCGCTGGCGGCAGGCCATGGGTCATGCTGGAAGGACCAGGTGACCGCAGCGCCCTGTCGCTTGTACTGGTGCTGGTCAAAGGGGGGGAAGCCGCACATGATGATGTAGATGATGACGCCCAGGGACCACATGTCCGCCGGCGTGCCGTACTTCCCGGGGGCATCCCCGCCTGCCGCCTGCACCTCTGGGGCCAGGTACTGGGGGGTGCCTACGAAGGTCTGAAGGCCGCTGCCCACCTGCTTGGCCACTCCGAAGTCCGCAATCACAGCAGAGGTATCGTCTGTCTTGGACATGAGCAGCACGTTCTCAGGCTTCAGGTCCCGATGCACGATGCCCCTCTCGTGCATGTGGGAGACAGCCGCCGCCAGCCGCCACACCAGGCGCTGTGCCCGGGGCTCACTGTACGGCGTGCCATTCACCAAGCGGTCGAAGAGCTCCCCCCCTTCCGCCAGATCCATGATGAGGTACAGGAACTGCTCGTTCTCTAGCACGTCATGCAGGCGCAGAAAGCACGGGTGCTGCACCTGGTGGTGCATGTGCGCCTCCTGAATCAAATCCTGCACATTCCCCGTGTGCATGGCCAGGCGGCGCTTGTTCAGCTGCTTGGCCGCCATGATTTGCTGCGTGCCGCGTTTGCGCACGGCGTACACGGTGGCGAAACTGCCCGAGCCCAACTCGTGCAGCTGCTCATACCGCTTCAAAAAGTTCCGCTTGCGAGCAGCGGGTGACCTCAGCCGCTCTGGAACTGTTGTTTGCGAGGGCACAATTTGAGTGTCAAATCCAGCAGAGCTTGCGGCATGTGTGTCTTGGACAGGGACGTCCAATTGGAAAAGAGGGAGCTCTGAGCAGGACGGTCCCAGTGCACAGGCATACAAGCAACACGCGGCAAAGTGCTTACCTTTGGTACAGTCCTTCGAAGTTGTCACGAACGATATGAAATCTTTATCGCTTACTGCCACAGGCTGATTCTTGGTCAGGCGCTGCTGATTCACGTAGGTTCCGTTGGCACTGTGCACGGCCAAGTCCAAAGCATTTTCCGCGGATGGCTTGATCGCCGCAGGGGGCTGCATTTACTCATTGCGGCGCAACAAGGGGCACACTTACCTAAGATCAGTCAACCATACGCTGTAAGTCCCATTGGGCATTCGGCGTGCCACCAGTTCGGCATGACGCCCACTGGCATGAGCGCTTTGCAGCACGACGTCGCAGGAAGGTCTGCGCCCGATGGACACCTCCATCAAGCTGCTAGACAATGCAATGGGCGGAAACACACTGCAGGGCTGCTGGGGCACCAATTTGGCAATCACATTTTGATCTGACGGTTCAGCTGCGAGGGGCACAGTGGCTGGTATATCCTCATCTGACAAAGCCATACTGCTGTTGTGTGTGCGCTGGGCGCTGCATGCAAGTGCACTTCAAATTGGGCAGCCAATCTACGCTGCTACGAGCACAGACACAACGCAACATTCAGCCTTTGGATTTTGTGTGGCTGAATGGTCTCGATATGTCCACTGGCAGGAAGTGCTCAACCCTTGTTTCGGAAGCAGGGGGGGCTGATCTGCTTCAGCGCAGCGTAGTCCCCGTTGGATCGAGAAAGTACCGCATTGCCCAGCACTTCAAGCAAACCCGGCACACACTCGTTAGTTTGGATCTTGTACTCAGCCCCAGGCAGTGCCTTCTCAGAGCTGAGACGCCTTTGTGTTGGTCGCTGGCGTGTCATCAGATTTCCCCGAAGCATGGCCCGTGCCATGAACTTGGCCCGAACGGGCATGCAGCTGGGAAAATGCACACCACTTTGGAGGAACCTGGGAGTGTCTCCGCTTGCATGCTTCTCCTCGCATGGTCAGATCGAGCGGGACCTGTCAGGCATTTTCGAGAATTATCCTAGCAAGTTTGATACCACCCACACTGTTGCTGGCGCGATTCAGGAGTTTCAGCACATAGAGAGCGGCTCAAGATGCACAGAGGCAAACGTTACAATTCATGGCAGAATCACTGCCAAACGTGACGCAAGCAATAAACTGTGCTTCTACGACGTCACGTCTGACGGGGCAACAATTCAGGTGCGACAACATGCGCTGTGACCAGTCATGCACGCCGACTCACTCGGCACGTACAGATCATGGCCAGCAAGAGCCATTTCGATGAGACACGCACCATTTCGTTCAAGCGCATGAATGCTGCGTTGCATCGTGGCGACATCGTGGGCATACGCGGCTTTCCAGGAAAAAGCAACAAAGGCGAGCTCAGCATCTTCCCCCACAGCATCACGCTGCTAGCACCCTGCAGTGAAAATCTGCCCCTACCAGGAACTTTAACAGACCCAGATGTGCGCCACCGGCAGCGGTATTTGGATTTGTTATCCAACAGCACGTCGTGGCGTGGTGGCGCTCCTGCGCAGAGCAGCGAGGCAGCCGCCAGCAGCCCAGGCAGCACAGCAGACAAAACTGTGGGCAGCAAACAATGGCGTTCTTCATGGCTGCCATCTGCACCTTGCGCCACCAGCGACAGCACTGGTCCGGCCGGCCACCCCCAGCGTGCCCGCGGGGCCCGGGACACCCTCCTCATGCGCTCAAAGGTCATTTCAAACATCCGGCGTTTCTTCGAAGACGACGGCTTCATGGAGGTGGAGACCCCTGTGCTGTTCCCTTCTGCGGGAGGCGCCACAGCCAAGTCTTTCGTCACACACATGGACGCGTACGACACTGCCATGCATCTGCGCATTGCCCCTGAGCTGTTCCTCAAGGTAAGGGAACCCACCGCCGCCGCAGTATGCAGCAGTGCTGTCACGTGTGCACCTCTGTGTGTTTGCAGCAACTAGTTGTGGGCGGCTTTGAGCGCGTGTTCGAGATCGGCAAGGTGTTCCGCAACGAAGGCGTGTCTCCCGTGCACCACCCCGAGTTCACATCAGTGGAGTCCTACCAAGCCTACACTGATGTGCGGGGTGTGATGCACATGACGCAGCGCTTATTAGCGCATGTGTGCACTGCCGCCCTGGGCTGCAGCCAGGCCCCCCTGCGCCCCTCCTTCATGACGGAGGCGGCACGAGCATGGGCCCATGGGCAGGGAGGGGCAGGGGGGGGCATAATGGTGGACTTCGCACAGCCCTTTGCAGAGCTGCACATCCCCACGGAGCTGGGGAAGATCCTAGGGCGGCCACTGCCCGATTCCCGGAGCGCCTCTGCCGCCCAGGAGCTGCTGCAGCTGTGCCGGCAGCATGGGGTGCCTGTCGCGGAGCCACACACAGCGGCACGCTTACTGGACGCGATGATTGGACACTGGCTGGAGCCACAGTGCATTCAGCCCACGTTCATCACGGGACACCCTGTGGCGTTGTCGCCCCTGGCCAAGCAGGAACACCCCGAATCAGACTGCACGGAACGCTTTGAGCTGTTTGTGGGGGGGCGTGAAATCGCCAACGCCTACTCGGAGTTGAATGATCCGGAAGAGCAAGCCCGCCGCTTCGAAGCGCAGAGCAGTGCCCGGGAGGAGGGGGGGGACGAGGAGGCGCACGGGAAGGATGACGACTTCGTGGCGGCGTTACGACATGGGCTGCCTCCCACCGGCGGCTTTGGCCTGGGCATTGACCGCTTCGTTATGCTGCTCACGGGAGCGGAGCACTTGCGGGATGTGCTTGCGTTCCCCATCAACAGACCGCGGGAGCAGTGAACACAGCATATGGGCGACGGACGGAATGCATTCACAGTGCCAGGTGCGCTTAACGGCGCCCACGGCCGCCACCACGGCCGCGACCACCCCCCCTCTTTTGGCCTCGACCCCCTCCTCCTTTTTTGTTTCTGCCCCCCCCCTCCTCAGCAACAGCACCGCCCTCAGAGCCGTATGTGAAGCCTAGCTCGATGCGTTGACCCTTGTGGGAAAGCGACACTCCAGCCGCCCGGACAGCAGAGTCAATGACGCGCTCATCCACTGATGGCCCGCGCACATCGGAGCCGGACAAGCCGCGGGGGGGGGGCTTGCTGTGGGACTGCTGCCCCCCCCTGTCGCGTGGCTTGTCGCCTTGGAAGTCCCGCAGCCCCCGTGTCAGCTTTGGCTCTTGCTCGTTATCCTCCTTGTTCTGCACAAGCAAGCGTGGCACGAGGGCGCCGTCCCCGCTGGCCTTGAGCAGCTGTGACAGGGCTGCCGTCATGGCAATGGCGCCGCTGTCCCGCGTCAAGTCCAGGTCTGGCGTGAGGATCTTCTCCCGGAGCACCGCCTCCAGACTGCGCCGCAGCATGCGGGCCAGGGCGGCGATCTTGGGGGTGCTGGCGCGGAAGAACAGCCAGCCATCCACCATGAGCACGGTGTCGGTGCTGCCGCCGGGGGGTGTGTCGGGGTACGTCACCACGCGGGAGGCGGCGGCTGCTGCGGGCGCCGTGCTCACGGCAGCATACTCCACATGCAGGGATGCCCCGAACAGCAGCAAGGGCCAGGGGGTGATGGGTGTCATGTCGCGTAGATAAACTGCGGCAGTCTTCACTTTTTCGAAGAACACCCCGTAGTGGCACGGCCCAAATGTGGCGGGCGTGGCTTTGCTGAGGACACTGGTGGGGTGCATGGATACCATGCCGGTGCGGGTTTTCAGGGACAGCGTGTTGCCCCCCACTCCAACTTTTTGACGCCCCCCCTTACCCCCCCCTTCAGCCGAGGGGAGGAAGCACACATTCGGGTACAAGCCTGCCGCCAGCACCGCCTTGAGGAGGCCGATTTCACCCCCGTTGCTGTTGAAGGGGGCGTCCCGCACGCTGGCGTGGTCGGCGAGCAGCTTGGCCAGGCTGCGCCCCCCCCCCCCGCCGCCCCCCCCAGAGCGCACAGGGCGGAACTTGCGGTGTCCAGGGGGGGGCGTCACAAACCCAATGTCTACCAGCAGATCGAAGAACTGCGCCTTCATTTCCGAGATGGTCACCAGTGTGTTGCGAGACAGGAAGGACTCTGTCTCAAAGTGCTTCAGGGCATTCCAGGCGCCCTTGCTCCCCTTTGCATCCAGCACGTCCTGTGCAAAGCCACGCCACTTGTTGTACGCATTCATGAGCGTGAGGTGGTCGCTGCAGCCCATGGCAAAGCCACGCTTGGCGGCGTCTGCTTCCTGGCGTTTCTCCATAGGGGCTACGAATGGGGAACGCACAGACAGGCCTGCGGTGATGGTGAGGATGGGGTCCAAACACCGGAACACGGCGCCCATGAGGATGATCTTGCCCAGGCGGGGGTCAATGGGCAGACATGACAAGTGGTACCCCAGGGGGGTGAGCCTGTCCCCCCTGTCCGTGTCCAGTGCCTGCAGCCCTCGCAGCGCCGCCAGGGAGGAGGCCACTGCTGCCGCCTCGGGGGGGTTCACAGCTGACGCCAGGAACTCCTTCACGTCTCCCAGCTCCAGCACCCGGATGGACAGCACCAGCTCATCCAGGGGCACCCGCAGCATCTCCGGCAGGGTGTAGTCGGCGAGGCCGGCGTCCCAGCGGTGTTCCGTGAACAAGTGGTAGCAGTACCCTGCTGCGACGCGCCCCGCCCGCCCCCTGCGCTGCTTGGCGCTGGCCTTTGACACCCAGCAGGTCACCAAGCTAGCCATGCGGTTGGCTGGGTCGAAGCGGTTCTCCTTGACTTTCCCCGCGTCCACGACGTACACCACGTCATCAATGGTGATGGAGGTCTCCGCGATGTTGGTGGAAATGACAATCTTGCGCACCCCGGGGGGTGGGCGCCGGAACACCTCTTTCTGCTCGCTTGTGCCCAGCATGGAGTGCAGGGGGTGCACCACGAATCGGCTGCCGTCCGCAAACATGCCCGCCCCCGCCGTCAGCAGCGTGTACAGGTCCTGGATCTCTGCCAGGCCAGGCATGAACACGAGGATGGCGCCGGGGCTGGCCCCCTGTGCTGCTGCAGCCCCCCCCCGCCGCTTGGCGTCCCGATTGATAGGGTCGGCGCTCACGATGTGCTTCAAGGTGGCCACGATCAGATCTTGGTTCACGATGTCTGGGTCAATGGTGGCCAGTGTGTCCAGCATAGCCCGGGGTGCATCAGGGTATGCCTTGTTCAGCTT
>Ga0307982_1004063_pt1 | contig 11601 bp, 5 predicted proteins | sample OrgLakmetagen989_FD_201847 | JGI IMG/M metagenome (GOLD analysis project Ga0307982, IMG submission 201847) | Saline water microbial communities from Organic Lake, Antarctica - #989 | ecosystem: Environmental > Aquatic > Non-marine Saline and Alkaline > Saline | place: Antarctica: Organic Lake... | reverse complement strand
GTGACGTGCCGTCGGGTGGAGAGCGACCGAGAACCCGTGTTTGCCGTCAACCCTACGGAGTTCGTGGTCCCACCGCAGAGCGAAGTGCCTTTGACGGTCTCGTTTGCGCCCGTCTGCAGCGGCGCCTACACCCGGGAGAGGTTTGCGTTCTCTACGCCGGGGGGCAGCCACGCGGAAATCACGGTAGCGGGGGTGGCTCAAGCCCCTTCGGTGTCCATTTACAAGGCGGAAGACCCCACGGCGCACGGGTTTGGGGTCCCCAACAGCATCAACTTTCGAGACATTCAAGTGGGGCACCACACGTCCGCGGCCCTGTTTTTACGCAACGACTCGGAGCTGCCCGTGCGCTACTGCATCATGGCGGAGCTAGACGGGGCCTTTGCGTTCAGCCAACTCCGGGGCGTGTTGCCAGGCAACCTAGAAGAGCATGTGCGGATTGACTTCAAGCCGCTGTCGCCTGCGAATTTCTACCAGCGGGTGTTTGTCCTGATCGAGAATGGCTTGCCCTTATTTGTGGACCTCTTGGGCACGGGCTACATTGCGCCTCGGGGCGACATCAAAGAGCAGAGGCCGTTTCCTCTGCGGCACGCCCACGTGCAAGCCTGGCGCAACCGCTGCGCGGCCGGACTCGCGGAAGCTACCCCGCCGCAGCTCCAAGAAGCCCTCGCACGCGACGGCGTGCACAGCCCGCTTTTTGCGTCCAAAGGCCGCGATGGGACCGGTTTGTTGGAGGTGCCCAGCGTGGATGCCCCCGTTACTCGCAGCGGCGAATCGACCCGAGGGCAAGTGAGCGTGGCCACGGAATTCTTTTTGGACCCCAACGCGATGGCCTCGTCGTCGTCTTCTTCATCGAATACCGTAGCTAGCCGCCGCAGCCGCCGCCAGAGCCAGGAGCCCGCTTTCCTGGAGATGAGCACCCCCATGCAGCCGGTGTTCTTGTCCGAAGGCATGGTGAACTTTGGGTTCGTGTCTGCGCGCGGCAGTGGAGAGCGGCGGAGCTTGATCGTCACCAACACCACGCACGCGAAAATCACCGTGCAGTGGATTGTGCCCCCTCCTGAGCCCGAACTCTCGGCTCAAGCTGCTACTAGCAAAGGTCTGCCGCTGCCACCGTCTCGCCCTGCGGAGAAAAGTTTGGACTTTGACGACACCCCTAAACCGGGCACGTGGGACGTGTTGCCTCGGGAAGCCGACATTGGCCCGGGCCAGCAGCGGGAATTCAAAGTGGTGTGCCACCCGCAGCATACCAATTCGTACTTCTGCCGGGAGCTTGAAGCCGTGGCCTACTTCAAAACCCAGCGCACTTTTCGGCTGGTGCACGACGCGACCTTGCAGCCGCCGTGGTGCCTCAAGGTGCAAGCCATGGCGCACTCGTTGACCACCGAGCAGTTCGCGGCCCAAGTGACGCTGAGCTCGTACCGGGGGGTGGTGGAGTTTCCGGGGACGCACGTGGGGGACACCACTTACCAAACTGTGCGGGTGGACAACCACAGCAACTTGCCGGCGCAGTTCGTGTTCGAGCGCCCTCCCGGGGGGGAAAGCGCGGTGTTCGACGTGAAACCGCGCGCGGGCCTGGTCCCGCCGGGCAGCTTCGCGCTGGTGCTGTGCCGTTTCACCCCCGCCGAGGAGGGAACGTTCACCCACCAGCTGGTGTGCGAGGTGAACCACGAGCCGCACCAAGCGCGGACCCTGCAGCTGAAAGGGGCGGGCAGCGTGCCGGAAGTGCGCGTGCTGGAGTGCGACAGCTTGCGCCGTGCGCTAGGGTTGCCGCCCGACGCTCCCTCCCCGCCGCTGTACATGAAGGCCACTTGTGCAGGCCTGGTGTCCACGCGCACTTTTACTCTGCAGAACCCGCACCGAATTCCGGTGGTCTATGCGGTGGAAATTCCGGCTAGGTTGAGTGGAGTGTTTGCGATGACCCCCAGGTCAGGTCTGCTGCGAGGCAACCAATCAGCCTTGCTCACGCTTTCGTTCGCGCCGCTGGAGCAGCACAAGGACTACAAGCTCAAGGTGGTGATCAAAGCCCGCGCCACGGGCGGTGCCCCACCCCCCCATTTGTTTGGGGACGCACGGATGATTGGCGATTCTCTTGAGCCCGCAGCTTACGTGAGCGAGGCCGTGATGACGGTGTTGGCACCGGGCAGTGGGGCCGTGGTGGCGTTTGAGCCGCCCCATTTGGACTTCGGGAGCTTGCTGGTCAACAACACGTCCGAGGCCAGCTTCACTCTGGTGCGCGAATATAATCTTACTGCAATCCTGAAAGCTTCACGTAGTGCCACTCTTGCGTAGGTGCAAGCGCAACGATGGTTACGCGTGTGTTATACATTTACCCTGGTGTTGTCGTTGCTATTTCGTGGCTCGCTAATTACATGCGCGCTGTTATTTGTGGTTGCGATACACAATACAGGTGAATGCGTCGGACTGCGACGTGCAATACGAGTTGCATCACCGGTTGGCGCCTGAGCACAAGGCCGGCGGCAAACACCGCCGCAACAAAGCCTCGTCAATAGCTAGCGGGAACGACAATAATGACAATGAGGGCAACAATACCTTGGTTGCTTCGTCTTCTTCAACTTCCTCCTCGTCGTCGTCATCGGCGGCGGCTGCTGTTTCGGAGAAACAGGACCCGCCCGAAGGGGGGCTGCACCCCGTGCCTCGCGCCCGGCAGCCCGGGGCGCCCGCGCCCAGCTCCTCCAAACCGCCCCCTCTGCTGTGCGTTGACCGGCCCCGAGGCGTGCTGCCTGCGCACAGCCGCACCTTGCTACGAGCGACTTTCCAACCGCAGCGGTCAGGGGACTTCGACCTGGCGCTGTGTGCGCTCGTAGCGGCAGTCGACGCGGACACGGGCTTGAAGGTGGCGATGCAAGCGGAAGAATCGGCGACCATCCGCGTTGGCGACCGGTAATCAAATCGTTTTATGAACGAACATAAACGCAAAATGCTTTTGTTTTGTTGCGTAGAACATGCATTTTTAGCATGTAGGTCCCACATTCAAAAACTGTTGTCTAAGCCTCAAAGAAAAAAAAAATTCCTGGTCATTGTGTGCGTCTCTTTTATGTACACTAGAGCTCGCCTCGTGACCTTGCTCTGCGGCGTCGACGAGGACGACCCCGACTTCGACGAAAACGCCCCTCTCCCCCTCGCCGCCACCTGCAAAGGGCGAGCCTCGTTCCCCACGGCAGTGGTCACGGACGCGCGGTGCTTGGGGGGCGGGCTCGGCGGGTCCACTCGGGACTTGTGGCACACCTTGAGCCTGGAGAACATGAACACCTGGCTGTCGGAGTCCTTGACCAAACAAGAAGTGAAAGCGAATTTGCGCTCCAGCCCTAATCTGGATAATTTGCCGACGTTTCCTCTGCGGTTTACCCCGAGCCCAGTGGGGAGCGAAAAGTGCCAGATTGTGCTGCAGTTTTTCAACCCGGGTTTTCTGGCCACCAAGTTTGAGATTCACTTCCCCAACGAGCGAGAAGTCGAAGTGCCGCAGTGGGCCGACGAGGTTTGTTCCCTTGATAGAATTTTTTTCATTGCCTAACTTGTATCTTTTTATCAATATCCAGTTGAATACTTGAGATTTTTACGTCCCCACTTAATTCTCAAACGGCTAACTCCTTTGTACCTTTTGTACCAATCCTTGCATCATTTTGCAATGAAAATCAATCATTCAGGGCGAGCCGAACGAAGCGCAACTGATGGAGAACCGCATTATCGACGAGCTCAAGTCGTTTGAAGTGTACCCGAAGCACGGCATTCTGAAGCCCGGAGAAGGCGCGGCGATCACGTTTTCCTACAAGTATGACTCGCTGGACTACAACGGCATTCACCACCTCGCGATTCACTTCAAGGTGCTATATAATAGGCGAGAGAGAGGAGCGTAAGAGAAATAAAAAAAAAACATGTTTTTGCACAATACAGTGCGCAAGTCTTCAGTGTGTCGATGTGTGCGCTGAGTGCCGCTAATCAAAAAAAAAGTACAGAAATGCTTCACTCGACTCATTTGCCTTCAATCATCTTTTGAACCAATGCAGGTGTCGCAAGGCAAACAGTTTCGTTTCTCTTTGCAAGGCGAAACGTTGCCGCTCGACGCGTGCAAATTATGGCAAACCGTACCTCCTTCTCCGCTGGCCACTTACCGCCTGATGCCGGTCGCCATTGGCACAACCCTCGCGCTGGCGCCCCTCCAGTCCACCGAGCTGATCAACACGGGCGCGCAAGACTTGAGCTACGCGATTCATTTGGGGCCCCTGGCGGCTTCTGCACAGGGCGCCAGCGCGTACGGCTTCCAAAATATGTACCTGGAAAACCCTGTGGGGGTGATTCCGGCCCGCAGCACGCACTTCTTGCAGTGGCGGTTTCTGCCTCTGGAAGCGCGCGAGTACACCTACGCGCTGCCCATCACCTACCGGCGCAGCGGCAACAGCAGTACGAGTGGCGGTGGCGGCGGTAGCCGTCACCGTGGAGAGCAGGGCACAAGCGCGAGCGACCGCGGCAGTGTCAGCAGCAGCAACGGAGGAGGCTCTCGGTCAGCTCGCCACAGCAGCAACGCGGGCGCGCAGCGCCGGAACAGCAGTGCTGGTGGCAGCGGTGTGGCAGCTGCCAGAGCTGCTGCCGCTGGAGCTAGTGAGCCGCCAGTCTTTACGGAGACGCTCTGCATCGCGGCTGCGGGCTACGACCCCAGGGAAGAAGACCCACACGCCGAAGCGGTGCCGGAAATTGCCACCGGTTTGGTGCCCCCCCCCTACCAGCTCCTGACCAGCGGCATGGGCACGCGCCTGGCAGTCCTGAGCCTGGAGAAGCTGCACTTAGGGAGGCTGCCCCAGCGGGCAAGGCGCACGGAACTCGTGGTTTTACGCAACCCGAACCCCGCAGGGACGAACGCAGCCACTGTGGACTCTGCCGCGCTGACAGCTGCTGATGGGCCTTTTGGGCCGAACAGCAACAACGGCAGCACCTCTGCGCTGGCTGCTTCAGGTGGCAGTGTAGCTGCAAGTGGCGGCGGAAATGGCGGTGGCACAGCAGGGCAAGCCGTGGACTATGCCTGGGACGTCACCCACCCGCTGGTGTCCAGCGGTCTGCTGGTGATCACCCCCATGAAAGGGCGCATCCCGGCGGGCGGTTTCGCCACGGTCACCTTTTCGGTGGTGGCGGACTGCGCCCCCTGTATCGTGGACGCCCAAGTGGCCGTGCACTGCTGCCCCGCCCCGGAAGAAGACGACACCAACGGCTATCACAGGCGACGAGGGGGTACTCGAGGCACGTCACGCGGGAGCATGCGAGGCGGAGGTGGCGGGTCACGCGCGAGCCTCACAGGAGGCGACTTGGCCACCGCGCGGTCAGCGGCCGTTGGCTCTGGCCCACCGAGCCCCACTGGCGAAAGCAGCGGCAACGCTGGTGCTAATGGTGGTGCTGCTGCTGGGTCGAAGGGCATCGCTGCGGGAGCCCCCGACGGGCGCGCGACGATTGCGAGCCGGTCGACACCGAGCCGAAACGCGATGCTGGAGGTCACGCGAGCGCGGGTGGAAAGCCTCACGGGCCACGTGCCCAAGCTCCCGACACGCCCCCCCACCCCACCCAAAACGGGCGAGGAAGACGAGGAGAAAGGAGGTGGCGGCGGCGGCGCTGGTGGTGGAAATGGTGGAATGGGGCGGGCGCCTAGTGCAGCTACGGCGCCACCTGCATCGAGTGGAGTGAGCGGCGGTGGTGCTGCGACAGCCCGATCCATGGCCGCAGGTGCTACCGGCCGCACCAGCAACAATGGCGGTGCTACTGGAGCCTCTCAGCCCGGCACATTCCTGCACGTGTTTTTGTGGTTCGAAGTGGTCCACGAAGAAGCGTTTGTGTCTTTGTTCAAAGCCGACGTCAACGCCGTGCGCATTCCGAGGCCCCGCAAGTTCATTCCGGAAGCTCCTCTGCCCAGAGACCTCGACGCACCTGCTTTATCTCCACCGCTGCTGCCCGGCGCTGATGGAACAGCAACAACAGCAGCATCATCCAGTGGAGCTGTGAACCCAGGTGTCGCGGCAGCCGAACGCCGCGCGAGCTTACGTACTCTTCCTTCCACCGGCGGCGGTAGTGCAGACCACGGAGCAGGCAAAGGCAGTGGCGCAGTGGTGCAGCACGCGCACCATTTGCGAAGCCGTTCAGAGACGGCCACTGCGGTGTTGAGCGGGTTCTTTGGGGCCATTTTCGCAGACGCCCTCGAATCTTCCGAGGTGCGCGCCGCGGTGTTGGCCCTACCACAACAGCCCAAAATCCCCCTGTATCGGGATTTGAAAGCCAAGGCCGACCTGATGCTCCGGCTGGAAAACGCGTTCCGAGTCTTCGACACCGACAACAGCGGGAAATTGTCCACCAAAGAAATCAAGCACGCGTGCCGCACGATGGGCTTGAAAGCAAAAACCAAAGAGGCGAAAGCGTTCATGCGCGCACTAGACGAAGACCAAGATGGCGAAGTGAACTTGAAAGAGTTTCTGAGCGCCAGCATGCCCCCCGAGGTGTCCTTAGCCCTAGAAGAGGCCATTGAAAACATGGAGCACCAAGCCAGACTCAAGCGCAAGGAAGAGCGCCGGATTGCGCGCATGTTTGCAGTGGTCCAGGACAGCAGCATGACCGCCGACAAGGCAGCGATGCAAATCCAGGGCAAGTTCCGGAAGCGGCAAGCAGCGAAAAAGATGGCCTTGAAGAAGTTGCTGGCCCTCAACCCCGAAGCCCGCGCCCAAAACAACGCCGCGAACTTGCTCCAGGGGCAAGTGCGCGGGCGCAAAGCGCGGGCGGACGCGCGGGAAAAAGCCGAGCTCAAGACCCAGGTCATGCGGCAGCTGGCGCTCGGGGACGCCGACTTCCAGGGCTTGATTGGGAACTTGGTGGAAGACTGCGTGGGGAACCTCGTGGCGGAAGCCCTGCACGGCGAATTCGACCTGGGCCCCCCACCGAAGCAGTATGCGCTCGCGACGGAACACTATCTGAATGACGACGACGACGAGGACGACGACGACGATAGCAAAGTGGAGCACAAGGCCACGCGCTGAGATAGAGATATCCATGGACTATATTCTCGTTTGTTTCTGTTACTGTTGAGGTAGGTGCTGAGCACTTTGCTATAAATAACTGAGATGCCAGAGTTCGCCTTCTCGTTTTTGTGAATAGTGGATAGTAGCTGGCGGCTATACGCTATACGCTATAGTGCTATAGCCTATAGGAAAACAGATAAAAATTATAACAACACAACATATATGTATATGATTAAGGTGCTGGCCAAAGTGTCCAGAAATGAGAGAATTCCGCAAAGAATTGCAATTCAAATCCATATGCCAGTGCTCTAGGCCCAATGCGTGCCATATTCCTACATATCAGATGTTAGATCTTATAAATATGGGCACCTAAACCTGGTACTTCGGTTTTATATTTCGCACCTAATCTTTACAATGACAATTGTCAATTGCGGGCTATAATTATGGCTTGTGCGCAAGAAAAATATTCAAGATCTATTTGTTCGTGGGCACTCCATTTTACGTCTCTTGCCGTCTTTCACTTTTTTCTTTTTTATCTATTAGTACATGAGCGGAGTTTGGAGTTGGGAGCCGATGACCAGTCGAACGGAAGCGGCTAGCTAGAATAGCTCAAGGCTAGCCCTTAAACTTTTCACGCCCTGCTGCACGATCCTTCTTACGAGGAGGTCGCTGAAGGTACTCAAGCAACGTGGGCTAATGTCAATCGAAGTTGCGTGAGCACGTGGTGCTTACTTTGGCCGCTACTCGGAATATTTACATTGCCAGTCAGAGCACTTTCTATATATACATGAGGAATGTCGCGCGGAGTGCGGCGGCGTTCGGGACATTGACGACTAATGTCAATTTCCACTGCGAATAACTGGCAGCTGAGGAAGCTGAGCTGGTTGCCGAAGTCCTTCTAAGCAATGCCTCAATGCAATCAACTGATATTCAAAGAGGCGTTTCACGGGGCTTGGCGGTGGGTGCAATGACGAAGAGCGAACATGAAAACACTCCACGCAGAGGCGCTCCCAATATTCGTCGCGTTCAGACGCTAGATTCCAATACTTATTCAACTGTGCCACAACTCCAAGCTCCTTCGCATTCAATAATGAGCACATCAGTGGCACGAGATCCTCAGGTAAAACCGCAGGGGCATTTTCGAGCTCGTTTTCATGCCAACTTTTCCCGCACACACGCAATTGTCGCGGTGGCTGATAAACAATGATATCAAGAGGCATTTTGACGGGCATATCTGGTTTCAGTGCGCGCCCGCGGGTGTCTTGATGCGCTACAACAACCGCCGGTTAGAAACCTCTGTGACTTGCACTGAAGCAAAAAGTAGTGAAAAGTGAAAATGAAGCGCGTTTACAGGGGTACTTTTAAGAATGGAAGCTTTTGCTTGTGGTGGTTGGTGGTGCAAACCTGCAAACCTTCTTCGAGTCCTCCATCCAGATCCAGACGTCGTCCAGAGAGAGCTCGGACGGCACGAAACACGAAGACACACTTCAGCAAGACCGAAGACACGATGGAATTCTGGAAATGACTCCGTGCCTGGCCTGACTCTCGCTTTGCTGAAGGGCCGAGGTCATAGTACTATAACAAGGTCATATATTGCAACAAGTCTACGGTATCTGTAGTTGGATAGGTACAATGTCAGCAATTTTCAATATTGCCTCAAGACCTGCAGCCTTGGCTGTCGCCCGCGTGCTGAATCCGACTGGAGGGCAGTGGACAGGTTCGCAACAACCGGAGCATTCGAGGACATCCGTCGATGGCGGAGCTCAACTGAATCGAAATGCTTATGACCCCCCACTGACAACACCTCAGCATGCTCAATCTCAGGGAGATTCGCCTTCGCGTGAGCTCCGGGATTTCTCACTTTTTCGGCGCTCGTCCGTACCTGCGCCAGCTTTCTGGCTCCACGAACAGGCACGTGGGCTGCGAGTCCAATCTGCTGATACTCTCCAGGCTCGATTTCTGGGTGAAAGAATATCCGAGAGTAACTCTGCGCCCTCAGCTGCGGCAACAGCAGATGCAGTAGATTGGGATTACTGGCAAGAAGCCAGCAGTTCCTACAGCAGCACTGGGAGTGACGATTTTCATCGCTTGGAGTGCGTCGCAGCTGATGATGTCACTTCCGCAACGATGTCGGTCCATGCGCCCTCTTCTGTTGATGACCACCCGGCAAGCCCAAGCAACCTCGGCAATCAAACTTCGAAGCTTGACGCTAACTTTGACAATACTTCAATGGCTTTCCTCGGACGCGGCGCCTTCGGGAGCGTCATACGTGCAACGAGCAAATGCGACGGGCAAACTTATGCCGTCAAAGTTGTTTTGTTGCCTTCTTCAGAGCAAACAGAAGAAGAGCAACCTGAGCAACCTTGTATACTCGCTCGCGAAGCTGAGCTGGATTCAATCCCAAGCCGCAAAACAAGTGCTGCCAGCGAATGGAATGTGGCTACCCAGAGTGCATGTGGCCAAAACACTGCAGTGGACGAGGAGAACAACTTTACTACTAGGATTAGCAGTGGTGGCAAATTTGATGAAAATGAGCGTGGGTGGGCGCTAGGTGAAGCTCGAGCCATGGCGTCCATCGCACCCCACCCTCATGTTGTGCGCTACTTTGGCAGCTGGATCGATGAAGCGCCAAGTCCCCAGAGCTCCCTAGCTTGCCAGGCGAGTCTTCCTGGCTCAGCAGCTGGTCATCTTATCGCAAATGGCGTAGGGGAGTTGTCAACCGAGAGCATCAGTGGTGGCCACGACAGCATTGGCTCGATATCAAGCGTTGGTTCTCAGATGTTCAAGCTTGCAGCAGAAGGTGATCCTTGCTCACATACATTCAGCAAGAGCGGTTGCAACCGAGACGCTGACGCGATAGCCGAAAAAGCTTTATTCATTCAAATGGCAGTCTGTGAGGGCCCCACGCTGGCTGATTGGTTAGCTGACCGTCGTACTACTGCCGCATCACGCCCAGGAGAAGCCTTCGGTGTGACTAGAGCAGTGGATGAATTGTTAGCGTTTCGTCAGGTAGTGAATGCAGTCTCCCACGTGCACTCACAAGGATGGGCCCATTTAGACCTCAGCCCACGTAACGTTTTTGGCGTGCCATCGGGTAACGGCAACACAAGCACAGAGATGCAAAGCAAGGGTAGCGTAGAGGCTACATCAGCACAGGCGCCCATGCATTGGTGCTTAGGTGATTTTTCGTTTGCGCGGCCATTAGCAGATGGGCTCGACTTGACACGACCGACTGGTACTTATCTCTATGCTGCGCCTGAGCTAGGGCAGCACAATACTTCAGCGCAGGCGCAGTCTTCCAGTACTGGCGTTATCGCTGAGGGTGATGGCGTTGATATTGGAGATCACAAGGCAGCAGCAGAAGAGGCTGCATTGGAATCACCACAGCCGACAGGTTCTGCTGCTGATGTGTTCTCTCTTGGAGTAATGCTTGTCGAGTGTTGCCTCAACTTTAGTACTGGCATGGAACGCGCTGTTACTCTTGAGTCTTCGCTATACACGGGCTGTCCACCTCCTGCATTGGGTGACGTATTCGTTACTAGCGCGTCTAGTAATGTAGACTCAGCTTACACAAGCATGGGCACCACAATTCGTGCCGCTTTGCACTCGCTTGTGGCTCAAATGGTGTGCCTTGATTGGTCAGTTCGGCCGTCGGCGCACGATGTGCTCGTGATGCTTGATAACATCATTGAAACGGCGGAGACGTTTGCGGCGGTAGAGACTTCAGCCAATTCCACCGTTTCTTCCGTTCTCCCCGAGGAAAGAGGCCAGGGTAATTCCACCGCAGAAGAGGCAGTGGCCTCAGAGGAAAGTGGCGCAGGAGGTGAGATTTCGGTGAAGGTCGATGATGATTTGACCAATCAACATGGTGCCGACTTCAACGAACGGATGGAGGTTGCGCCCGCTGCGTGGAAAACGCTGAATGCCGATTTGAAGACAGTGCGTGCTCACGTGACTACTTTTTGTACTGCGGCTGCTGCAGCAAGCACGAGCGCCCCTCTTCTGCAAAAGCAACTTGATGGCACTTTAAATACTGCAGATGAACCAACTTTGAGGGATGTTCCATCCACTGAATTAGCGCTTGCTGATGTTGCCGGTTTACGAGAGGAATTAAGGAGGTGGCGTGACCTGCTCAATGGCCCCGCTGCGAGTGTCTTTCTGGGATGAAACCCATGCCAGCTCCTTTGATGCACGAAACTTTTTACATATCTCAGACCTAATTGCTTTATTCGGCATTTGCGAAACGGCACAAAATTTCTATAACAAGAACCCAAAGAGGTTCTCTTGATTTTGATTCTGATTCGAGAGCAATTAAAACCGAAAGAAGAAATCCGATATGCTTGAGATCTGATGCCCATATGCTTGAGACCTAGAAAAAGTTGATGACTATGGAGACGGAGACTAGCTACAAGGACTCGAGAGAAGTGAGAAGTGGAAGTGGAAGTGGAATTAAATTTAAGTAGAAAATAAGAATATAAAGTTATATGAACCCCGAGCCAGGCTTCCAGTCCGGCCCGGGGGGCTCTGCAAACGCCGATTAGATGGCACCCTTTCTGTTAGTTACTAAATCCAGTCCCCCCTCGGGGGGGGCTCA
>Ga0307982_1004061_pt1 | contig 11603 bp, 9 predicted proteins | sample OrgLakmetagen989_FD_201847 | JGI IMG/M metagenome (GOLD analysis project Ga0307982, IMG submission 201847) | Saline water microbial communities from Organic Lake, Antarctica - #989 | ecosystem: Environmental > Aquatic > Non-marine Saline and Alkaline > Saline | place: Antarctica: Organic Lake... | reverse complement strand
AGAATGCACTTGAGCTGCAAATGCGCTAGCAAATTCGCTCCAGAAGGCCAATTAAGGCTCCAACTGGCGCCTTTCCTCCGAACAAGTCGGCGGGACTGAGTGCTCGTTCGTGTGTCACGTCCCAGGTCCACGAGGCAATTCTCTGGGCTATTTTTGCCCCAGCAGGGCATCGTCTCAACGTTTTTCTCAGGCGTCGGGCGCCAGCCGATCTCAGCATCGCCTGTCCTCTTTCTTGCTAACGAAGGATGGATCACGTGGCTGCAATGCTGTAGGCTGTGCGAACACGAATGAACACAGGCCTACGAACACCAGGAATAGCTTCTCCGCTCCAGAAGCGGTACTTAGCGAGGTCGAACAAAGATTCGATTGTGTTCAGGCTCAGACTCACATGTATCCGAGTTTGGTGGATCAGTGTTACTTCATTAGTTGGCCTCACTGTGTTTCCATTCTGCCCCTGATTTCGGCTCCTCGGGACTTATGTCAGATGTGCATGGCGCCGTTCCTCTGGAGCTCTGAAGGTACTGTAATCAGGCGACACCTTATCCCCTGCTGTAATTCCTTGCTTTGAAGGTACGTACTATTATATTTAGAGGGGTTGGGAAAACATTATCACCTCCTCAACTCCTCAACGGACAACAGCATTCTATATCGAGGTGTTGGAGGTGTTGGCGTTGAGTCGGTCTGTTTTTTACCCAACGAATTTGTTGGAGCGGTAGCGTGGGGAACTTCAGTGTATGCACAACGATAGAGGCATCATACAATAGCCTAAAACGCTGCCACTCCTGAGGTATTCCACTGAGAAGCAACCTCATGGATAGTGGCGTTGAGCCCGGGCCAACTTCTGGACCGACACCTGACAGCCAAGAAACGACACCAGTTTCACCTCCACGACCTAAGCCGGGCGACCCAGATTTCAAGCAAGATGATTTCAAGCAAGAGGACGCTATTTTGCTTTCTGCATCTAAAGGTGGTTTCTACACTGACGCGCTTTCAGGCATTAGCGGCTTCCTCGACGATCGCGCAACTGCAGACATGGCGCAGGTGCGCCCCCATAGTGCCGTCTACTGCATCATCAGAGACATACGCAATGTGCCGTCTATTTGTGTAGTTCTCATGAAAAAATTAGAGCGTTATGCCCATTTTATGAAATTTTCAGTTTATGCATCTATTAGAATGTGCGTCTACCCATCTTATTCGTAGGCTGCTGAGCTGAACGAGCAAGCCATGTACGAGGCGGCGCACAAGGCGTACGGGCGGGTGCTCGTCGACATGGAAGCCAGCAAAGGCCCTTCGCACCCGTTCACGGCGCGCGCAATCAATGGATTAGCGGCAGCCCTCGTGGGGCTAGGATCCTTCGACGAAGCGTTGCCACTTAACGAACGCGCCGTGGCAATTTACTCCGCTGCGGCGCAGGCAGCGCCACCCTCCACCTCACCTGTTGAAGCAGGGAACGACAACGCAGCGACGACGCAGCCGGCGTTAGACAAGCAGCCTCTGGCGAATCTAGCTGATGCGGAAAACAACCTTGGCGTCACCTTGTATAAGTTGGGGCGATTTCCGGACGCGCAGAAGATGTACGAGCGCGCATTGGTCAATTACAAGGACGTGTTTGGCGCCTCGCACCCCATGGTAAATTTCACTGCGCTCGTGTGTAGCATGCTCTTACCTCTATGCCTGCCTTTGTTTTCGTTGCCGCCTTTCTTTCTGGGCTTGCGTTATTGATTTGGTCCTTTTTATTGAACCTCGATGTGTGGTTGCGTTAAAGGATTACTTCAGTTTTTGACACCCTTCGTTGTCTGTAGGTTGCGCGTGCTCAGAAAAACTTGGGCAACGTTCTGAAGCAGCTGGGGGACTGCTCGGGGGCCCTCGCCCAGTACACGGCCGCGCTGGGCATCTACGAAGCGACGCTAGGCCCGCAATCGTCGGCGCGCGCCATGTGCTTGAACAACATTGCCAACGTGCTGAAAAAGACTTCGCGCTATGACGACAGCGTGGCGGCCTACCACCAAGCCCTCGACTGCTACGTAGCTTGCCTCGCTGTGCTGGACAGCAACAACTCCTCTGAAAACAGTGCCAGCACGCCAGCGTTTATCAGCAGCGCCAAGATGATAGCTGACGCGGACGCAGGGTGGGACGCAGCGGGCAAAGCGTCGGCTGCTCGACGCGCGGTTGAAGCAGACGCTGCTCGATGCCGGAACAACTTGGCCAATGTCCTGTACGAGTCTGGGCGCTTTGAGGAAGCCCTGGACCAGTACCAAACTGCGCTTGCCGACAAAGAGCGGCTGTTTGGGGCTAACAACGCGGAAGTGGCGAAAGCCCGCAAGCTCGTGGTGGTGGTCTCCCACAAGCTCAAGCAAGCGCAGCGCCGCCAGGCCAAAGCGCAGGCCAAAGCGGCTGACCGGGCTGCCGCGCGGCTGGAAGCCAAGGAACAGCGCCGCGTGGCGGCGAAAGCCTCCACCGAGGCGGCGGCTGCCGCCAAATTAGCTGCGTCAGCCGCAGCCGCCGCGGCAGGAGCGGCCGCGGAAGCCGCAGCAGCCGTGCCGCCGGTGGTGGAGGCGCCTGACTTGGTTGTTTTGCCGCCCATTGCGTCTGCTTCACCCGCTGAGACCGAACCTGCTGTTGATCTTCCCAGCGAAGCTGGCGATCGTACAGCAGAGTCGGCAATCGAAGTAGTTCCGGAGCCCGTGGATGTCTCTGCAACCGCTTCCGTAGAAGCAGGCTCAGTGGTGGATGCCGCTTCCATTGAAGACACCGCGGGCCCTATTGCGACGGAAGCCTCGGAGCCTGCGGCTTCGGTGGATGTTCCCGAGCGCGAGTTCATTGAATTGCGGGAGTTGAGCGACGAGTACATCCAGAGCGTGTTTGTGGAGTTCGACGCCGACGGGAGTGGCGATTTGGACACGTTTGAGCTGTCGCACGCGGTCGCCAAGCTGGACACCGGCCACAACCCAACAGGCAACCAAATTGTAGCCATGATCGAGTTTGTGGGCGCGACAGAAAACCGTTTGTCGTTGAAGCAGTTTTCGCAGCTGGCAAGATGCTACGATTGGGAGTCTGTGCGAGCAGAAGAGTTGCCAGAGGGTCACTTTGAATTGGTCTTCCCGGAAGCCAGTTTAGGGTTTGCGGTGCAAGACATCCCGAGCAAGGGCACGATTGTTGTGAGCCGTTTGACCAACCGCGCTCTGTCCGAGTTCTTGCCGCTTGGTTCAACGGTCTTGGCCGTGAATGGAGCACCTTTGGGGTTCGTCACGGATCCTGGTGTTCTAGCTCAAAAAGTGGGCCCACTCCGACGGCCGATCAAAATTACCTTCGACAGGACGCCTTTGATTCCTTCGGAGCTCAATGACGACCGCATTCGGGATATTTTCAACCAATTCGACGCGGACAACAGTGGTGATCTCGATACGTTTGAGCTGTTTCACGCCGTAGAAGAGCTTACAGGCAAGGGAGCGTCAACTGCTCAAGTGAGTGCTATGGTAGCGTTCGCAGGCTCGGACAGCAACGTGTTGTCCCTGGAACAATTCACGAATTTGGTGCGAGAGTTTGACTGGTCTGCCGACATTAAAAACCTGACTCTCCCTGACCACATGCTGGAATTGGATTTCCCGGAAGGCAGTTTAGGCTTTGCTGTGCAAGACGTTCCCAGCAGAGGCACGATTGTGGTGAGCCGCCTCTTGAACCCACGTCTCGCTGAAGCTGGGCTCACCTTAGGTGCTACGGTGGTGGCTATCAATGGAGCCCCTCTCGGCTATGTCACCGATCCTGGGGTGCTTGCTCGTAAAATGGGTCCACTCCGGCGGCCCATCAAGATTACCTTTGAAAAGACTCCCATGATCCCTAACGAACTCAACGACGACCGCATCCGGGACATTTTCAACCAATTTGACGCGAACGCCAGCGGCGATCTTGACACGTTTGAGTTGTTCCATGCGGTCGAAGAAATGACAGGCCATCCACCGTCAACCGTATTGATTGGGGCCATGGTTGACTTCGCAGGCGCATCGGAGACGAATAACGCACTGGATCTCGACCAATTCATGAAGCTGGTTCGGCAATTTGATTGGGAAGCGGAAGAGCACGCAGTGGGCTTGCCAGAAGGGTTGTACGAAGTGGACTTCCCGAACCAAAGCCTTGGTTTCTCCGTGCAGAAAGTCCCTGGCAAGGGCATGATTTCCGTGTCTAAAATTGGCCCTGCCGAGTTGAAAAATGAGCTCAGCATTGGGGACACGGTGCTGGCGGTCAACGGAGCGCCCTTGGGGGTGATTGAGCACCCCAGTGAACTTGGGAAAAGGGTGGGGCCGCTCCGGCGCCCCGTGCGCATCACCTTCGAGAAAATGAAACCGCCCAACCCTGCGGATTTCTCGGACGAGCGCATCGCGGACATTTTCAACCAATTCGACGTGGACGGCAGTGGCGATTTGGACACCTTTGAGCTGTACCACGCCGTTGCAGAGGTCTCGGGGCGAGCCCCCTCGACGGCGATCATTGGTGCCATGGTGAAATTCGTAGCTGCCGACAACAACGTTTTGTCCCTCGAACAGTTTTCAACCTTGGTACACGCGTTCAACTGGGACGATCCTTCTTTGAAAGATGGTTTGCCAGAGGGGCATTTCGAAGTCACGTTCAACGACAAAGGCTTAGGGTTCGCAGTGGCGACAGACGAAAAGAAGGGCACCATGATCGTGAGCCGGATTGGCAACCAACACCTGAGGAAGGTGCTCAATTTGGGCGACAACGTGGTGGCCATCAACGGAGCCCCGCTTGGTTTCGTCACTGACCCCGCAATGTTGGCCAAGAAAGTTGGCCCCATGCGGCGCCCTTTGCGCATCACCTTCGCAAAAGCCACGGAGGAGAGCGAAACGTTGCCGGAGGTGTAGCTCAAGAGTAGTGATGAACTCAAGTGCAATTGTTGAATGGTCAGGGAAGCAAATAATTACCTCACACATAGACGTTCGGACGTTTTTATTCGCCACTTATTCCAACTGCTGAATTCGAAGTTCGGAATTAATCGACTCAGCCGGGTTCGTATTAGGTTTTAAACGCAGGTGATTTTCAAATGGGGGAGAGCCTATAAGCCTGTTTCTATATGGCATTTGAAATGCCAGATACCAGGAGTTAACTAGGCGGCCGCCTAGTATCCAAGTACTTAGTACTCTTTTCTGTTTGCTTGTGTTTATTTCCCTTCGTTCTTCCAGACACCTGGTCGAATCATGGCGATATTCAACGGAAACTGATGAACTGTATTCGCCTGCTTGTTGATCATATGCGTATATTGAGAGAACTCCAATTCCTTAATGCCATTTGCCCCAAATTACCTGTGTAGCCCACAGCCCATAAGAAACTAGCAACGAGTGAATTGGCGCCTAGCACAGTGCCACTTCCTTGTATTTCGGGGGTATTGAATAGACCAGACTGTACTACTATACTAGAACAGACGTGGCACCCAGTGGAACAAGTAAAGGTAAATTATGCCATAAAGCGCGTAAATGCAAAGAGCTGCATTTAGAGCTCCCGCGATTCTCCTCTAAGGTTGTTGGAAAATAACCGCAGAGGGCTTCCACCTGATGGTGTGCCAGCTGGGCTCACCGCGGGTGAGTGAAACATGCCCCCCGCGTTTTGAATACTACCATGAGGTAGTCTGCTACTGCTCTTGCCGGCCTCAATGATGCAAGTGCTGCTTCCACCTTCGGCGCGACGCTGACGATCAAGCTCGGGTACGCTTTCGCTGGAAGGCCGAAAAGCCCCCAGAGCGCTCAAAGCAGCGCGGCGCTGGCTGGCATTGGCCAGAGGGCGTCTCGACGAACCCCCATAAGTACTAGTGCTGCATACGCTGCTGCTTCCTCCACCACTGCCATGCGCACTTCCTCTGGTGCCAAAACTTCTCGCGCTGCCAACACTGCTGCTGCTGCTACAGTAGCCAGCACCCTTGGTGCCAGAGGCATGGGCAAAGTCTTCCACCAAAGTAAGTGGCACTTGTGCCACTACTGTAGGTGAGTTGTCGCGCATCAGCCGCACTTCGTAGTCGCCCGCCTGCAACCCGCGCGGGAGTCAAAGATTTCAATAGGAGAGAATGAACACCTTTTTTGTCCTCACACAATTTCTACTTTCTCACCGGCAAGGGCCCGCTTCGATCAGCTGCGTTTGTGGGTATGTCCAAATCAGCAAAGCATTCCCCGTGCAGCACTATTCGCCCTGACAGCGGTTCACACGCTGACCCACACGGCACGCCTCGACCAAATAAACCCAACCAGTCGTGCTCCCAGCCCGGCGCATTTCGAATGGCAATACGAAGCAGAGCGCCGCGGCGCACGCGTGCACCAGCAGGAAGTTCAAGCGTGGGCGGGTCGTGTTTGCTTAGCACCTGACACAAACGCAAATGTACGTAGCTATGTTTCAGGAGAAGGAAAAGGGGAAATGCTGCCTCAGAGAAAATATGCAAGCGAATCTTGGCCGTCTGCGAAATCTTGCTTCCCCCAAGGGTGCACCTGGAAGCGGCTCGTCGCGAGGTCAACCCCTGTAATCGCATCCAGAAGCACGGCCTCGTAGACGCCTGCGCTCAGTTGTCCTCCTGCAAAGCGCGCGCACAGCCGACCTCCGGGCGCTTCTCGCCAGCTGAGCAATACTCCACCGTCGACACCTCCAATGTCAGGAGCACCTGATAAGCCAACGTTGCCATCAGCAGTACCGCCTGTGTGGTCGCCAACGCCAATGTTACTGCCGGTATGGCCAGTGGCCAAAGCACTGCTGCCTGGACGAACGTTCAAGTTACTGCTGCTGCTGCCATTACCTACACTGTTGCAGGGAAGCGAACTATCTCGGTGGTTCAAACGACTTGCGACACGTACTTCAATCCACCATCCATTGCTGCTGCCGTCACCGGTGCTGTCACTACTACTGCTGCTACTGCTACAAGTTGGGTCATAAGGCCGCACAACGAAGTCCTGGCCTTCGACTACTACAGAAGGTTCTACAGCCACCATCGGTGGTGCGACAGCAGGCCTTGCCCTAAATGAAGACATTATTGCGCCACAACCAGCGGAGACACTGTGCTCGCTTGCAACGTTGGAAGCAACATTGCCTCCAGTGCTCCTGTTTCTATTGTTCTTTATACTCTTGATGAAGACAAGTGAGTTCAAATCCACAGAGTCGTAGCGAAGCGTTTGTGATGGCCCTGCAGTGAGTATACATGGGCCAGCAGCTTTCGTAGGAGAGGGATCGAAGCTGGGTACACTTAAAGAAGAGAGGGCCACGCGAGCAGCGGTAGCACCTCTCAAAGGAGATGCCAAGCTATCACTATCAACGGTTTCAGTTCTGGTGAACTTGCTCACTTGGGCAGCGTTGTTGGTAGGAACAGTGTTGGCTTCGGCAAACGAGTCTCGAAAGACAGCTGATCCATGTGTGTGACTGCTAACAGATAAACCACCTGTGGGATTGCCTCCGCTGGTAAAGCTATTTCCATTGCCGCTCGCAAGGCACGGTGCAGGAGTGCAGTTAGCTGCACTATCTTGCGAATGATATGCTCTCAAACTCTTCTTCTGAACCGCTCCATCAGGCGCACCCAAAGCAGTGCTTTGGCCACAGAGAAACACTGGTACGCCGCTCGAGGCAAGAGAAGCGAAACCATTACTTCCCGAGGCATTATCACCATCACAGCTTGGTTTGCTATCAAACGATGGTGTTAACAATGCTACAGCAACTCCTCGGTGAGCTGCTAATATCACCCAAATATGGGCGTTGCTGCTATCTGAGGTGGGGACGCCACGACCAGTTCCGACAGCACGATTGGTGCTCGCGCTATCGAAAATTGGATATTTGGCCATCAAGTTGCGCTTACGGTCCACGAACGAGTACCCGCACGCGTCCGCCAACTGCGCCAATCGACCTTCACATTCATATCCTAGTGCGACGATATCAGCATCCACGTCAGCTATGGTGTCACACATCGCAAACCAGTTCAAGTGTTCGCCTCCACGCTTAAGGGGGAAGTTCATTACAGTGAGCTCAACAGCGCCCAGCATCTCAAGCAAACCACCGTGCTCTAAAATCTGATGGTCTTCGCGAGATTGAATGTCATCACTAGCAGACAGTAGAGACGCTTTATCATTCTCGTTGCCTCTAGTCTCTTCTTCGTGCATACTCGTGCTAGCACCATCCGGCTCTGAAAGATGTGAACTCCGGATTTCATCCTCACGTTCAACTCCTTGAAAAACGCGTCTCTGAGAGTTCATGCGGCGTTCTACAGTCAAAATTATCCCAATCGCTGCCACACTCAGCAAAGCACCTCCAATGACATAGTCAGGTACGTCGTCTACCGTGCGTCGTCGCAAGAATTGGGACCAAGGTGCTGAGTTCATCAAAGCAATCATCTTAATGCAAATTACGAGAGGCTATTGTGCCCTCTAATGCACGCACAACTAATCAAGGATAATTAAAGGAAACACAAACTTGTTTGAAAACGAACAATCGAAGAAGCCTGTGCCTAATGCAAACCGCATGGTGTAAGCTCACGGGTATGACACCCATAAAAAGGAGGATACATTACGCCCGAAGTACTTCTCTCGATTATTAGACTCCTTGACGATTGTTTTGGATGTACCGTAGCTCCAGATATCTACTAAGTGCAGAAATTCGTGATAAATAGAGTTCACCAGCGTTCTCGTGCTTCGGTGCCCCGAGCCCTGAACCATCGACATCGATTAATCGATATATGAAGTCATCGAGTCATCGAATCATCGAATCATAGGAGCATCGAAGCGTCGATCGAATCATCCAAATGACAAAAAAAAAATTGATGACTCAGAATGATCTCTACAGGGTGTGCTGTCTTATTGGTAGAGATCCAACAAGGAGTCCAAGAACATTCGAAAATGGCTGAATTTGTAGGTTTAGCTCAATAATGCTTGGACTGGACTAGTTTAAGTCTAGAGCATACAAACTTATTCACGATCGAGCACATATGCTCTGAAGTAAATAAAGTTTACATCAGCAGAAGTGTCGAGCTAAAATGAGCAATCCGCAGCTAATGCTGTCAGCGCTTTGTCGAGGCCTACGCGCCGACAAGGAGACGGACCGAAAGAAAGCTATGAAGGATCTTAGTGAGGTACAATCAACTTCAACACGAAAAAATGCTCGAGCTTACGCGTGAATCATCGCTGTATATAAATCTAAGAGTCTCAGTTAGTCATTTACATGATTGTTCTCGCTGAATTCTGAGCTATGAACCCTATCTAATAATTGACCACAGGACTGGCTGAGCGATACCTCATCAAGCCGAAGCGCGAGCCGCCTTCGCGTCGAACAGTGGAGTGCTGTCATTGGAGCAGCTATTGTTGCGGACGAGAAAGAGATCGATGCAGCGCGCACCAAGGTTGGTTCTAGCACCTTCAATAACCTAACCCCCCATCAACCCTTCGCCAAACCCTAGGAGCAACCTTGGCACCCAATCTTTACAGCTGTTAGAACCGTTTTCCATGTAGCACTACACATCTTAAATTCTACCTCACTTTTACAGTCCTTGCTTCTACTCATTTCAAAATCTGGGCATTCTGGGGCTGTTTTTTCTTCTTTTATTCTCTTGTAACTCGCAGAGGCGCGTTCCGAAGAAAGACTACGCCCTCTTCTTGGTGCGGTGCGTGCGGCTCGCGGAGCACTACCACGCCAATCTCGTCTACACCGGTGGCGAAGGCGTGCAGTATGGGAGCAGCAGCAGCAGCAGTGGGGTTGGCGGGGGGCTCGGCGGGCCTCGGTCGTGCGGAGTGCTCGCGCCACACGCAGTTGCCCTCGTGAAAAAGGTAGTAGGACCTTCCTGCTTTCAAAGCATCAAATGGCTAGAAAAAGAGCACGATGTTCAAGCCATGCTTCACCTTTATCAATGTCCCACGCCCTCCCTTTTTTCTCTCGTCCTTGTATTTTCTCTTTCATCTATTCCGAAGGTGATGCGCGCCTTCGACGACGACGAGTTGTTCGAAGTGTTTGGAGGCAGTGATTGCTACGGGGCGATGCTGCGCCAGCTGCTCGAGTCCCCGTACTACTTGACCCTGATTCACCCCAACGATTACCAGGTTACTGCTTTAAGTACCCCAAGTGCATTTACTGCATGCGTGCTCCAATCTATTACCATCCTTTCACTCGGCTCGTACTCTCTGATATGTTATCTGTTCTTGTGTTTCTCTTTTTTTCTGCCCTTGGTGTCACACAGTCCCTCGCCAAGCTTCTCTGCGTCTTGGTACTCGAGAAAAGTGGGCGGCCCTCGCAGAACCCTGCGCTGTGCCTCAAGTTGTTGTTTACCAATGGTAGCTATGACTTGCACACGCTGCTCGAAGCGTCGTTCCACTTCTTTGGCGAGTGGTGCCACTCCAAGACCCTCCAATTAGCGGAAGGTCTGCAGGACGAGCCTCTCTTGCACTTGTTTGGCAGCATTAACGTCCTGTTGGCCAAAGTAGGGCGTTCTGCGGGTCCACCTTTACGCGCGTACGGCGACAAATTGTTGAAGCTGGCTCTGACTCAGCTAAAAGTGACGGTAAGAATCAATCGAATTTCGGGTTTTACATTAAAGGGGTGGATGGAGCGATTGAGCAATGACCCTTTTATTCGCCTGTCTCGTCTGTGTTATTACTTCCTGTACCTGCCTACTCTTCTTTCTTCAAATAAATCGCTCCCTCTCTCCAATCCACCACCACTCAAGCTTCACCTCTATACAGGCGGGTCGAAAAGACCTCCATGCCACTCTGCTCGAGTACTTGGCTCGGCATTTGACCATTGCCGCGTCAGCTCCGCACGCACCCCAAGCTGTGCCTCGCCTCGGTTCCCTTCTCCTCGACGCCCGAGATCCCATTGCTGGCAAAGTCGCCACGATGGCGCGTAACTTGCTTGACGAGCGCGAGCTCGCTGCCCTCCTAGGCCGCGCTGCTGCATCGACTGACAGCTCTTCTCAGGCGATGAGCGTCGGTGGCATTGCTCCCACTGGCTTAGGCCCTGGCCTCGGTGGCAGCAGCGGCAGCAGCAGCAGCGGGGCCATTTCTTCTTGTGATAGCGGTGGTGGTGGTGTAGTAGGAGGCAGTGGCAGCAGCGGCAGCAGCAGCAGTATTGTAACCGGGCCGAGCACCAGCGAGCACACGTATGGGGTGTTGAATGCTCTTAGCCCAGCGAGCCACGCGGTGCATCATCTGGGTGGGGGCACTCTGCATGGCCTCGGCCTTGGAGACGGGCCCGACCCACGCGCGTCTGGCTGCGACGGCGACGGCTTGCCCTCGCTTCTCAACGCGCTTGGAGTGCCATCTGCTGCCTGGAACCCTCACCATCTCGATAGTGTGCGTCTCAAATGTTATTCATCCAAAGCGCCACCTCGTTCTGTGTAACTTCATCACTTACAGAAACTTCATTTGTTTGTTACACCCTTCTAAAGATAGTAAATAGTGGGTGAATTTTTTTTTTTTAACCACCTAATTGTGGCTTTCGATACATTGATGTGTGTGTGAAACTTCATGGGTTCTTCTGATTTTAGGCGGCGCTGCCGGTGTGTGGCAATGCACGTTTGCTCGACACACGATCCAGGCTTCACCTCACCCTCCTGGCGCAGCTCGTGTCCCGTGCCTGCCCCGCTG
>Ga0307982_1004059_pt1 | contig 11604 bp, 4 predicted proteins | sample OrgLakmetagen989_FD_201847 | JGI IMG/M metagenome (GOLD analysis project Ga0307982, IMG submission 201847) | Saline water microbial communities from Organic Lake, Antarctica - #989 | ecosystem: Environmental > Aquatic > Non-marine Saline and Alkaline > Saline | place: Antarctica: Organic Lake... | reverse complement strand
CCCCAAAGACCGTCGTTTACGATGTGGCCCGGGCAATGGCGGAAGAGTCTGCGGACCTGGACGAAAACTGGCTGAATGACGCGGTCAAAGGTTTCCTTTCCGCCACCGCAGATGATGATGCCACGGTGTTCATGGAGGAAAAAGGGATCCGAGTCTTAGTGGCATCACCCAAGCGACTGCTCGCCATGAAGGTCTTTGCCGCGAGGGCAGACCGTGATCGAGACGACATTGTCAGCCTCTGCACCCGCATTGGAGTAGGCAGCATCCAGGAAGTCCTCGGCATCACAGCCGACATCTATGGGGATCTTCTTACGCCAAAGATCAGGTTCATTGTCATCGAACTCCTCCAAGACATCCTCCCCATGGAGGCGCCGGCCTCTCGAGACTGACGTCGTAATGGGCCGCAAGAGGCTAGACCCTGTTGCCGCCCGCCATTGGGAGGTTGTCATCCCCGGCGAGTAAACCAGGAGCTCTGCGAGTGCTGCCGTCCTGGCAAGTGTCTGGGAGAACGTTCCATCAGACAAACCCCTTCGGCTCAAATGGACGGGATTCGAATTCCCCCCAGACGTGTCAGTCGACAGTGAGGTAGTGCAACCGCTATCGCCCAAAGCCAAGAGCTCAGTACCCAAGAGTCCCCAAGTCAACGCCCTGACAACACCCACCACCCTCCGAGCTCAGAGGAGAGAGCTCGATGAGCTCTTTCCTGATGGTGTGATCACCCAAGAGCAGCGGGATGCGGCAAAGAACGGGCCGCTGGGGATTTAGGGAAGCGTGTCTCGGGCGGGGTCCGGTCACGTATTTCCTCACTGGGGTGTGGATAAAAATGTCCATTCGCTCTGTCGGAGGTCCTCCGTACCGCAGGGGTAGGAGGACAACTCATGTGCGTGGAAATAAGACCGGAAGCAGAAGACGGGCGCCAAGCCCGTCGGCGCCTTCTCAAACCTCCCTACCACCGTGCCACCGGGGACCGTGAGGATTCGAGTCACTGCGAGCAGAACATGTCGTCTGCATGCTGCGAACTGATCTTTAACGCCATGGACGTCGCGTATGACGGCGACGGTTTGGACGCTGCGCGGTGGGTCATTGACCACCACAGGCCGCCAGACTTGTTTCATGATGTTCACATGTCATCGGGGTTTCTTGATCCACCACAGTTCGAAATCGTCGCACGGTGGGATGACGATTCGGTAAAGGAACTCCTCGAGCTCTATCTCACGGGGTTCAGCTTGTTGATGCTGGCTGAGCACTGGGACATCACCACTGAAGACATTGTTCGTAGCCTCAGTGCTGTCGTCTTCGGCGATACAGCCCTAGTGCGAGACCGGCTCAAAGCCCGGCACCAGAAGGCCTGGGCCGGCCAAGAGATGCAGTTTCTGATGACCCAGATGCGAGTGGGGGCGACGCCCACCGAGATTTCTGCTCTGATGGAACGTGATTCTCTGGGCATCGCCTACAAGCTGTTTGAGGCACTGCCTGTTCCCGTCCCGAAGACAATCATAGAGAGATACGGCATCGCCCATGGACAAGAGCCCCTGGAGCGTGGGGTCACAGAGGAGGAGCTGTTTTAAGGCCCAGAATCGTTGCCTTGACCCGCCCTCAAGGCTTTAGCACGCAATGAGTTTTGTTCCCCCGGGAGAGGAGAAATGGATTGCATAACTCGTTTGATCTTGATTCGGCTTCTAGGCGATCGAACCATTTCGGTTGCGGTCGGCCCCACAAGAACTCCGCAATAAGGAAATTTTGAGGGGACTATCTTTCGGCGGTGAAGGATTCTAGGTTGAGGCTCGGGTGAAGGAGAGACAGTTCCTGGACAGTCCCTCTGTTTAACAAAGGTGCCTACAATTGGCATTACTTTCCGCAGGATTCAAATTGGAGCCAAATTATGGCGAGTGAACTGACCATGAAACTTAGTCAGGCTGTTCAGCAGTGGCGAGAAGACCTGATCGACATTGGATCGGGAAATCCGTTGATTAATTTTCGCTCCCGTGCAACGTCCACCGTTGACCTGTCGGAACAGGCGTTATCGGCCATTCTGAGCAGAGTGAAGTCAAAAAAACCGACGTTCATTGTGGGAACTAAACCCGAGCCGAAAAAGGTGGCGGTCGATGAGGATGATCTTGAGGGTCAAGCTCTTGAGCTCGAGGAGGCTTTTGATTATGGCAAACACCCCCAGGCAATATTTGTGCCCCGGACCCAGAGAGACATTGATCGCGTAGTCAGAAATATGGCCTCGCGCTCGAGTCGGACATTTCTAGACAAAGGCGTAAACACTCTCCACATTGCCGTTGGCGGGTTGATTTGGACTGACCAAGATCAGCAGGAACGAGTCGCCCCACTCTTACTTGTGCCGATGAAATTTTGGAAACCTGGCCCAAGACAGCCGCACGCCCTCACATTGACTGACGATGACTTAACAGTTAACCCAGCGCTTTCCATCAAGCTTCATGAGTTTGGGATTGAGCTTCCCCCGCAATCGGAGGTGAACAGGGCCTTCGAAGATGGGGGAATCGAAGCCGCGCTTGGGCTCTTTGCCGCCGTCAACTTGCGGGAAGGCTGGCGCCTTTCTGAGTTACAGGTCCTCTCGCTCTTTACCTTTCAAAAAGAAGCAATGTACAGAGACTTGCTTGACAATGAGGAAGCGGTGATAGCTAATCCGCTGGTCCAGGCTCTGGGCGGGGGTGGGGAAGACTTCTTTTTTGAACCCCTGGGAGATGAACAGGTAGATGCTGAAGCCCCCCCAGAAAGTTCCCCACTCGTGCTCGACGCAGATTCGAGCCAAAGAGCGGCTGTTGATGCCGCAGTCAAAGGCAGGAGCTTCGTACTCGACGGGCCCCCGGGGACTGGGAAGAGCCAAACGATTTCGAACATGATCGGTGCTCTTATTGGCGCTGGGAAGTCTGTTCTCTTTGTCTCTGAAAAGATTGTCGCTCTTGAGGTTGTGAAAGAGCGGCTGGACGAGCGGGGTCTCCGGAGCCTTCTCTTCGAGCTCCATAGCTCGAAGACATCCAGAAAAGAGGTGGCCCACGCTTTGGGAAGGTCATTGACGACTAAGGCGAAGGCTCCGCCCTATATGAGAGAGCTCGAAGTTGATAAGGCGAGGGGGCGAAGAGTCGAGCTGAATTCTTATGCTCAAGCAGTCAATGAAATCCGGCAACCGCTTGGTGTCAGTATTCACGAGGCGCTGGGGATCATTGAGCAGTCCGGAAGTCACACCCCTTCCCCAGAACCCGAAATGGACGTCTCGGTTTTCAGGGGTTCGGATCTTCAGACAATCCGCGACTCCGCTATTCGGGTTGAGCGTCATTGGCCCCTGTTTCTGGAGGGGGAGGGGGCAGTCTGGTTTGGCCTAACTGATCAGGCAGAACTTGCCTTTAATTTGGAGAGCCTATTGTCAGCTCTCGACGGTTACGAGAGAGAATACGGGGACCTGCACTCGGCGGCAACGGATCTCAGGCTTCAAGGAACATTTGATTTTGACGAGATGCTTGAGTTGGTCGAAAAATGGGCGAGTGGTGCGCCAAGCTTCCGCAGGCGACCTTGGCTCGTGAGTTTGGAACTGGACGCAGTGAAGGTTGCCCTTGCTGATATCCGGCAGATTGCGACTCAGATCAGCACGAGTAAGGCATGTTATAGGGATCTACTCGGCGACACATGGGAGTTGGTGCCAGAGGAGGTCGAGCTTCCGACATCTCAAAAGTTGGCCGAGAGTTTTGAACTCCTCAAGGACTTAGACAGCGTGAAGGTAAAAAAGTCAGAAAAAATTTCTGTTGCGAGCGCAGAATCGAGCCGGCAGTTTTTCGATCTGTGTAGTGGTCTTCTCAATTTTTCCGAGAGGATCGGTATTTCCTTCCCTGACAAGCTGACCCAGTTACAGCCCTATTCGGACGCCCTCAAGATCATGGCTTCCACAGACTGCCCGCCCATCAAGTGGTTCGCAAATCGGGCAAACCTGAATACCGTGCGAGAAGCGTCAAAAATTCTCAGGAAGGGGAATGAAGAGGTCGCGAGGCATCGCCTTGGGTGTATGGCGCTCGGCGAGCGTTCTATCGAGTTACCTCTGGAGGAATTTCGCGATTTTTTCGCTGAAAATAGCTCCTTCATCGATCGGTTTAGCGCTGATTATCGATCGCGAAAGCAAGAACTAAAGAATGTGGCAAACAGTCGACGCTGGCGAGAGATAAGAAATTCGTTACCTTGTGCTGGGGACTGGAAGCAGGCAAGTCGAAAACTGACAGAATCAGAAAAAAAGTTCGATGGAGAACTGGCTGGTTATTACGGGGGTTTGGAGTCAGATTGGGATTATCTTTTTGCAAGGATTTCTGACGCCGAGCAGTTGGCCAAGGCCTTTTTGGTACACGATAGCGGGGCTCTTAACAAGGGAATGGGCGAGAATTGGTTTGTTGAGGATGTGGAGAGCAAGACTCGCGCCATCGCCGAGGCGGTGAATTCACTCGCCAAACTTCAGTCGATCGCTGGGCGCGACCTAACGAAAGCATCCTCATCCGCGAGCCTGGTTGATTTATCGCAGAGACTTGGTTTGTCTGCAACGGCCCTTCAGCGGATGGGCAAAATCTATGACATGTTGAAAAAGCATCTAGAAAACGAATTCTCGATCGGTGTGGTGTCGCGCGCGATGAGCTACTTAGAAAACCTGAGATTGGAGCGTCCCTCGCTGGAGGGAAAGCTCGAGAGCTATGGCGGTCTTTTGGAGGTGGAGATCGATCGCGATCAGTTCTTTCTCGAACCTGAAGCGCTTTGCGCCGATTTGGAAAAACGGTATGTATGGACACAGCGACTTCTCGAGTTGGCGGGTCAGCGTGATTCGGACAACCCCAAGGCACGGCTCACCCAGGAGGAGTTTGCTGCGCTTGATGCGAGCCGGATTCCAGCAGGATTGGAGAGGGCGGCCGAGAAATGGGGCGACGCGTATGAACGATTTAGTTCGTCTTTCGTGGAGGCGCGCAAGCCGGATCTCAAAAAGAAGCTGCATGAGTTTCAAGAGGCGCGAACCTACCTGAATGTGCTCAAGAAAAGGTTGCCAGAGATCGATCAATGGCTGGATTTTGATCACCATCACAATCGGCTGGTCCAATATGGGTTCGCGCGAGTCATTGAAGCTGCTAAAGACCTGAAACTGGACTCGTCCCGGATCGCTGGCTTCCTCGTCGCTTCCGTGTTGCGGATGTGGGTTGGCGAGCAGTTCACAAAAGACCCTCGCTTTGGCGACTCGGCTTTGGTTGATCGCGATGAAATAATTGGCGAGTATCGAGACCTGGATGCTCTTCTGAAGGACCACGCGATATCACAGATTTTCGACGTCGCTGAATCAACTCGACCGAGGTCCTTCCAGGGGCAGGCAGCAGGGATCCTGAAAGAGTCTGAGAAAAAGGCACGGCACAAGCCTGTCCGGGACCAAATTGCACAATCTGACGAGGTGATTAAGGCGCTCCACCCTTGCTTCATGATGAGCCCTTTAGCCGTTTCCCAGTTTCTCCCTCCAGACATTCGATTTGATGTAGTGATCTTCGATGAAGCAAGCCAGGTCACGCCGGCGGACGCAATCAACTGCATATATCGAGGCAAGGCCGTCATAGCGGCCGGCGATCAGAAACAGCTTCCGCCAACAAAGTTTTTCGCGGCCGCAACCGCAGAAGATGAGAATGTCGAAGAAGACGTTGCCAGAGATTATGAGTCAATTCTTGATCTGATGAAAGCTTCTGGTGCCTTTAACTCTCTCACTTTGCGGTGGCACTATCGGTCCCGCCATGAGCACCTCATTGCTTTTTCTAACGCCTCGTTTTACGAAGGCAGGCTCATTACCTTCCCTGGCGCGGTTGACGAGTCGGCCGACCTCGGTGTCAAGTTTTTCAAAGTCGCAGATGGTGTTTACCGGCGTTCTGCCGGACGGGATAATCCAAAAGAGGCCAAAGCGGTAGCGGAGCGGGTAATCCACCATTTTGACACCCGCCCGGGTAAGTCTTTGGGGGTGGTCGCCTTCTCCACTGCGCAACAAGAAACGCTCGAAGCCGCAGTCACCATTGCTAGAAAAGATCGTCCCGACCTTGACCAGTATTTTGAACAGGGAAATTCCGACCGGCAGCGTGGGTTTTTCATTGCAAACCTGGAGTCAGTGCAAGGCGACGAGCGCGACGTAATAATCTTTTCTATCGGGTACGGCCCCGACGAGACGGGCAAGGTGTACAAGAATTTTGGGCCTGTGTCACGCACTGGCGGCGAACGTCGACTGAATGTTGCTTTCACTCGAGCCAGAGAGTTGGTCGAGGTTGTGGCGTCAATGGATGCCTCCAACTTGGGAGACGTGAAGGCCGGACCTTCGGAGCACTTAAGGCGGTATCTTGACTTTGCTGAGAGAGGTCCAGCGGCTTTGCATCTTGAACTCGGAGAAAGTGGCCTGGACTTCGAGTCGCCATTCGAGGTGTCTGTGGCTGCAGAAATTCGGAGTTGGGGTTACACCGTTCAGCCGCAGGTCGGTGTGGCGGGATACCGCATTGACATTGGGGTGAGGCACCCCCAGCACGGAGGCACATTTCTGTTGGGAGTGGAATGCGATGGTGCGATGTATCACTCATCGAAGACTGCGCGAGATAGAGATAGATTGCGTCACGAGATTCTCGAAGGACTCGGGTGGACCATTCATCACATTTGGGGGACAGCCTGGTATCGACATAGGCAGGCAGAGATCGACAAGCTGCGTGCTCTTCTGGACGAGTTGGCCCAACAGCCCATTTCGGGTCGGCTGGTGTCCAAGACGGAGAGACCCAGAAACCTAATCGAGGTGGACTTCGAAGAGATCGAGGAGTCGAACCACAGCGACTGGACAGTGGACTACGAAGTTGCGGTCGTAGACTCCGTCCCTCGCAATCTGGATGTCGCCGATGTCGGGAACGCTCGGAAATTAGTGGTGCTCGTCACGGAGGTCGTGTCAGTCGAGCAACCGGTCCACATCGAGACCCTGATGCAGCGTCTGAGGCAGGCAGCAGATATTGGTCGGGTTGGCCAAAGAATCCGAGAGACCTTAGAGGCAGCGATCGCCTTCGCTCAAGTCCACCATGAAGGGGACTTTCTTTCGATGGAGAAGTCGCCCAAGGTCCGAGTGCGCCGGCCACACCCAGATTTCCCCCGAGACGTAGACCGTATCCATCCGCTCGAACTGAGAGGGGCGTTACTCGGGGCCACCCGCGATGCCATAGGGATCAGTAGACCAAACCTCATTGAAGCCGTTTGTGAGATATTTGGTTGGCAGCGAAAGGGGGCAAAAATTACCGCGGTCCTGGCTGTGGAGGTTGAAGTTCTTCTATCCAGTGGGCAACTGATTGAGACTGCTGGAGGCCTCCGAGTCGCCTAGCTACAGAGGGCTTGGTGGGCTTGCGCCTTGAGACGCGGATTGAACCTCCCCGCGTTTGAGGGGGAATCTAGTTGTGTAATTTCGGCCTACCTTTTTCGCCTGCTTGCTTCAGTTTGGGAGTTGACTCCAAGGCCCCCTGGTGGACCGGTAGTCCGTTGGGCGACCAGAGGTTCAAAGCGGAAGGCTGGCAGGCGGGAACCGGGTTAGGCAAGACCCAGACACCACGGCTCCGATACGATGAGATATTAACAGGTCCGGCTATGACGCGGAGGGGGGTGAAGTGTGAATTATTGGTGGGTGAGCCAAAACAAAACCTTCAACCATGAAGTCGGTGGTGGGTATCTGTGGTCGCCTTTCACCAATAACAATGGTGGACGCAACCCTGCATACGAGAACATGGCGCAGATTGAGGCTGGCGACATTGTCTTCTCGTTTGCGGGAACGTATATCAAGGCAATCGGCGTTGCGCTGGGGCAAGCCTATGAGGCGGAGAAACCCCAAGTTTTTGGAGCGGCAGGTGACCTTTGGTCGGCAACGGGCTGGAAAGTTCCTGTTGAGTTCACCACTATTGACGCACCGGTCCGGCCAGCGGACCACATGCAGATTCTTGGCCCTTTGCTTCCTGCGCGCCACTCGCCGATTCAAGCAAACGGCGTGGGAAACCAGCGATACCTGTTTGGAATCCCGGAGAGCATGGCATATGCGCTGTTGGAGCTTTGCCGCAATCCTGTCCTCCCCAGCCGAGAGGAACTTTTGCCCGTCATGGACCCACTCCTCATGACTGCCCTAGATCAGGAGATCTTGAGCGAACCGGGGGCAACTGAAACAGAAAAGACGGCATTGGTACTTGCACGCCGAGGACAGGGTTTATTTCGTAACCGGGTCCGGGCGTTTGAACCGCGATGCCGCGTTACAGGGGTGAGCTCAGAAAAAGTGCTGATCGCCAGCCACATCAAGCCATGGAAAGCCTCGACGAATGACGAAAGGCTCGACGGAAACAACGGCCTCTTTCTGTCGCCCCATATTGACAAGCTTTTTGATGCTGGGTTTATTACCTTTACGACCAAGGGATCCATGCGGGTGTCACAGTACCTAGACGAAGAGGTTCTGCCTAAGTGGAAGATAGATCCTTCGCTAAGCGTCGGTCCGTTTTCCTCTGATCAGGCATATTTCCTGGATTATCACCAGGAGGATGTTTTCCAGTGAGAGGTGCTGAGTGACAATTGTTGGGACGCGACGGACACAGATTAAACTGCCTTTCTGGGCCTGGGAGGAAGAGTAAAAACCTCGAAGGTTGCCCCCGCAGTGCCCATGACATCCGCCCTCCCCGGAGGGCCACCAATCAAGGAACGATCCCCCACGCATTCCGTAGGAAGCAACAGCACCCCATCTACCCACAATCCCCCACGCTGACACACAACCGACCAGGCCGTTGTTTGTTAGAGACAGCCCCTGCCAGAGAACTGTCGGGCATCAACGCTTGCAGCGAACTGCTTCACAACAAGCACGCGAATGAGCCCTCAGGAGGGACTCTACTAAGCTCTGAAAGGCCACTGGAGCGACTTTGAACCCGATCGCAGCGCTGAAACCGATTCGCCTTGAAGTCTCTAGAGTGGCGCTTATGAGGCAGACATGTCAGCGAGTTTCATCGGTTTCAATCTGGGCCTTTCGGGGATTTATTACCAAATGTTCCAAGGCGTCCCCACTGACGATCCAAAAAGTCGTCACTAACTTCATCGATGATTCAACAAATGAAGTTTTCGATTCCCAAGTGTGGTCTTTAGAGTTTTGAACAGTCGAGAGATCTCGTTAGATCATCTAGGAGAGCACATCAGCAGTGTTTTGTGGGGGCTGCCGACAAGTGCTTGGTTTCGAGAGGCTGTCCGGGGTTCTGGGGTGCCTCCCCTAAGCTCTCAGAGCCCGCTGCGCTGGTTTATCGTCGAGGTGCAGGTAAACCAGTCGACGGTTTTTGTTTACCGCCTACAATTCCCGCTAGAGGGTGAGGGTTGCGCCCTCTGATGGGGTCCTTCTACGTCGTGTCACCTGAGCGAACTAGGCTCAACTCGAGGGATACTCCAAGGGACGGTAGGCGAATGGCAGACAAGTTTAACTACTCAAGCTTCATTTGGGGTGTCGCAGACAAGCTCCGTGGGACCTACCGTCGAGCCGACTACGGAAAAGTTATCCTCCCGTTTGCTGTTCTCCGCCGCCTTGACTGTGTGCTTGAGGCCACCAAAGCTGACGTGTTGAAAGTTGCTGGAGAGTCCAAGGCTGATTCGATCGCGACTGACTTTAAGCTTCAAAAAGTTGCAGGGTATGCGTTTTACAACACGTCCGCGTATGACCTCAAAAAAGCTATTGGCGACCCTGCGAACCTGAGACAAAACTTGCAGGCGTATGTGGAGGGGTTTTCCGAGAACGTTCGGGATGTTTTCGAACGTTACGACGTTGCAACTCATATTGCCAAACTTGATGAGGCTGACCTACTGCTGATCGTCACCAAAGAGTTCCTGTCCATTGATTTGCACCCTGAAACTGTCAACAACGCAGATATGGGTCACGTCTTTGAGGAACTCATTGGTAAAGCAATGGAGGCATCCAACGAGGAAGCGGGTGAATACTTCACCCCTCGCGATGTTGTCCGCCTGATGGTTTCGCTGCTTTTCTCCCGTGATGATGATGTGTTGACCAAGGCTGGCATCGTGAGGAGCGTTTACGACCCCACCGCCGGCACAGGGGGGATGCTCTCTGTTGCCGAGGACTACGTCAAACGCCTCAACCCTGACGCACGACTCAGCCTGTATGGGCAGGAGCTGAATGCTGAGTCTTACGCGATTGCTAAAACAGACCTCATCATTCACGGCCAACAAGCCCAGAACATGATCCTCGGTGACACCCTCACCAACGATGGCCACTGGGACAAAACTTTCGACTACGGACTAGCAAACCCGCCGTTTGGTGTGGAGTGGAAGAAACAGCAAGACGCCGTCATCAAAGAACACGAACTGCGTGGGTTCGATGGACGGTTCGGCCCTGGACTTCCGCGCGTCAGCGACGGCTCTCTTCTCTTTCTCCTTCACTTGGTCAGCAAAATGCGACGCAAAGAAGACGGGGGCGGACGCATCGGCATCGTCCTCAATGGTTCGCCTTTGTTCACCGGTAACGCGGGCTCAGGAGAATCCGAGATCCGCAAATGGCTGTTGGAACATGACCTTGTGGAAGCTATTGTCGCCATGCCCAAAGACATGTTTTACAACACAGGTATTGCCACCTACATTTGGCTTCTCGACAATGACAAACCATCCGAACGCAAAGGCAAAGTCCAACTCATTGATGGCACCAAGCACTTCGAGAAGCTGCGCAAAAACATTGGTTCAAAGCGTAACGACATCAGCGAAGCCAACATTCACCAAATCGTCACACTGTATGACCAGTTTGAGGAAACCGAAGAATCCAAAATCTTCCACAACGAAGACTTTGGCTATACAACCATCACGGTCGAACAGCCCCTCCGGCTCTCATGGGGACTCACCTCAGATCGCATCGAAATAGCGCTCGCAATAAAGACTCTCGAAAAGCTGACAGCTGGACAGCGCGAAGAAATTCACCAAACCCTCACCACAGAATCAGCACAACACTCAGATCCCACTACTGACGGCACCGCCTTCACCCAACGCATCAAAAGCGTCGTTGGTGGACAGCTCACTCCCGCACAACTCAAGGCCCTTATTGCAGCACTTGCTGAACATGATGACAACGCACCCGTCGTGACCGACGCTAAGGGCAAACCGGTGCCGGACACGAATCTCAGAGACAGCGAGAACGTTCCTCTATCTCGCAACATTGATGAATATGTTGCCTCTGAAATAGCACCCCACGTTGCCGACTTTTGGGTTGATCGAAGCAAAGACAAGATCGGGTACGAAATCCCCTTCACTCGTCATTTCTACAAATATGTTGCGCCACGGTCCCTCGAAGAAATTGATGCGGACCTGAACAAGCTGGTCAAGGAAATCCAAAACATGCTCGGCGAGATCGAAAGCACCAACTAATGCGGGCAACCAAAGACTCAGGCGTTAAATGGCTCGGGGAGATTCCTTCAGATTGGGATGTTTGAACCGCCCTGGGTTTTATGGAGACCCCAGAGTTGTGTTTTCCGCCAATGCTTTTGCCTGACGGTGTTCAGCATAGAACGTCTCTTCGAACTCTGCCGGTGGGACGTCTCCGATGAAACCATG
>Ga0307982_1004058_pt1 | contig 11609 bp, 10 predicted proteins | sample OrgLakmetagen989_FD_201847 | JGI IMG/M metagenome (GOLD analysis project Ga0307982, IMG submission 201847) | Saline water microbial communities from Organic Lake, Antarctica - #989 | ecosystem: Environmental > Aquatic > Non-marine Saline and Alkaline > Saline | place: Antarctica: Organic Lake... | reverse complement strand
CAACTATAATTATATGCGGAATAATCTACGGACGTATCCGCATATGAAATCCGCGTCGCTAATACCTCGAATGCTAAGTCCGAAACCAAGGAATATCTGGATGAACCCGAAAACTTCCAGAGTGCTGTCCGAAAAACGGGATTGTGTTCTGTTTGTGTTCTGTTGGTCACCCTGCTACATCAGAATGCTAATCGGGATGCCACTTGGCAGAAACAGTTGAACCCCGATCTCGGATTTCAGTCTGGCCTGGGTGACTCCGTAGACGCCGACTAGAGATGGCACCCTGCCTGTGAGATACGAAATTGTCGATTGTCCGGTAATAACGTATCGCCCACTCTCCTATCTCGTATTGCCGGTCGTCTAAAGACCAAAGAGTCCCCCGGGTCGGACTTCTATTAGTATATTAAAAGGAATTTTCTTGTACCCTTCAGATGGGAATAAGAAAACTAGTCTAGTCTAGTCTAGTGGTTAATACTCCCCTAATACAAAGAAACACCCCTGTGGCATGTAGCAACAGAACATGTGTGTCCTTTTGCTTACTAATTACTAAGGCAGGTGCAATCGAATTATCTCGTGGTGTCCTTCAGCCATCGGGCATCAGGTGTAAGTGGCACTGCTGTCTCGACTTCGGCCTGTCCATCGCAATGGCGACCTACTCAACATCCTGATTAATCAAGAGGGAAATTATGTAATGAATAACTTACGGATTCTCTCGTGAGATTCAAACAAGAACGTTTTGCTCTAGGTAGTAGAAAGTTTTTAAAAAAGATTGAATTCGCCCGGTTGAAGGCGAAAGGCGCAATGCCTTTATTTTACGGTAACAACTAAGTCCAGAGCTCTAGGCACGAAGATACAAAGTTTTCGAGAAGAAATGCTTGAAATCATAACACGCACTCGGAACTATGAAAAGAAGCTCTCGCGAATCAATATAATTTCGCAGCGCTATGAGTGCCACTGCACCGTATACCGATAAATTTGTAACGCTGTGTCCCATTGAAGATATACTGTGCGTGCAGTATCTCATAAAAACCTACAGGAGGACCATTCCTGATCTACGGTGTCCATGCACTGGACTTTAGGTCGAAGTTTCATAATCACCATTCTTGCAGCGCTCGCCTGGCCGTGTTTGCCTGCTCAGCAACGGAAGGGCTCGCAGAGGCAGCTACTGGGGTTAGGCAACTCGAAACAAGGCCCTCGAGGACGCCACGGTGCGGCAAGAGCCTCGACTGATCACTTGTACCATGTTTGATTGGCCACTTTGCGATGGTGACTAGGAGCTTTGCTGCGGCGACGCGCACCTAATACAAGAGAAAGCAAACGAGAAGCAAGACGCAAGGAAAGAGGAATGCCATACGTTTAGAGAATGTATTACGTAATGAGAGAAGCAACTTCTTACATGAGTGTACTTGGAATCTTCAAGCCCAAGAGCTGCAGCACGCAGCAGGTTCTCAATAAAGGTGCTGCTAACTTCAGAAAGGGTCGCACAACCATGGTTCGTTGCATTTGCGACAGCCAACAACAAAGCCGTACGAACAGTCCAGGGAGACTTTGAAGGCGATAATAGTGGCAAAGCAGACTCAAGTAGACAGTGAAACCATGGAAATGAAGACACGGGAGGTGTGCAGCTTCCACTTTCTGAGTGTTTATCCTCAGCGGGGAACGCTTCACTTAAAGCGTCAATTGCACGGCACTGCAAAACCACATCTTTCTCTGGTTCGAAGCCTTGCTCTTCAAGATTCGTACCCGTAACGCTGCTTCTGGTCAGGAGCAGTGGTCCTATTGGATTTGGTACCCTAAAATTAGGTAAAGCGGCGTAACGAGCGAGTGGCGGCCCCACCAGTGGCAAGAGCGATTCGGCACCAGTTAAGGCTGAGGCGGCTCGCAGGAAAGTGGCAAGAGCAGCGCAGCACTGCCTCCGGTGGTTCCTCGGCAGATTAGGGGAAATTTGCTGAAGAATAAGCACAGTCATGCCACGCAGCGAGAGGCGACTCCCAGTTTTCAGGCTTTCCAGGGCTGATACTGGGACTGCAGCTATTGGCAAAGGAAGCAACAGCCCGGCAGAGGAAGTATTGGAATTTACAGTAGAAGTACTGGATGGCACTGGTGCTGATAAGCGCGCATCTTTGCGCAACGGCTCCCCAGTATCATCGCAAGGATTTGAACTGTCAGCAGCTGTGAAGTCATTCGTATTGCTAAGTGGTGCTTCACCTTCGAATGACGTTCGTCCCGATGGCAGTGAAGTTGCTGCGAGTAATTTATCATTAGGATCAATGAGCCAACCAGGAGACGCCGAGGAGTCAAACAATTCGTAGGCGCCGCATGCAGCAGTTGCTTGTGCTAAACTTTCAACAACTTGATGCTTCCCATCCCAGCACCGGTGTTGAGATGCTACACTCAATGCCATCGCTCGAACCAAATTCAAGCTGGCAGGCACACCGCATGAAGGTGTTTCAGGCTTGCATCCTTCTCCTTTGTTAGTAGTTGCCAACTCTTCACGACCTTCAACAGTTGCCGTATCCATTGGCACTGTTTGGTCATCTGCTTCATTGCCTTCCGGAGACGGTTCAACGACAAATTCATCACCCAAAACATTCAACCCCATTTCGGATGATGCAATCTCTGTTTCTGTGGTCTCGTTACCAACCGAATCATCAGATGCTACTGATGAATCCAATTTGAGCTGACTAGTGGCAGATTGCTGGTTCAAGGAAGTTTGCAAAGCAGCCACGAGAGGTGGCGGAACTGGCACCAGTATCTGGTGCAGAGAACTGCCAAGCACCGCGCACAGTGCAGCAGCTGCCTTGGCACCAGCCTGCCTCGCAAACCAAGATCGCGAGCTAAGCTGTGCACAAATTTCGTGCACCAAAGAAGGAGCTAAGGCAGTCAGAGCCTCGATATCCCTGAATGATGCTTCCGTATCACTTGAGGTCAAATCGCTTTGTGTAGCATCGTTCTGAGGAGCATCATCATTCTGAGCACGAATGTCGCTGCCATTGGCATCGCATACAGCGAGGCCATGAACCCATACTGTAGCCCAAGAAGAAGCTAGAGATCGATCGATGCTTGGATCAAGTCTAGCGACGAAAGCGAGAGACAGCAAAGGAGGCCAAGCCGACCGGTCCACCTGAGAAGCTGCTCGGCGGCACACCTACAACATGTAGTCAGAGTGAGTTAGAAGGCGCAGAGGCAAGAAATGTCCGTTTCGAAAATAGTTTAAAGGCATGCCCAAAGTTTCAAACATGAATTTAAAGACTCTCCCTGTCTGAAATTGCTGTCCTTATGTACCTGAGCAATAGAGTCCGCAGCGCGAGCTTTTGTTCCGTCGTCACCGAGTGCTGCTTCTCGGTAGCGCCGCACAAAACCCTTTAGCAAGAGAGTCCGTAACGATTGTGGAGGTGCTAGGCGAGCCACGTTCCCAAGTGACACCTTCCAATATTGGAAGTATCAAATATTAGGTTGCATCAAAGTGCAAATGAATAACCAACACACACTCGGCGATCATAGCTAGCATTCATGCTGTCACGAGTTAATCGCATTAGAAAATGCGTGATACCGTCTAAATCGATAGAGAATGGCAAAAAAAAAACCTCAAACAAGATATTGTCATATTGGGCTGGAATTGACCTGGAATGATTTGCGAACAGCAGGGCTGCGTTCCGAGAGAGCAAGATCTCCAAGCAGAAAGAGCAACTTTCTGGAAGGAACATCTCCACGCAACGTGTGTAGTCGAGTTCGCAGCACATTTGGAACCTGGTAATGAAGAGATAAAAAGACATAAATGGAAACATGAAGCCAAATTTGATCGCTTGTGAGAAAAGTATCAATCTTTGAATGGTGGCACCCACCGATTGACAAAGCGAATCTACGGCAGTGGCTGCAGTGACACGTGTCGCGAGCCCTCCACCGCGCCGCAAGAGTCCCAGGAGTTCAGGCACGAGCTTGGCAGCAATGTCATCATCTACCAGGGCTAAAGCGGCCCGAAATGCGCTTGCCAACGGTCCTTGCTTGGCCAGAGAAAGTCGCAACTCCTCGAGACCAGAAGAGCCACCCGTGAACCTTTATGGCAATTACAGGGAAAAAACTTGGCTCGTTCATATTTTGTTTGTGATTTACTACGCATACTTACAAGTGGCAGTTTTTGTACCGTAGTGACTAAAAAGTATCATAGAGGAAAACTGCGTAATAAATGAATTGCAATGGTGCATTAAAAAGGAACAGAGTCAAGCACAAAATGCACATAATCACGTGTAAGCCAATCACTTACCCTTCTGCATGAAATTGCAAGTAGGCGAGAGCAGGAGGTTCGAGGTCCGACACTGCTACCGCCACTGTGACGATGACTCGCGCTGCATACGGTTTCAATGCAGGGCCGGCTGACTCTATGACCTGTCAAAATAATACGCAAAACAGGAAATGAAGTTGCCTTTAAGAAGGGTCATAAACTCGATGGCTGCCTTCAAAAAGAGTCAACAACTCGATGCTATGACAAAGCGTATCAGAAGCACAGTGTTTACTTTCACAAGAGCAGACATGGCAACCGCGCGGCCTTCACTGCTAATCACCACCACCGCCCGACCCAGCGCCTCACTGCTCGATGAAGTGCGTTCTACTCTGGAGATGTCCTCATGATCCACACGGTTGTCGTTGTGATCCTCGTCATCGTCCAATACACTGGTGGTGGAGGTACTTGCGCGCAATAAGAGAGGTAACAGGCGAGCTGCAGCCGCTGATGCGGAGCACGCATTTGCTTTTAAATCCACAAACCTGTGTTTGGTGTCGTATATGTTGAAGATTTTAAGAAATACAAAACAATGTGCGTACAACCACCTGTCAACTTCCTCATGTACATGTTGCGAATTGCAAGTACGCTCAAAATCAAAATTTCTTACCGAGTCGTGAGTCGCACCAGTTCCTTTGCCAAAGCAAGAGCAGTAGCTTTGGCACTTTCACGAACATCGTCCAAGCCTCCAAGCGCACATTGCCAAAGCGCTTCGATCCAAGGGCCAAATATTTCCCACGTGTTGTCTCCGCTTCTCCGACACAACTCCGCGAGTGCCCCTAGAGCAGCCTCTCTTTCGCGCCATTTCCCTGCCGATGTCGCTCTATTCACGCAACGACGCATGACGTCCGGCCATCTCTGCGCCACGGCTGCCTGCTGCTCAGACCTGTTCGGTAGAAGCGTATCCCAAAGGCGCCGCATCACTTGCCTTGAGTGTGGGTTGGGGTCGAATCGCAGACAAAAGAGCCGAGGAAGAAGATCGCCACTCGCTGTCCACGCTTTCTCGGACCCCATCGTTAAGGTATTGGTCATCGTGCCATGATCGGAGGTTGAGGAGCCCGGGTCCTGAACACAATGCTTGACACAACGCTTCGCGTGTGCACTCGACTGCCAAACCTGCTTCAAAGAATACATCAATCAATCAGTGAATCAGTCAATCAAGGCAACCAAATAAATACTATCTGTTCTGTTACGAGGGATCTAAATGAAGTTTTCGTGTCATATATGAGATCAAACGACCTCATGTGATGCAACAGCAGCAAGGAAAGTGTACAGGAGCTGTGGTTGGCCCATGCCCATCGCCAGATCCACCTGGAAGAAGTGTTGGTGCGCTCGAGATGTGAGTGAGGTCTCAAGCAAAAATGCAGTCATGCAAAACAATCGGGAGTCATGAAAAGCATGAGTGCAGCCATCTTTCACCAGCTCAGCGTAAACACCAGTCGAAGAGAGGCCTTCTCCGGAGGCAGTAGTGCCAACTTGCTGATAAAGTGTACTTAACAGCTCAATTGGATCGGGTTGGCTGGTGCGATTAGCAACAGGACTTCCCTGCCTTCGTGCTTCTTCTGCTTGATGGTCATTCACTTGTTGTCGCACAGAAGCAAGCAGATCCTGTGCAGCACCTGCTTCGATGCCTTGAACAACATCTCTGATACCGTCTCCGTCATCTGGAGCTCCAGGCTCAAGCGGAGACATCCTCGAAGGATAAGGCTCAGCATCAGCGTGTGCTGCAGAAGGGTCCGACTTCTTGAATGCAGCGGCAAGATCCGCCAATAAAGTTGCAATAAGAGTCTGGTCGTCACACATACGTTAGAATGGCGACAATAAGTCAAAGCGACTTCTCGCGGGTTCAAATATACTACACAGTACGGCGGGAACTAAAGAAGTCATTAATGTCGACAACGAAAGGCGAAATATTTAATGATGCGTAACATGTTTATATACATGGAGTAGAAACGAACCTTGTGTGTCTCTTCCCCTTCATTTTTCATGACACCATTATCTATGGTCTGAGCAGCTTTGGCAGTGGCGGCGAGCCCAAGTGCAGCTACTTCTTTGCCGAACTCACTTTGGCGCCGGTCCAGAAGAAGCTTAAGAAAACACTTCTGTAAAATTGGGATTCGTTCCAACCAACCTTGCAACAAGAACGCTTTCACTTCAGCATCCATCGACGTCGTATTTGAACTGAGGCTGCCGCTGCTACAGTTGCTTCCTCCAGCCATGGTAATGTGGAGTGCGGCAAGCGCGGGGGGTGCAGCCACGAGAATGGCGAGGAGCCAAGTGGCGCCATTGCGGCGCACCATTGGAGACGAGTCCTGCATCGGGCCGCGAAGCACCGCATCTAGCACCAGAACACTGCCCACTGGTGAAGATTGATCGCTTACTGAATGACTGTCAGCATACGCAGGCGCTGCGAGTGCGTGAACAGCGAGCGCGAAGCCGACGGCGAAGGCAAAATCTGGGTCATTTCGGTTCGCCGTAGTCAAAAGCGCTGAAATTGCAGCACTTCTCACTTTTGCAAATGGAGATGCTGCGGTAGTGGCGAGGGCAGCAGCAGCAGCTCCGGCGCGTTGCGTGTCTTCAGCATGTGTGTTTGCTAGTGTTGCACACTTCTGCCAGAGATCTCCTGTCCACCCTGCACCGAATCCCATTGCCGGAGATTGCGGAGGCTCAGGAGCAGCGACAGCACCGTCTCGGCGCTGCATCAGAGAACGCACCGCATCACGATCTCCAGCCGCAGCTGCTGCTTCGATAGAACTGTATTGTTGAGCTGGAGGTGAAGGATGTGCATTCAGAGCACTTCCGGGTGCAAGTGGCATATGATCATCCATATGATCATCCATCCCAAGTGAAGGCAGAGGCACATGGAAAGTCGCCGAACGCGTGATGGCACATGCAGCCGCTAAGTGCACCTCGGTGTCGTTGCATCCAACCCATCCAGCTGCTGTAGCCACTGCTCCATGCACCGATCGAGCTAAATTCTTGCACGACAATACCCCCAACACAGCATCATCTGAAGCTCCCTCCATAATCTCGGTAGCAACCGCTTGCTTGATCTTCTCCAGGCTGGTGTATGACACATGAAGAGCCTGAACAAGGGCCCCAATGGTGGTAAGAGCAGACACTACAGCCGACCGGCGAGCCCCAAGTGCACTGTTGCCCCTAGACACGACACTACGTTGAGTTGCGAGACCAATTCGTGCATTATCTTCGGTATTTAATACAGCCGTAGCTGCAACAAGCAATCGCTCAGAGACCACTGATGGTGCAAAGGGCGCCAGCACACCCAAAATTTCAGCACACCGCTTCGATATTGCAACTGTAATCGCATCTGATGTTGCTCGCCCAACTTGGATGCTTCCACTATCGCATACTGATCCTGATTGCGCACTGAGATGCGAAAGGTTAGTAACCTCACTTGCGTGTCCGACCAGAGCAGCAAAGCGATGTATGTTGCCTGCAAATTTCCTAAGAAGTCTCCCAGATAATCCACACCAGAGAGTCTGTGTAGATTCACCCGTCAGCGCATTGAGCTGGAGAGCTTGCGAGCAAGCTTTGAGGCACAGCAACAGGCAGTCAGAGGCTACCACTGACGGCACTACCACTTCCGTCCAATCTCCGTCCGCTCGCTGTTGTTGTGTGTACGCAGCCTCATCAAGAAGGCGGTTGGCTGACTCTACCAGGTCTTCAAATGCCGCTAAAAATGGTCCACTACTATTGTTGGGTTGTGAAGTGTCCGCGCTCATCGAGCTAAGACTCGCTGATTTAAGAGCAAATGCAGTGTCATATGATGACTTGAGAACGAGCCCTGTACCAACAACAGGGCTCACTTCACAGAGAAGAAGTGCAGCGCAGTCTTCATGAAGTGGTCCATCGATGCTCTGAATACGTTGCAGGGCCGTCATCGCGAATTCAATAGCTGATGCTTGCACTCTGTGCGGGAGAGTATGCAAGGCTGGACTTCCTTCGCCGCCAGTGACAGCAAAGTTGACAAATTGGATAAAAGAAGCGATAGGCTCACGGACAGGTGAAGATTCAGATGACATCGTGGCTTCTTCTGGAGCACCAATAGCCTCCAAAGCATGTGAAGCTGCGTCCCGTACATCATTGTGGGGGTCTGACGCGAGGCAGCTCAAGAGGTAAGTAGCAGCAGGCTCACCGCGGCCCCAGGCTGCTTGATCTGCCCACGTTACCACACAATGCCGTGCGCGGTAATCACTGCTCCTCGACATTGACCACAGCAGCCGCCTTAGTGGCACAAGGGTAGCATGCGCGGCACCGTGAATTGTCTGATCTGAATCAAGATTTCCCTTGGCGTCTTCTGCGCGGCAGACTACAAGGGCGGCAGCAAGCGTATGCAGAGCTTCCGCTGCAGCAGTACGTAGATGAGAAGCTGTGGTCTTCGTCGCAAGAAGAGCAAAGAGCGTTGCTGCAGATCTTATTGCGAGACCATAGTCATCTACGAATCCATCTTCATGTGGAGATTCCTCGCCACCTGCTGAGTCAGATGCGGCTGCAGGGCGCACGCAACAGGCGAGGCGTGGGCAGCGGTGGGCAACCGTAGCAAGCACGCCACAGCACCGCTCCGCAAGATCACCGGCTCTCATCGCACCGCGGTCACTGATTGACGCAGTCGATGCGTCCCCTTGAATAGTCTCGTAACTCCGAGCTGACGAAAGGACCTTTTAAAATCAAAGGGAGTAAGCTGTGGTTTTAAGGATTCAGGAAGCTAAAACTCGCATGGTCGTATTGCATACCTTGAGAGCTGCGTCCACCAAAGTCGAGGCCAGGACTGCATATCCACCTGAAGAGTACTTCGTCCTGCTACCGAACGAGTCATAATCATCCTTCATCGCCTTAGCATGGTCCTGGATGTCAACTCTTGCAGCAAGGAAGTGTGCTAGAGCAGCACCGTCGCTTCGCAGTGCTAAAGATCCATGATCACCAAACAAACAGTCTTGAACCACGCGCAACGGGAGAGGCCCAGTCCCCGCCCTGGCAACAAAAGTGATAGAAAGAAAGTGAATGCAAAAATCATTCTATCTGTAACGAAATATGCGATCGCAACAGTGCGCACGCAAAATATCATAAGCCAAAGTTCCAAAAAAAAGTAGCAACTTCAGTTTCTTCAAAGTATTGTCTTGAAAGCTTGCGTGCACCTGGCAAGTCCTGCGGGGCAGTCATTGAGTAGCCAATTGAGGATGGCAGATCTAAGATTAGGAGTGAGTGGGCTGCGCGGTCCTCCATGCACGGAGGAAGAATTTCCCAAGAAAAATGTCAGTAAATTCTCTGCAACACGCTCATCTTCCCTCAACAGTGTCTCCCGTGAAGGCCCCAATTCTGGCGCGACCGACGTCGTAGCATCCCTCGCAAGAGCTGATCGAGCAGTCTCTGAAGAGCGAAGTAACGCCAAGCCCGTTAACCCTGCTTCTGCCACAAGCCCTGACGGGTCCACGGATGCTACGAGAAGAAGCGGCAGCGCATCTCCTGGACCTAAAGACACACTGCACCACTCGTCGCTTCTTGGTATGCTAGGATCACTGCTGTTGCCACAACTACCGGTGAGCAGCAATTGGCGCGGCACCAAAAGCAAACCTTTGCCACGTGGAGGCAAGAAATTTAGTACTGCAAGCTTGCGCGATTTTAAAGTTGCAATGGAGCTCCATGCTTCGGAAGGTGTCGATGCTGTGTCGAGGGTTTTGCCACAGAGTCTCCGGAGCCGACGCGGTGAGAGTCCCGCTGGAATCGGCCACGTGGCAGCAGCAGGTTCTACAGCAGCGGAAACCAACGAAGGAGCGCTAGAAGCTGTGAGATATGCAATGTGCTCAGGCTGAAGCGGTGGGGTAAGGAGCACATCGAGCAAAAAGTCGATGGCTCGAGCAGCGTCAACTGAGACAAACTCTAGGTTGGGTTGCTGGTCGCTAATATTGGATGGAGGTATGGCTGAGTTTGCAGCGCCATGCATGTCAAATCTAGCAGCAAATGGCAACATTTGATTGCAATTGGCAGTGTGGAGGTCGCATAGGGTGTGCAGTGCTACTGCACACAGTGACGCCTCTAGAGCTCCGAAGGCAGGCGCAATTGACGCATCTGAGGCCGCGAGAGCACCGAGAGCTGCTGCCCCAGCTTGACCTCGAATTTGGGGCGTCGACAAACGAGTCGCAGCCATTTCTAAGTAAGCGGCCGCGAAGTTTCGTTGAAAGGAAGAGGCGCTTTGTTGAGTCGCAAGGCGGGCTAAAGTCAGGACAGGGAGTGGTAACGATGGGTTGGGCCGCACGCGCTTTGATAAGTGGTTGAGCACTTCGACCGCTTTTAGTCTGTGGTTTTATAAATATTGAATTGAAGCAAACCAAATTAAGTGAAGCGATTTTTGATGTTCTAAAGCTCAGACCATACCTAGTGCCCTTTCTCCCTTACTTCAAAGTAGCCTGACCTGGTTTCTGAGTGATCCAGGTATTGAAGCACTTCAGGCAGCAGCTCAGGAAGCACGGCCGCTAGTCGAGCATCGTCAGCTCCGCTGCGAAAAAAGAAGAAGATACTAGACATTTTAGTTTAGGCATCCTTTTCTAGAGACTACTCAATGCAAATATAAGTCTAGGCATTTAGGCATAACAAAGTCGACTATAGGAAGAGGTGAAATTGAACTCGTGCGTTCGCACCTAAGTCGCCTCAAATGCATCTCCAAAACATCCATGGTACTGAGCTGATTCCGCAGATTATTCGAGGGTGTCTAAAAGGGTGGCTAGGCTACCTAATGAGCTACAGAAGCTCTTATTCGAGCTACGCCAGCAGTTGCAGAATGATTCTCCGAAGCTCGCAACATTTTTTTATCCTAAGCACGTCAGAGGACTCAGTAATTCGGTGTCGCGAAGCGACACCGATAGTCCGTAGGATTTAAGGTGTCGGTTTGAAGACATCGGCATAGTTCAAGCGGGCATGAGAAAATTTCCAGCATGAGCACGGCAGCTACAAGCTATTTTTTCGCCCTAAAGCAATGGGGCCAGATACTTATGTTGCAATAATTTAGGGTTAAGCTTTTATGATGTTTTCGCGTTGACTCCTGCAATTTTTTCTGGTATCGGTGCAGAGACTGTTTATAACCGTCGTTCCTGGGTACGTCACGTGCACTCTTAGCCTTCCTGCACACAATCCATCTGACGCGCATATAAACCATAGACTCCGCACCATCACGGGAAACTAAATTTTTGTTATATTTTCGAAGCTATGGTGCAGGTACGTAGTCTGTGGGGTGCCGACGAGCAGGGGGGTTTGGGGGGCGGCACGTCCCCCAACAAGCGGGGATATGGGGGCGGCAGCCCCCAACTAGAATTGC
>Ga0307982_1004054_pt1 | contig 11618 bp, 12 predicted proteins | sample OrgLakmetagen989_FD_201847 | JGI IMG/M metagenome (GOLD analysis project Ga0307982, IMG submission 201847) | Saline water microbial communities from Organic Lake, Antarctica - #989 | ecosystem: Environmental > Aquatic > Non-marine Saline and Alkaline > Saline | place: Antarctica: Organic Lake... | reverse complement strand
AGCGTTTATAGCTTCGAAGGAGGTGCTGGTCCGCCGCCCAGCACCTCCCGGCATTCGCCCATTTTTAGAAAACAAACGGTCAATACAGGTCTAGAATTACAACCAGTAAGCACATATATACCGCCATAGGAGTTCTACGCCCCATCCGCGTGGATGATTCCATATAGCCTTCAGAATCCCTTCTTTGTATTGCACTTCAATCAAAATTTATTGCCCTGCTGGTGGTAGTATCAATCCGCAACACCAATCACACCAAAACATGTCCTTAAGGATACAAAAAAGATGTGGTCCAAATCTTAGGTAGGTTGCCATAAATTATCCACCATCTCATCATTGGTTTTCAACCAAAGCCAAATAGATTACAGGCCTAACTTCTTCTCGGCGTACTAAACAGAGCAATTATCGATGCTGCGCACTGTGTCTTATCATGCACATACTCACTTTCTGCATAGCCAAATTTAAACTTGAACGAACTATCCCAAAATTGGGCCCATTCTTTTCGATTTTCGAAAACGATGTGAGGCATTCGTTGCATTCTACGTCGGAAGCCACCACCGAATCGTAGACTTCCGCTTATCTTCTTTAAAGCGTATCTCTGGATTGTGCTTGAGATTGTAGAAGAGGACAAAAACCCAGCCGCATGAGGCTGTAACCAGGAGCCCGATCAGCGGATACACCCCTGGATCGGACAACCAAACCCCAAGCCCAAGTCTGGGGTCCAAGTATCGTTCTGACTTCACCACCGTTTCAACTTCTGGTTTGATCTCTTCGATTTTCTGTTCAACCTTTTCCGGGTTCAGTATCGACTCCTTTCTGGAAGATGACGACGTTGTTGATGAGAGACGTCTGACTGAACACTTGGATACACGAGAGAAAAGGCGACGAGAAAACATAATGCTATGGGCTTCCTGTGAATGGATATGATTAAGTGTCAGACGACACGATGTAGATATTGCTGTCAGTCAAGTCGTGTCAAGAATATTTGAACGAATGAGTCAAGTCATATTGCAGTGACAAGAAGAAGGTGACGTCAACAGACTTGGATGTGGAATTAGGTGTACAGACATACTCTTCGGCTTGCTTGATTTTATCGTCATTGTCAAAATAACAAAATCATTCTTTATTGAAGCGAAGGAGTTAACAATCTCCAGCTTTGAGTTTTTTAATGAGGACCAGGACCTATGTCCAATTGCTAAGACAGGTTTGTAACATTTTTGGCAATTACGTTGATAGTGTGCACCCTTCATCTTGAACCCGAAGAAAGGAAGGTCCAACTGCAAAGGCGCATAAAACTTACACCTATTATAAATTAGACTTCTTTTTCTTAGAAGTGCGTTGAACTCCCCGCCGTGAGAATTCACAAGGGCTCAAGAATGACGGCACGCGACAGAACCACGACTCGTTTGTCAACACTCTATCCTCCTGGTTAGCACGAGCACACAAATCACACAATGGTGGCAGCAACGTACAAGCCCCGAACGCCCCACGGGACCAAAGCCAACACCCCCGTGCTCGCAACAACTAGGACGAAGAGACCGCTTACGAGAGTTATATGAACCCCTTGCCATTGCGAAGGATAGGCCGAAGTGAAGACAACAGACTCACTCCTAACCAAAACCTCCTGATGCCTGATGGCTGATGGACAACTTGAGAGTATATGGTCACAACTGCATTATGCAACAAGGACACTCAGCCCAGTCAGACTTGTTCTGATGGTTACACTTTTTATGCTACTGCATTGTGCAGGAGTGTTTCGTTGTTTTTGGGGGAGTCGGCACGCCGATGCGAATTAGGCAACTACTCGACTAGACGAGCCAGGCCTCCAGTCCGGCCCGGGGGACTCTCTAGACGCCGATAGATGGCACCCTGTCTGTTAGTTACTAAATCCAGCCCCCCCTCGGGAGGGGCTCAGAAAAAGACTGTGTGGTGAAGTTACCATCGAGATTCGGATTCATGTAAGTAGGAAAGTGCCGATCTGCGATCTGAAGTTGAGCTTACATTCCGGTCTTCGAAGCAGCATGCCTTCTAAGGAGTTACTCCCATTGCAGATAGAAAATTTATCTGTCCAGAACGACTCACTAGTAATCTTTTTCCTGGCTTAGCCCTAGCTGACCTAGCTTATTGACCGGGCGCCGGGCGTTATGTCTATTTCTCCCAGCGAAAAGAACTAAGGGACCTTATGCCCAATCGCAATTTTCGTGTGCCATTGAATACCCTCCTCACATACAATTCTTGAACCGCCAAAAATTATACTTCGATTTTCTTTGTTCTCTTCAAAATTATCACTATATCACTTCAATAACAATAACGGCATTGATTAACTTTACGGCTTTCCTTTCCTCTGGCGAAATAGACCAGGAAAGAATTCGTCTTAAACGGTCCTTGACTCGAATGTCCCTTATTTGGTGCACCATATTCACGTGGCCCCCTTTTTAAAAAGCTGCTGCGGCCCGGCCGTCCGGTAATTTCTGAATTTCGCCTGCGCCCGTGCCCTTCACGCCAAAAATCTGAGATGAAGGAAACAGAGGAAAGAAATTAAAGCGAGTGCATTGCAAGAATAGCGCTTCGAGAAAAGAATACAAAAGGTAGAAGGAGGATAAATAAGGTACACATAATAAAAAAGTGTTGGCAGAAAAACACAAATGCATAATTTTTTTAGGCCAACTGCTAATAAGTATCCTTTTTTTATAGCTCGCACCCACCTCACGAGCTGTGTAGCGCACCAGCCGCGCAGTGATCTTCTCCGTGAGGCGCCCTGCAATTTGAGTCCCGAAGCGCTGCATCGCAGGCGCAAACTCAACCAAGACCTGAGGTAGAGGGATCTAGAAGATAAGGACAGTCAACGAAGGCACTTTGACAGAAACGCGATGGAGGTGCCGCTTTCTCTTGGCCGTATAACTTTCAATTATCCATCATCTGAGCTTCTACCACAGCGCTGATCCAAAGTAATCTAAGAGTACAACAGATGGCCAACTTACCGAAGTGAGTTCGTTGCGGGAGTTGGGATCGGCGCGTGCAGCTTCCAACAGGGACCGCGCCAGAGAAGGCGGGCCGCCGCCGCTGCACAGTGCATCGAGTGGAGGCAAACAACAAGCAAAGGGTTGTCAAGTTGAGTACGCACGAACAACGAAAGATGGAACGTTCCTTTGTGCATCAAGGTCAAGTGTGGCGATACGTTGATGAAAAGTAGAGCTATTTTTTGCATTTACCTCCCAAACAAGCTTGAGGCAAAGCCCCCCCTGCCGCTGCCCACTTGCCCGGACAACGACCCTGGCAGCGGCCTCGCGTTCCCGTTGCGCCCCCCTAAGAAGAAACTCAAGAGCCGTTGAATGTTTTCCACCACTTTTTGGTCTTTGGCGGACAATTTGGGCGCCAGTGCTTTGAGGGGGGCAGGCACGCTGCTGCCTCGGAGGCCCACCGAGACCGCCAATGTGCGAAGGGCATCCCGGCTCAAGGCATCGACGCCGGTCACCACCTAGTAAGCGTGTGCGTGTTTGTGTGGTTGCATCATAAGAAGGGGGCGAAAAAGAGGAAGAAGAACATGAAAAGAAGAAGAAGGAACGTTAAAATAATGAACGACAGCCCTTTCTACTTCATTGGCCTGCCTTATTCTGAGGAAATTGAAAAAAAAAGAAAAACACACACACACACAGGGCTTCATCGCACCTCGTCGAGAATGAACTCCCGGAAGAAATCGCCTTCGTCAGAGAACAGAAACCGTAGCGCATCCCGGGCCGCGTCACTGGACCCTTGTTGCTGTTGTTGCTGCGGCGGCGGCGGCAATACTGCACCGCTATTGGCAGCACTCGCAGCAACTGCTTTGGTGCCCACGAAATCTCCCCCGGTGCCCAGATCCATGCCCCCTCTGAGGCCGTCGACTTTGAAGGCCGCGCCGTCCCCCTTGTCTTTCACCGCCACGAACTTCTCCAGCGCTTGCAGCAAGTCAATCAAACGCTCGGCGTCGAACACTCCTGATTTGCCGTACACCTTACAGCGCACGGAATGATGGGAAGGAACGATAGATAGATGATAGAAAGCGGCATAAAGTTGAAGGAAAAGAAGCATGCCGAACACGGCATAAAGTTCCTTCTTTGACTCTCAATTGGGTAGCGGCTGCAGAAAAAAAACACAATCAGCACTGCTGGTGCAATCCTACCATGTAGCGCAAAGCGGCGCGCATGCGAGGGGACTTGTCCGTTAGTAGTCTTCGCGCAATGTACGGGTAAGCTTCGTCGACGATCGCAAACTCGGGGTTGCCCACTAATGCAATGCCTGTGTGAGTGAGGTGTGGTGCACAGAAAAGAAAAGGGAAGAGTTGGCAGTGAGGAGATAAAAAGAGGGAGAAGGAGGGGAAGTTGTTCGCGAGGCAGCCTTCACAAGTAAGTAAAACTGCAGGAACAACAACAAAAATCAACGTCGTGAATGCACAGCTGCATCATCGCCTGCACTAGTAGCGCTAAGAGGTGAAGTAGTAGTAGTAGTAGTAGTAGATGGGAGAATAGGAAACGCGAGTGGAAATATTCCGCGCGTGTGTACACACTCACCTTCCAGGACGCCAATCGCGCGAATCACCAGCGCAAAGTAAGGGGGGATTTGGAACGGGTACTCGAAGGTAATCTCGGCCAAATCCGCAGCCAGCTCCTGTGGCATTCGTATCAGTACATGCACACATCACAACAGATATGCGTGACTCAAATAGGGTAGAACACGAGCATACACGAGATCAAACACGAAATTAAAACGAGGGAGACTCCTTTCTAGTGAACCAACCATGACCGCGCACACGCAGAGACTCAAAATCACAAGTTCAAAATGAGCTGAAGCGAACAAAAAGCACCAAAAAAGCAGCACACCAAGCACCTACCCACCCACCTGAAAGTTGATGGATTTGGCGCCGCCGCCCGCCAGCGCCGCGTCAAACACCCGCTTCAGAGCCGGCACGATGGGGGCGGTGTCGGTACCCTCGGGGATGAAGTCCAAGTTCACGAAGTCGTCGCCAATCAGCTCGTAGTCCCGGTTGATGAGGTGCGCAATCGCCTCCACCATGCCGTACTTCTGGTTGTCGGTCACCTGTGACCGGAATTCGTTTCGCGCAACGCACAAAAGAAAGCGAGATGAATCAAACCAACGCTCTCACGGCAGGTTGCGTTGTGATCAGCTCCAGCACTGTTTGTTGATGGGAGAACTAAGCACACGATACCAACACTTCAAGCGTTCTCCACGAGTGTGCCACACCCCACGCCCTTGACCCCTCACCTGAGTCATCAGGCCGAAGTCCAAAATGACCAATTTCCCGTCGGGGGTGCGCAGCATGTTGCCCGGGTGGGGGTCCGCTAATATGATAGGAAATGGGAATAAAAATGGAAAAGGACACGACAGAAAAGGACACGTTAGACTTAAAAAAAAACAGAAAGGAAATCAAATTGAAAAACAGGTTCAAGTGAATCAGGCGAAGCTCATTTAGAACGAAGCGCGGTGCCAAGCTCTTGCACTCTTGAAGTGCTGAACTTCCAAAAAGTCGGCAGGCAAAGCATCATCCCAGTCAAGGCGTGCCTCGTCGTCAATCGCACCGTGGAAGAAGCCAGTGTCGAGGAGTTGCGTCAAGTATACCAATACTCCCAAGTTCACGAGGCTGCCCACGTCCCCGGAGATGGACTGCGACAGCTTCTCGCCGTCGATCCACTGCGCCACGTGCACCCGTCGGGTGGTATATTCTGGGTAATTGTGAGGAATCACCACCTGTGATGATGAAGTACGGGTGTGCGGTTTTGTTGCGGTTTTAGTTGAGGTGGTTCGACGTCTGATATGAAGTTATGAATAATTATAATAAAATGATCGTACTCGCAAGGCAACTTCTTGTATTCCTTGTCAACCATAACAAACAGGTCAAGGCCGTGCACGAATTCCTTGCTTATGAAGAATCACTTCAAAGCGCTGAAAACGAAGGAAGGCGGACACGAAGGAAGAACCACGGAGAAAAACACATCGACGCACCGACGGAAATACTTTCATTTCTTCGGCAATCCGCACGCCGTTCTTGCACTCTTCTACGTAATCCAACTCCGAGTAGAAGCGCCCCGCAAATTCGTCTAGCAACCCGACCAGGTCCAGGCGGTCCGCAATCATCGGCAAATACCGTATTTTCAGCCCCAGCTCCCGGACCAAGTACAGGTCCAGGCTCACGGTCTCCAGCACAAAGGGCCGCTGCACTTTCACGGCCACGTCGTCCCCGTTGGTTTTCAGGGTGGCCTTGTAGACCTGCCCCAGGGACGCAGCGGCCACCGGTTCCGGGGTGATGGTCGCGAACACGTCATTCACGCTGGCGATGCCCAGCTCCCCGCACAAAATGCGGAAGGCCTCGGTGGAGGAGTAGGAGGGCACCTTGTCGCAGAGTTGCTGGAGCTCCACCATAGCTTTGGGGGACAAAATGTCGGGGCGAATGCTCAAGGCTTGCCCGAGCTTGATGAAGAAAGGGCCCAGGGAGGTGATGGTGTCGCGGAGTTGGGCAGCGCGCTGATATTGTGGTGTGTTTTGGGGTATTATATTAGAGAAAAGGCAAGTGGATGACAGAGAGAACGACGAGTGGGCATTCAACAGGAGAGAAGCAATGCTTTCTAATCCAACACAAATTTTGACTCCTTCTCCTCAACGCCAGCACGCCAACTAGCAAGCAAGCACACTACATGTCACACACCTTGATTTCCACGTCTTGGGCGTTGGTGATTTTGTCCCAGGCCAAGCCCGCCAGCAGGCCAAAAGAGGCTCCGAGCACTTGCGACACGCGCTGCAGCACTGCGCCTGGAAATTCGGCAGAGTAAAGAAGAGTGTAGTTGATTGGGTTATGGCGGGAAGGTGACTACAGTACCCTGCATTGGCAGTGGATCCCCACCCAAAGAGCACTGAAAGAGCTGCGCATGTAGATGAATTTGCTTTTTCTACTTCTAGATTCAAGAGGTGTAAAGGATTTATTAGCGTCAATTATAGTACCCGGTCGCCTGGCAAAGTATTGCTGCAGCACTTCTGGCTGGTAGGTCAACGGAAGGGCGTCGTCAGCGCCGCTCGAGGCACGCATGTTCACTAGCCGCATGTCCATGGTGGACGTTGAGAACGCGTCATCGTTGATGTTGGAGCCGCTGTGAGGAGGAAATTGTACAACAAGGAGGGTGCAAGCAGAGCTCGAGGTTATTCATTTCAGAGTTCAACTGGCAGTGAGAGTTTGTAACCTTGCTACTGTTGAGTGCAACGACCACGCAGTCTTTGAGGGGAAAAGACATTAGAAGTACTCATCTAGCCTAGATAGTTCGCTCTTTTCGTTGTTTGTAATTCAGTAACAATTCGCATCGCACCGTAGAGCTTGCATCATGAGCTTCGTCTTCTCGTCTTCTTCCATCTGTGCGCGCACATCGTTCATTTGTTGCGAAATTTCCGACACCCGCAGAGGTCGCAGACGGTCGCTGCTACGAGGCGAGCGAATGAGGGCCTGACGTCCGGGCGCCGTTCTGGTCGAAGGAGCAGTAAGTAACCCATTCACGACGCCAGCAAAGAACAAAGCTGCGACAGCACGCCGCAGGTTGCTCCTTCTTGAATCAAACATTCTTAGTCTGCCTATTCAAAACTTTGCTGTAAACTCCTTCTGAATGCGATTAATATGATAACTAGTGAGCAGTCGTGCGAACGCTAGTGTCGTTCAGCCCGCCTCTCTATGAACTAATGCTTTCAGGAAGTTCCGACAGATACCACGTCATAAAAAGTGCACCACGTTCTTGAACGAAAACGGAGCCCAGCAGGAAGAAGTGACGTATATTCTGATGTTCTGCGGACCAATCACGTCTTCTTTTCAAGGATTGGGCTAACCGCGACGGCTAGTTTTCAGGTTTCTTACATGGTCTCCCAGCAGGTTGTTATCTTTCAGCTGTCGCAAGCCAGCATAGCAGGTGCCCAAGGGCCCAAACACTCAGTGCCGGCCAAGCAAGTCTAGCAGAGTTTGCTCGCGGTGCGTACGCACTAGGCATACTTTTCCGCTCTATTCCTGCTTCGCTGTTCGAGCCAACCTCGAATCATTCGATTTCAGGGTCCACGTAAGGTCCGGAAGAGCAATGGCTTCGCTTCGACGTGCGCTGCAGCTCTCTCTCCTCGCATCACAGGTAAGCGCGCGCTCAATTTTGCCACTATCTGCATCTGAATACTCTTATTGACATCGTCAAAGCCTGTGGGCAATGTTAAGCATTGTAGCATTTGGTGCATCGCGTGATTGCTCTCGTTTACGAACACACTTCCTGTGTGTGTCTGTTCGACATCTGACCGAACCACCACAGGAGCCGGCAGCTGCGGGCTCTGGAGGAGGCGGAGGAGCTGAAGGCACCGCTGGCACGGGCAGTAGCTCCGGGACCAGCTTAGCGGGACCGCTGACACCTCCACCACAGCAGGCGAAGACTGAGGTCAAGGACAAGGACAGTAAGCCTCTTGGTGCTGCTGCTTCTCCATCGCCTACACCGCACGCTGGGCGCCGCGAAGGGAAGCCTCGGAGCAGCGGGAACCAGTCGCTCAAGAAGTCGACGAAGAAGACTTCAGGAAAGAAGAGCAGCAAAAGCGGTGGTGGGAAGAGTGTGAGCAGTAACAGCGGGAGGTCCTCAGCAGAGAGCCTAGACGACCAGGACGCGGAAAACAACGACGACGGCGACGAAGAAGAGGGCAACGAGTCTGCGTCTTCTTCAACGGCCTCCACCGATGACGAGCACGCCGAGCTGCCGCCGTCGGCCGCGGTGAGGAGCGCCAAGCACCCCCCTAGGGCGGGGGCCCGCGTGAAGGTGTGCTTCGACGCCCACAAGTGGTACGGGGGGGTGTGCTTGACCATGGTCCGCGATGGCAAGGTCCGCATCAAATACGACGACGGAAACACGGAAGAAGCGCGGTATCCAGACTCTGACATAGTGGTATGAGGTTGCACTTGCTGACGATGCCTTCAAAATCTACCTAGGCAGGAGGGATGTTCCATAACCCGCGATACTCCCAAGAATAATTCCGTCTCTACGTTTCTTTAAAAAGTCGTTTTTGTGTACCACGCTAATACCCTTTCTCATTATGAAATTTGCCTGCATCTTTTGGATCGAACAGGTGCTGGAGAAGCCGCCGCCAGGGTGGGTGCCGCCGCCCACGCTGTCGCCGCCTCCCAGCAGCAGCCGCAGCAGCCGGAGCAACAGCCTCGACAGCAACCACTCAAGCAGCAGCAACAGCACGGGCAGCAACGCCGCCGTGTTGCCCGCTGCTTCCTCTGAGAAGACCGACGCCAAAAAGTCGCACAAAAAGCGCTCACCTCCGGCAACATCGGCAGCAGCCACAACCTCGTCATCGCCGCCGCCTCGCGCGCTGTCGCCGGGGAGCGACCAAGGAAAAGGAGAAAGCGGCGCCAATGCTTGTGGTGCGGGTGCGACGAACAGCAGTGTTAGCACTAGCCGCAGCAGCGGCAGTGCGCCGCGGGAGACAGGAGCATCGGAGTATCGAGGCGTGCAGTCTTCAGGTACATGCAGTGTTGTAGCGAGAGCAGTAGCGAGGGCAGTAGCGAGGGCAGTAGTGCATGCGTGTACGCTGCATGCACTGCGTACATTCTTACATTTGTGCTCCCCATCGCCTCGTCATGCTCTTTCTCTTGTTTATTAATTTTCTTAAACCTTGTCTTGACACACCACTCGAACAGGGAGCGGCAAGTGGCAAGCGAGGATCTCGATCCACGGCGTCAACAAAGACTTGGGCCATTTCGACAGCCCCGTGGCAGCGGCCAAACGATGGGACGAAGAGGTATGAGAGATGGAGGAGGGTACATGTGTGGGGAGATATTGCTCGTGAATGGTAGTTATGGTGGTGAGAATGATGGTTAAAAGTGTTGCAGTCTCTTTTGCGGGCACTCGGCATTTTTCACGGCCTTCTTTCTCCAACTCTTGTCCTGAACTTTCGCAGGCCATTAAACTGGGCCGAGAGCAGCTCAACTTCCCTCTGGCAGGCTCAACTGCCAAAGCATCCAACAAACGCCAACAAGTCGACCATGGCAGCGGCGGTGGTAACTCTTCTCCTTCAGATCCGTTTCCTTCTCTGGACCAGGGAGCTTCTAGTACAAGCACGCCGACAGCAACTTCGACTCCGCTTCCCACCGCTTTTGTGGGATCAAACACTGCTGCTTCGTCCGTGTCCACGATGGGCAGTGGGGGCCACAGTAGCAACAACGGGAAGGTGTCGACTGACGCAGTACGCCCTCAAGCAACGACGGCAACAGCAGGGGCTGGAGCAGGAGAGTCAGCAAGCAACACAAGCGGAGGCGAAAGTGGTGACGGCTCGGGATCGGACGAAGAGATGGAAGATTTCGCGAGCGATTCTGGAGGGAGAAGTGCAGGCGTCAAGAAAGTCAGCTCCCCCCGCACCTCCTCTTCAACTGCTGGTACATCAAGCTCCACTGCTGCCAACACCGCAAGCAGCAGCAACAGCAACAGCCATGGGAGCTATAGCGCCGCCACTGCTACTACCGCTGCCGCTGCTGTTGCTCCTTCGAATAGCACAACGAGTGCACCAAGCAGCCTCAAGAAAGAGCACAAGAAGGCCGCAGCGCATTCGGCCGATTACCGAGGCGTGCGGTACTCCAGCAACGGAAAATGGCAAGCGCGCATTTCGGTCCAGGGCAAGATTCGGGACCTGGGTCTGTTCGATTCCCCCGAGGCCGCCGCGCGGATGTTCGATTCCGAAGCGGTGCTTTTGGGCCGCGAATTGAATTTCCCGCACGAGCATCCCCACGCCGCTACCACCGCGTCATCTGCGCAGAGTACCACAAGTAGCACGAGCAGCAGCCACGGCAGCTGTGGAGGCAACGCCAGAAGCACTTCTGGGGGCAGCGGTCTGTCGAAGAGCACCCACGAAGCCACCTCTTCCTCCTCGACTAGCGCTGGTGCTACTGTCACTCTTGATGGCGCCTCTGCTGCTGCTGCTCTTGCCCCGCTGCCGAGCCGCAAGCGCAAAGAAGTCGACCGTTTTGCACCAACTGCTGCGCCTGTTCCGCAACCAACTGCTAGTGCTGCAGCCAGCGCTCATGGTGGACTTCTGAAGCGCAAACATACTTCAGCTGACGGTTTCGGTTCTTCTGCTGCCGTCGCTACTGCTGCTCCTGTCGCAGCAGCTGGTGCCGGAAGTGCGTCTACCGACAGTAGCAGCTCGCTGGCGCGGTCTCAGAGTGCGGACGTGATTAAGCCGGCCACCAAGCCCAAGCACCCCAACCAATACACCAAAGCAAAACTAGCAGCGGAAGCAGCGGCTGCAGCAGCGGCTCATGGCAGTGGCAGTGGTGGCAGCAGCATCCAAGGAGACCTTCCTATGAGCAGTTTCAAAAAGGGCGTCAGCGACAGCGCGTTGAGTGGCGTAGCTGCAGGAGGAGCTGGAGGAGCTGGAGCAGGAGCCGGCACCTCAGCAGCGGCTGCATCTGCAAGCATGCGGCGACAGGCAGCAGTGACGGCGACAGCGAAAATCATGCGACGAGAAAACCCCGAGACTGCAGCTATGGCCGAAATCAGCACCTTTGGCCTGAGTAATAAGGAGCAGCAGGTGTATACAGTTCAGTCACACACTTATACAGATGCCAG
>Ga0307982_1004053_pt1 | contig 11619 bp, 8 predicted proteins | sample OrgLakmetagen989_FD_201847 | JGI IMG/M metagenome (GOLD analysis project Ga0307982, IMG submission 201847) | Saline water microbial communities from Organic Lake, Antarctica - #989 | ecosystem: Environmental > Aquatic > Non-marine Saline and Alkaline > Saline | place: Antarctica: Organic Lake... | reverse complement strand
GAACTTGGGAAGCTGCATACAAGTGATAAGAATAATGTACAATAGGCATAACCTAGAGGCAGAATACCGATAGTGTATGTAGTGGCAGACTAATTCGAAGTAGTGATGAAGTTTTTGCAATGGAAATTGAGCAAAGGGATGGGCTGATTTTGATTTACATTTTGCCAACTTGAAAAAGGATGAGCTTATATTTGTAAATTAAATTGGAAGAGCCGTGTGAGGGGAGACTTTCAAGCACGTTTCTGTGAGAGGCCTGGGGTGAAATCCCTTGGTCTACTCGACCACATCACGTTACCCACCATTTGAAAAAATATCAATCATGAAAAAAATATTAGTCTTATTTTTATTACTATGCCAAATTTCTTTTTCACAAACTAAAGAAGAAACCATAGAATGGCTGAATTTGAATCTTGAAAATTACGGAGATAATCAGATTATGGGCACATATCAAATCGAAGCTAAAATTGACCCTGATTATGGAGAATACTTACTATTTACTAAAAAAAGTTGGAATTCTTTTTTGGAAAAAAGCACTTATGATTATTATACACTTAAACCAGACGCCATTTCATCAATATATTTATCAGGAAAAGGAAGAACTAATAAAACATTAGATATTTACGTCAAATCCGAGACCAACCGAATATACAATAGTGGTAAAGAGAAATTCTTCGGAGAATTTGACATATGTATGAAAAATGGATATAATGAAATGGCAGAGCGATTACAAATAGGATTGTTGTTTCTTTTTGAAGTTATGGGTAATAAAATTGAAAATCCAAAAGATTTATTTAAAAACTAGATGGATAACGAATCAACTTATGGCGAATAGGAAAATCATAGAATTGCATAACTAAGTTTTATTAATAATTTAATAATTGCACTTTCAATTGCTTTAATTCGATATGTATTCGATTTTATAAAACCCTCTAACATTATATTTAATTGGACACAAAAATTCACATTTTGGATTGGTGTTTTATTAATTTTTGTTTCAGTATTTGTTGGAATTTTGGTTGCGATAAATAGATTAAATGACTTTAGATTAAAGGCAAGGATAGCTGGAAACAAAAAAAACAATAATCGAGAAAGCATTAAAGCTAATAGAAATAAAGTCAAAATTATCAGAAAGAAAACTTGGAACGGAATTGTTTTGCAAATTGTGACTTTTGCAGTTTCGTTCTTGTGTTTTTCAGCACTAATTTTGATTGAATATTGGGACAACCTAACATAAGAAAACGGTGGTAACAAAAGTATAAAAAAAATAGGGAAGCAAATCCGATAATGTTGACATCTGATAATGGGTTACAGATTAAATCCAAAGGACTAAACATAACGACAATAACACTTAAAGACTTTTTGAAACAACTAAAATACTAAAGCTAACGCTATTGGTGGCACATTTACAAAACCCTCATTGAGCCAATGCTCGACGAAAACCGACACTAAATGAACACAAAACAGACGACAGAAAAAGAAGGGCGAAGGCACACACAATGTGTATAAAAATAAGCGAAACAGTAATAAATTGAAGACTTTTGGTTCGTATCAAACTATGTGCTTAACTGAAAGTTTACTGCTTCAAAATCACCTAATTTTCATATATTAAATTTTTTAAACAATGTCTGAGAAAATTCTGGACTAAAAATTAAATTTATGAGTTTTAAAACAAAGATTACCTTAACCTTTATTTTTACAATTTTTTTATCTTGTTCAAGTGAACCAGACGATGATATTACGCCAATAGATAGTGAAATAGTAACAATTACGCCAGGTTTTGGGTATGAAGGAGATGAAATTATATTTGAAATGTCTAATCCAATACCATCTAATGCAAATGTATCAGTTACTTATAATGGTCAATCAGCAGTAGTTAATTTTAACGGCACAACAATCAAACATATTGTTCCTAACAATCCTGAAAGTTCTATTATATTAACGATTAATGGTCAAGAAACATATATTGACATTCCTTCAGATTTTAAACACCTAAAAAAATATATTGATTGCGAAAACTGCAGGGAAAAAGCATTTGTACCTAGCAATGATTTACAAGATTTACCTACTGAAAATATATTAGATATAAATAAAATAAATAATACCGTTTATTTGATTAAAACAAAATATTCGCAAAATTCAAACGAAACAAATACTTCACTAATAAAAACGGATTTGGATTTTAATATAATAGAAGAAAACAGCCTGTTTAACGGACTTCCAAATTCAAATATATTATTTGAAGATAACAACTTCATAATCCAAAGAGATTTTGATTTAGTTTCATATAACTATTCAGGTAATTTATTATGGTCTTATAATATATCAAATTTAACAATCGTTGTAAGTTATAAAAATTCAATTGTAAAGTTTAACTCTAATTATTATTTGTATAAAAATGCAATACCTGTAGAGGAGGCAACAGAACCGATAGAAATTTTAAAAATTGATAATGGTGGACAATTAATAACAACAATTAACATTCCTATATCCAATACCACAAATTACTGGAATCATAATGGTGAATTTCTAACAGTTCTAAATAATAATATTGTTGGAATTACATCACTAGATGGTAATTCTTCAAATGACGATACTGATGCTTATTTTGTTATCGACAATAACAATAACATTTTAAAAAACTCTTTAACAAGCATAGATTTACCTTATTCAAATCTATTTGTTGAAGGAAATTCAATTTATTACAATGATGGAAACTCTTATCCTAATCCAAATTCACCTGAACTCAAAAAAATTAGTTTAGATATTAATAATAATCTTAATATTGATTGGACAAGACAAGATAATGGAATAATAGTCAAACATAATAATAAATATCTAATGTTTTTACCAGAAAACGACTCTGGTTATTATAATGATATAAAAGTATTTAACGACAATAATTTTAGTGATTATGACTTTATTGACATTGAAGGTGTAAGATATGGTGATAATGCGAAAGTCTTTGCTAACGAAGTGTACTTATTCGGTAATAGACCAATTTTCTCCGCAAATGATTCTCACGCATTAATAGGTAGATACGACTTAAATAATATTATAAACTAAACTTATGAAAATTGCAATACTTGCTTGGGGAAGTCTATACTGGGATTTAGGTAATTTAAACGTCATAGACAAATGGAATAATGATGGAGTAATTTTACCGATTGAGTTTTCGAGAATATCCGACAATGGAAAAGGAAGGTTAACATTAGTAATTGACGAAATTAATGGTAGCCAAATAAAAACCTATTGGAATATTTCAAGTTTTAATAATCTTGACAAATCAATAAAAAATTTAAGAGAAAGAGAAGGAACTAATAATAAAAACATAGGTTATGTCAATTTATCAGAAAACAGTTCTTACTCTAAATTTTCTGATTCATTAACAAAACGAATTATAGATTGGGCGGACCTTAAAAAATTTGATGCAGTAATATGGACTGATTTAGAGAGTAATTTTCAGAAATTTATGAATTTAGAGTTTTCAGTAGAAAATGGATTAAAATACATAAATAGTTTAGACGAGAAAAGAAGAGAAGAAGCTATGGGATATATAAATAAAGCACCTGAACAGACTATTACAAATTTGAGAAAAAGATATAACACTTTTACAACAAAGGACTGAGGTAAAAAACAATTCTTTTCTGCTTTAATTTGAAACACTAGTAGTCTAGGCTCATAGATTCGTAAAACTGATTCTTTGAGCTTTTTTAATTGATTTTTCTCTATTTATTTAGGCAACACAGAAACGTAACTTTCATAATAAGGTCTACCACATTTTGCGATAGCAAAACATTGCTTGAGTAGCTTGTTGGCTACGGCAATTAAGGCTAGTTTCTTGCTTTTTCCTTTGTTTACTATGCGCTCATAAAGTTCCCGACACGCTTTGTTGTGCTTACAGGCATTGAAAGAACATAAAAACAGCAGATTTCGCAGTTTTTTATTACCCACCTTACTTATACGTGGCCTGCCTCTCACACTGCTCCCAGACTCTCTTGTCGTTGGGGTGATGCCGAGCAAAAAGCACTAGCTGAGAAAGCTGCAAAGGAAGAAGCTGAGCATATAAAAAAATTGACAGAAGCTGTTATTGTTTCTTGCTTTGAAAAGGGTTATGCCGAAGTTGATTATCAAGACTACATTACTTACAAATTTGTTGTGTTTTCTTCTACCTATCTAGGGACAACAGAAACTTTCAAATTCATAACCAACAGTGAAGCCATCGGTTTAACAAAAAACCGTTGGTCTTTCTATCCTTGCTAATTGTAGAGCCATTAGAGGCCATTAAATAGCTATTGATTTGCCTATTAGTAGCTATAAAATATATTTAAAAACGTTACTAGGTTATTGTTTTAGCATTTATAAAAAATGTACTCTAAAAGTGTGATTTAAGATTTAGATTAATTAGCTCCGAGATTTCACTTTTTATTAAAGCATGTTTTTAACATTAAAACTTTTAAGACGATAAAAAATCAGTAAATTTATGCTACAAATATAGTAGAGATAACACAACTTGTTTTGTTATCTCTACTATATGGTCAATTTAAAGAAGCCCGCTACAGAAACAACATATTTGGTTTTTGCCAATTCATAAGTCAACACTTGAAAACCAAAAAAGCTGTTTTTTTTTGAAAACGCTGGACAAAAAATTGATAAATTGACCTAGGAAGTAATAAGATAAATGAAAAAAGAAAAGTATTTACAAATATTCAATTACCTGAAAGAGTTCTCTAAACTGAGAAGCAATCCAGTTCGAGATATTGATGCTCAGGAAGCCCAATACCCTGAAAAGCTTTGGCTAAATGATATTCCTGAAAATGAACTGTTTGAAAACATAATTAGACCTGAATTTAATTCTGACAATGACTATTGGCTTAAAGTAAAAAGGCCTAAAGAACCTACAAAACCAGAATTCTGTAAACTTTCGGATAATTTGGAGTTATGGGTTGAGAGGCCAACTTTATTTGATGAAGAAGATGAGCCAAAGCTAAAAGAATCTATTGAGGTCAAGGGTGAAACAATTGAATCAGAAAACTTTCCTGAAATAGTCGAAGAACTACAAAACTACATTGAGAAAAAGTGGATTGAAAACTTAATTAACTACAATGTAAAAATTAAAGCTTACAATATTGAATATGTGGAATACGAAAAGCTCAATTCAGTTTATAAAAAACTATTTAGGATTTTTAATAAAACACAACAATTTGGTGAGGAATACGAATTAGTCGTTGGAGTCGGATTATTGAATTTTAAAGAAAATGATGCACGACCAAATATTTTTAGACACATTTTAACTCAAACAGTAGATATAAATTTTGAATACTCGCAAAAAGATTCTCAAATATCCATAACACCGAATTTAGAATCAACACCTCAGATTGAAACCGATTCCATTCTCGACTTATTTGACCAGTTCGATTCACAAAATATAATAGATGCTGAAAAAGCTGTAGAAAATTACCTTAAAGGAAAAAATATAGAAACCGTTTTTGATAATACAGAAGATGCACTTCAGATGTTTGCCGAGCGTGTTTCGCCAGATGGAAGTTATAAACAAAGCCTTGAAAAACCAAAAACAACAAATCCAAAACCTGTCATTTCATTTTCCCCAGCACTTCTGCTAAGAAAAAGGAATACAAGAAGTTTTACTGCTTTGTATTATAAGATTTTAGAAAATATCGAAAGTGGAGAAACTGATATTGAAATTCCTACAATAAATGACCTTATTGGAATTCATCCAGAATCTGACAGCGACTTTGGAAATGGCGAGAGTGCAAATAATTATGCACAAGTTGAGCCAATATTTTTTCCAAAAGAATATAATAACGAACAAATTGAAATTGTTGAAAAAATACGAAAGCACAGCAAAGTGCTTGTTCAAGGACCGCCAGGAACGGGAAAATCTCATACAATAGCAAATTTAATATGTCATTTACTTGCCAACGGTAAAAAAGTCTTGGTTACTGCATACACAAAGAGAGCCCTTGAAGTAATTAAAGGAAGGACTGAAGATCCAGATGACCACGGGAAATTGCCAGAAGAATTCAAAAATTTAGCGGTAAGCTTATTAAGTGGTGATTCCTCTTCTGTTCAAGACTTACAGTCAAGTGTTAATGCAATAAATGATGAACTTTCAAGAGCAAACCTTTTGGATTATCAAACTGACATTGAAAAATTTCAATGGGATTTAAAGACAGTTAGAGAGTCAATAGCAGAGAATAAGAATAAGCTTCTCAACGTTAAAGAGAATGCCACACGCCAACAAGAAATTAATAAGGATTACAAAGGTACTTTAACAGAAATCGCTGAAAACCTAGAAAGAGACACGCCAAATTTTGAATGGTATGAAGACAATTTCTATGATGTTGAAAATACTGAAATAGGTAATGATTTAGAAAATTTCATCCAACTTCATCAAGAATACAAAAAAGTAGATATAGTTGAATTTGATTATTTAATCCCAGAGTTGCAAAGGCTTCCATCAATTGAACAAATACAAGAATATAGCAATCTAACCCAGAGATTAAAAAAAGAATTTAGAATTGATAAAAATTTCGAAAAAATTTATTCACCTGATTTAGATGAGCTTATATTCCTACTTGAAAAACTTAATAGCCTTTATAAAGAACTTGATAATATTCAAATTAATTTTATCAGTGCAGTCTATAGTTCTTTTAATGCTGGTCAAGTATATTTATGGAACCAAAAAATAAAACATTCAAAAGCCATTCTTGAAAGAATTGGGAGTCATAATATCTCTAAAATAGATAGAGATATTGACATATTTTATCCAGTAGACAAAGGTTTAAAGCAATTAAAAAAAGATGCCCAAACACTTATAACCTATTTAAAATCGGGCAATTCCTTTTCGGGTCTTTCATTTATGATAAAAAAAGCCTTCCTACCAAAAGAAATTAAGGAAAGACTCTATTTTATCGAGAGTGTTCGTGTAAACGGAAGTGCTTGTGATACAGTTGAAGAATATAATATCGTTTTAACTGACATATCAATAAAACAAGATTTTATAGAGCTCTCTAAGATTTGGAATCAAGAAATTTTAAAAACCAAATCATTTTCTGAAAATAAGTCTCAATTTAAGCAAATCCAAAATGAGGTAATAAAACTTATAAGTATAATTGAGCAGATAGAACCCAATAAAAGTAAAATTGATAAAAATACTAATGGTAGTATAAGAATTATTGATAAGAATCATGCAGAAGATATTTTTTTACAGGCAAAATATAACCAATTAAAGGTTAGAATAAATAAACATCAAAAGTTGTTTGCGAAATGTTGTAAGTATTTAGAGCAAGATAATTTTCATCCAATTAAAGAGAAAATTCAAAATGCTTTAAATAGTATTGACCCTCAAAAATATATTGATGGTATTTATGAGATTAAACAATTAAAATTTTCAGAATCAAAATTTCAAAATTTTCTCAATTTGAAATCTGAATTAAATAATCAAATACCATCCATTGTGGTTTCTGTAGAAAATGATTCTTTTAGTACACAGAATTTTCAAAAATTGATACCTGCGATATTTTTTCGACATGCAGAAACTCAACTTGGAAAGTTGATGGATATTAATTACGAGGACCAACTTATAAGGAATCTTAATGAATTAGAGAAAAAAGAACGTAAACTAATTGCAAAGCTTGCTTCTAAAAAAGCTTGGTACAGTGTCGTTGAAGGATTACAGCAAAATCGGTCTTTACGCCAGCATCTGGATGCTTGGGTAATGGCAGTCAAAAAAATCGGCAAGACAGGTAAAGGAAAAAGAGCTATGAAGTTCAGAAAAATAGCCCAACAGGAAATGCAACATTGCAAAGATTCAGTTCCTTGTTGGATTATGCCTCTTTATAAAGTTGCAGAAACGATTCAACCCGAACAGGAAATGTACGATTATGTGATTATTGACGAAGCAAGTCAATTAGGCCCTGATGCCATTTTCTTATTGTACATTTCTAAAAATATCATAATCGTTGGAGACGATAAACAAACTTCCCCTGAATATGTTGGTGTAAATGCCAACATAATGACACCTCATATAAAACGTCACTTAAATGGAATTCCATTTTCAGATTTTTACGGGACTGATTACAGTTTTTTTGACCACGCAAAGTTATTTTGTGATGGAGTAACTGTTCTAAGAGAACATTTCAGATGTATGCCCGAGATAATTGAATTTTCCAATAAGCACTTTTATGCACCAGACGGAAAAGGACTTTATCCACTGAAACAATATTCTGAAAAACGACTTGAGCCTTTGGTTACTGTTTTTTGCCAAAATGGATTCACGGAAGGTAGATACTCAGCAATAATTAACGAACCAGAAGCAAATGAAATTGCAGAGACTATTGGAAGGCTGATTGATGACAATAGATATGTTGGTAAAACATTTGGAGTGATCACATTACAAGGTAACCAACAATCTAACGTAATTGAAAACTTACTTCTTAAGAAGATTGGTGAAAAGGAATTTCATAAACGAAAGATTGTTTGCGGTAATTCAGCTTCCTTCCAAGGAGATGAAAGAGATATTATCTTTTTAAGTTTGGTAACTGCTCACAATCACAACAGGTCAGCACTTGTTAAACCAGAAGATGAAAGACGGTTTAATGTAGCAATGAGTAGAGCTATAGAACAAGTTTGGCTATTCCATTCAGTTCAATTGGACGATTTGAGCAATACAAATGATTTGAGATATAAGCTTTTAGACCATATTAAAAATCACAAAACACCTGAGTTTAAAAAAAGACAACGTATTTCAGTCCCAAAAGTAAAAGCTTTGGGAACTCAGCCAGACCCCTTTGATAGTTGGTTTGAAGTAGATGTATTCAATGATATCATTGACAAAGGTTTAATGGTTATACCCCAATATGAAGTAGCTAAAGGCAGATACCGTATTGATTTGGTCGCCATGTTCGCAGATGGCACCAAAATAGCTATCGAATGTGATGGAGACAAATGGCATGGGCCTGAGCAGTATGAAAATGATATGATGCGTGAAAAAGTGCTTCAAAGATGTGGCTGGCAATTTTTTAGAGTTCGAGGCTCTGAATACTATGTTAATAGAACAAAAGCACTTCAACCTCTTTGGGAAATAATTCCACAGGTTGAAGAACCGAAAGAACCAGTTCCCAATAATGAAAATTTATCGCTAGAAAATAAAATTGAAAACAAGCATACAGAAATAGAAAAAACAATTTCTGAGCCTTCTTCGTACAATCTAATAATCGATGAACCTAAAATAATTGAAGAACCTTCAGAGCAAACAACTTCCAATTCTAATGGAAGCGACATTCTCAGGTATTTTAACCTATATAATTCAGGAACTTATGTTTTAACCGAAAATGAATCCTTAGAAGCAGATTATATAATCCCGATAAAGACAAAACATCGTTCAGGTTTCATAATGCAATGCTATTCATCAGGTCATATAAATAAAGTTCATGTTTCTGTTTTGCTATCTAAGACAATTGGCAAGGAATACATGAATGGAATTAATAGAAACGGAGACCTGTCTTTCCTTAAAATAATAGAATCTGAAAAAATTGTCGGCATCTATTTTTCTGAAAATGGACAAAGAAAATTCAAAGCTCATTTGACCGAAAACATATCAAGCAGGGAACAACTTCATTTGCAAGGTTACAAAGTTATATACAATGATTTTGAAAAAATTAAATTTGATTTTTTGCCATTGGAAATTAAAAATAACATCAGTCGCTTGATTTATAAGAGTTTTAACGCAAATGGAAAACCAATAGATAATAATTACTACGAAACGGAATGGAATACTTTAAAAAAATTTGGTTCAAAACAGATAAATAACAAACCTTTATTGGAACAAGCACCAGTCGCATCTTTATTCGAGAATATTCCTAACTCACTATTTGATGTCAAGGTTGAACTTAACAGTACAGTTAAAATCAAATATTTAAATCAAGACAAAGTTTTGACAATAAAATTAGTTGATTATCAAACTCAAGGAATGGATATGAAAAATGGAGTTCAAAAAGTAAATATTAAAAACCCAATTGGAGTTTCAATTAAAGGTAAGTCCGTTGGCGATAGAATTGTGATTGAAAATACAGATAGTATTGTGGAAATAATAGAAATAAATTAACCAAAAAGGCAATGCATAATTGGAAACTGATTCACAATTTAGAAAACATAAAAGCTAGAGGTTTGATAGATAATATTGAAAAATATAGTGATAAAGAATTAACAAGAATTCTTACTTATACAGAGTATGTTTTCCTTTCATTTGAACTAGTTAAAAATATGATAGTTGATCCAATTAAAGCTTTCTATGAGAATATTGTATTTTAAGATCTACCATTTATAAGTTACAAGGAAGATGTTTTGGTAAGACATAAAAATGAATTTGAGGCATGCCTTCTTTACTTCAGAGATTTTATGAAGGCTATTGATAAAAAAGACTTTTAAGGCAATAAAATGATTAATAAATTTATTGAAACAATAAAAAAAGTACAGCACATTTTTCTTGTCATTAATAAGTTACCTGTAAGCAAAACCAATAGATAGTAATAAAACGGATGATTAATTTCAAAACAATGATTTTGACAAGTAAAATATTCAATATGTAATTGATAAATATGGAAACATAAAATATATTCAAATGCTTAGTTTCTTCACTAGAAGATTGTTAAAAGGATATACTAATTTGCAATTGGAAGAGTTAAGACAGCCTATTCATGGGGAAGATAGCGACCTTTTTGATGTGCTAAGTTATTTAGCATAGCACAAAGAATTGGTTTCAAGATTAGAAAGAGCAGGTAGAGCAAAAATTCAAATGAATAGCTATAACCTAAAGCAACAAGAATTTCTAAACTTTGTGCTAGACCAATATATTAGGAAAGGAGTTGATGAGCTAGACGATTCTAAACTCCCTGACTTATTGGAATTGAAACACAAAGCCATTGCAGATGCAAAAAGAGAGCTTGGCGATGCAAAGTCTATTAGAGATACGTTTATAGGATTTCAACAGCACTTGTATCAAGCAAGAGCAATTTAGAATGAAAACCAGCTGCCGCACTCATACACATTTGCAATTGGTAACCGCCATATCCCTTCATCAATCCCAAAACTTCGAGAGCAAAGGAGTATGTTTGACAGGACTAGAAGAATAGAACGAAAAAAAGGACGAACATATACAACCGACACCATAAAACATGAAAGTATTAGCTATAGAAATAATGAGTAATTCAGCAGGGATGTTGATTATAGATGGAGATCAAAGCACCTATTCTGTGACAAACCTTGGAAAACCCCTATCAATTCCAAAAGCAGACAGTACAATAAAAGACATCATTGAATTTCAAACTAATTTCTCCACGTATCTTCAAAATCAGACTATTGACAGAGTTGTTTTATGCGAAGGGGGGAACGACTCCAAAAAAATGAGAGTCAGAATGGAATTTGCAGTGCTTAGTGAATGTGAAAAGCAATCTATGGGTTATATAACTTATCCTACAGGCTCTTGCACACGACTGATTAACTCGACTTATAAAAAAGAGACTGGACGAGAATTTTCAGACGATTTAGTCAAAAATTCTTTACCTAAATACATGGGGAAAGCCCTTGTTGCAGGCTGGA
>Ga0307982_1004052_pt1 | contig 11620 bp, 9 predicted proteins | sample OrgLakmetagen989_FD_201847 | JGI IMG/M metagenome (GOLD analysis project Ga0307982, IMG submission 201847) | Saline water microbial communities from Organic Lake, Antarctica - #989 | ecosystem: Environmental > Aquatic > Non-marine Saline and Alkaline > Saline | place: Antarctica: Organic Lake... | reverse complement strand
ACATCTTCACAAACTGCCCCCATTTCACCGCCACCACCCTGCCCCATTTCGAACAGTGCCAAAAGGCACTGTGCTCTCCCTCTTTCGTCCTGCTGCTGCCCAATTTTTCCATCAAAAAGACAGGGGCTGTGAAACAGCCCTCACAAGCACTACCCTATAGGGCCACTATTTTGAAAACACCGTTTTTCATTACTTCCGCATTAAGGCTCAGAAAAGAGGTTATATTTCTGAAAATTATGTTGGCAAAATTTGGGCTCTCTACTGAAGCCCTCCACCATGGTGGAGCGAAGAAAAAAAGAGGGGTATTTTGTAGTGCATGTACTATTGATTTGGCGTGACCCCCCAAATCAGGACATTTCTCAGAACCCCGCCCGGGGTGTCACTGCCCCCTTCAGGCTGAAAAGAGGAGTGTCAGGGAGATGTAGAAACTGCGAAGGAAAATAGCAATGTGATTTGTGGTGCACTTTTTCAGCTCACCGAGGGCCGCGTGTGGGTGGGAATCAAAAGCACACGCGTGCTGCGCTCTGGCTCTGGCTGGAGCGTGCTCTGCTCGGACGCTTTGCCCGTGCCCTTTACAAATCTACAGCTAGAAAATACATTACATACACAGTTACAAATCTTTTCAGGATGTGCCAGCTGGTGCTGGCCCTCACTCGTTATGGTGTTTGCTTAGTGTGGGGGCTTACTCTCAACCCTGCCGAAAAATATCTGGAGCTTTGTCATGTGCATTCAGTCATATCAATGTTCGATCCCTTTGGGTTGATTCCGTTGAAAACAATTCTACGCAGAGGGACACATACACATATTTTGTGTGAATTAATGGTGGTCGCAATTAATGCCGCTGTAGTACTACGAGTGCAGAAAGCCCGCCCGCCCCGGCAAACTCCTCACACGCAGTGGCGAGGCTTTCAATGAATGCAAATAATGGGCTCCGTTTCCGAGCAGCTGTATGGCGTACAAAGCAGGCGTGTAGATGTATATTTGCACACCAGAAGAAGGGTGATGCTTCTTTGGACACCAAATCTGAGCTGCGCGCTGTCGGCCTGGTGCAAATAATGGCTGTTATGGTAGCAGCCGGAGTAGTACTAGCTTGTGCCGCCGTTGCCATGCTGTCTCCCTGGGGTAAGTTGGCATAACAGCATGTGTTTTTCACTGATGTATCTTGCTTGCTCTACGTAGGCTTGGTGTACCGCTATCAGCCCTCGAGGCAACCACCCCAGAAAGCAGGCGGCTGTATTGTCATTGCTGCTTCAGAGGACCATGTTGCCCAAGCAACCTGTGCCCTACGCTCCCTGGCATGGCCCTCAGTGCAAAAAATTGTGTTCGTTTCTTTCAATGTTTCAAAGCGTGCACAGGCTTCTGCTCTAGCAGAGGTATACTTTGCTTGGATGGGCAGCAATGTTGCGTGGCCAGAAATGTTCTTTCACGACCCTGTGAGCTACCTTCCGAAGCACTTGTACGCATTTGAGCGTCGACAAGCAGGTTTTAAACCACCAGTGCTGCAGCACTTGCAGCATAATGGCCACTTTGATTCGTGTCGGAGTGTTTGGTATATCGATGCTTCCATTCGATTCAAGCAAGATCCATTTCTTGCGTCGCCCCATCCCAAGTATGGAATAAGTGTCGTGGGCATTCCTCATTTGAACGCAGAGTTCACCCATCCAGGGACGTATTCGTTCTTCAGTTTGGGACGTTCCGAAGATCGGGTGTACCAGTTTCAAAGCGGTAGCCTTCTGTTTGACCCTCGCAGCCCAACCTGGCAAGCCATACTGGACAAGTGGCTGCAGTGCTGCGTCAACATGCAGTGCATCATGCCGCCTGGATCCACTCGATCGTACACTAACGCTGTGCCTGAGGATGACCCAACGGGTGTGATTCTGCGAGCACACCGTGACGACCAGAGTGCCCTCAACCTCGCCGTGCTGAGCACCATTGGAGCGCAGGGGCACACTGACATCAAGCTTGGCTATATGGGCGCACGTGGTGATCTGGCTCAGCGCATTGCCCGCGGTGAGCAGCAGCCTGAGTGGATTTCAGCCCGGCAGAACGAATTCTGCGCCTTCTCTAAGTATGCTGTTGACTTGGGCAGCTTCATCCTGAAAGCGCACATTTGAAGGCCACATTTTCACAAAGTATGGCTGGCCAAAAGCATTGAAACCTCACACGCTGCTTGCCTACACTTCTTGCTTCTGCTGCAGTGTCGCCTAGGTGACATGATGTGCCTAGAGGTGCCGGCATGCAGCGAAATATGTATGCTGGCCGGGCGGTTTGCAAGGCGGCCATTTTCAATCTTCGATTCTCAGCGCGGCTAATGCACAGGCAAATACTTCTAACTATTTTCGGCATGGGCATGATATGTATCATCTTTTGCCTTGTTGCTCTGCCCAGGTGGAAGGTCCCACACGTTCGTTGAGGCGGCAACGACAGGGGCCTGTTGACCGGGACTTGACCCATTTGTATTTGACAAACTATAACACAACCCACAACAAACGCCCGCACCCCTTCATGCGTGCAAGGCAGGCCACACTTGCAGGCGGGGGAGTCGATGCCTGGCTTACGACCTACTCCGGACACCAGCAATGAGGCGAGCTGTCCTGAAATTCCGGTGTAACTCAAACACCTTCATGCCGGGCGACGCCATGCCTTTCGGCACCACAATGGTGCACTGCACCAACCAGGCCTGCCAGCATGCAAGGGATACCATCTCACACCGCCTGCTGCTCTGTACAAAGCAGGACGTGATCACACCGCGGGAGAAGTGCATGGCGCTGCTGCAAGCAGCGATCAACGTACCGACTGCTGCAGAGGTGGCCTGTTCCCCATACTGTACTCAACTATGGAAGTATGGTCCAGCTCCTTCAAGCGCTGGCGACGCTTGACGTGCAAACGGCCACTAAATTAGGCATCACACGCGCCTCAATTTCCGCTCGGCAACAACTGGTGTGCTGCATTGCTGCCAGCCTAATCCACCGGCTGATGGCCAATGCCAGGCTACAAATCATCCCATCTGGTGCTGGTGATACCTAAGATCTACAACTGGTGTCACAGTGCCGCGACGATGGGCACATCAAGCAAGCCGGGAACCGAGCCTTGCTGGTCTTCACACAACAATCCCCTGGCCTTGCTGTCCAAACCTGAACTGCCGCAGCAGTTGCTTTCTGCAACTGTTTCGTGATTGGTGCTGCGGTAAACCTCTCACAAGTTTTGATATCCTGCATACCCCCCTCTGAGTGGGGTCAAGGGATTGCGTGCCTCGAGCTCGGTCGAGTTGATGTCGCTAGAAAATACGTGACATACACAACCCAACATAACAGTCACAACCCAACGAACAGAGATGCAATGCAATTTAACAAATCTTGTTCTGTTGGAGTAGTTTGTGCGTGTTTACGCTGGGAATTGTTTCCTCCCAACGCTACTGATGACAGTAGTAGTGCCCGCCTGATTCTTATTAGAGAATGGTCTCGAATAGATTCATGCAGCGATTCTGTCAATCTAAAACATTCATATGCGTATCAATCTGTTGGGTTTTTCTTAATCTCGGCATACTTGTTGCGTGGGAGAATAGCCCACGCGACAAGTATGAAGTAACGTCTCTCGAGAAGCAACCTGATCACGCTACTGAGCTGTTGCATCATCAAGGCAGTCAGAAATCCAACCCAGAATTCTCATTAGTATCGCAATGGTCTTGGTTTGGGGCTCTCACAGCTGAGACACTTCCAAGAAGTAAAGCGCAGTTGTGGTCCGCACCGCCACCTAGGGCTGGCAGGCCACCGGCACATGTAAATCAACAGGCCTTGGCAAACGACGAGGATGTATTGCGGGCTCTGTGCGCTGCTTCAACTCTTGAAACACCTACATGGCCGTTGGACCCAATCGGTCAACATTTTACAAGTGGGAAATTGTTTATCGGCTCTTCTGCAAACTGGCGCGGCTTGCACGGCTCAGGGATTTGCATACTTGGAGCAACACACCCTCAGTATGTTGCAGGGCAGCATCGTTGGGACAGTTTAGACGAGCGAGTAATAACTGGCTTGGAGTTCCGCAGTGGGTATTCACAGCTCTCAGAGCAAAAGCGTGCGCTGTACGGGTTCCCTGAGCCGTGGCAGCATCTGCCTGCCCAAGACTTGGTCCAGGTTCGCAGGGAGTTTTCATTCGCTGCAGTTGTGCGAAATGCACTCATCGATGAGCATGGTGCAGTATTTTCCACAGATGCGTTCTTCACTGCTGGCGGCTGCCAAAATGTCCGCCGTGCACTGTGTGGGGCCCCGCTTGAGTTTCCGCAACGCTCCTTGAAGCTTGCAGTTCAGCGGGCCAGTGCGCAGAAAGGCAGCAACTTTTCAGCCATATTTACTCCCACACAATCAACTGCTACTCAGCATGCAACAAATAGCATCCAAACTGCCATCAACTCTGCTTCGGGGTCTCAGGAGGCAACTATCATCATTTCCCTCAATTCGTTTTGGTCTTGGGGATACTATCACTGGTTCTTTGAAATTATTCCGCGCCTATGGGCAATCGTTCCGCTGCTGCACAAGCTGCCGTCTGCAATAGTTTTAGTGCAAAAGAGAGTGACCAAGATTGCATATGTTCGGGAGACGCTGACACTGCTTGGCATCAATCCCAATCGACTTGTGGCTTCAGGTTCCTGGACTGCAGCAAAATGGGTGATTGTCCCACCAGACTCTGGGTGTGGTTTCCAAACCCCTGTTGCAGAACTGGAAAGCTTTGCTCAATGGACAACTGGGACAAGCTTGCTGCGTGTTGCTCAGGATGCAGAGCGCCGGCCCAGCACACGGCCCTCGATCCCCTCACTAGTGAGCATGCCTTCGGGCCACATCTCAAGTATCGCAGCTTTTGAACTTCTATCGTCTTTTGGCCGGGTGCCTGCTGCCCCAGATTTGTGCTCAACAATGCCACAGCCAACCACCATGCGGCTCCTCGAAACACCAGAGTTTGGCATGTGTGAAAGACGATGCAAAATTAAGAAAGGCAACGACTGCAAGTGCATATGCTTGCAGTTTATCAGTATATCTGCGGCTTCCTCTGCCGCGCCTGTGCAATGGCCGGGACAGACTGAGACTTTGCCACTCGAAGCTGGCAGTGCCAACATGTCATCAGCCGAAGCTTTTGTTGGGCCAGCTCATGCAGATGCCCTTTGTCGAGCACCGTGGTTGGCAAACATGCCATCACGCTCGCTTCCAGGGATACGATTGACAAAACAGCAAGTGGAGAATTCGTTGCATGCCGTGGATTGGGAAGCAACGGCAGTTGTCATGAACCTGGATTCAGCTTGCGAAACGTTACGCTCCAGGGGGCAGCGCCTCATTCTTTTACAGAAACGAGAGTCCCGGCGATGGATTGCGAACCATGAGGAAGTCAAACAGTGGCTGGCTACTCGCCTGGGGGGGCAAGTGACCGTGGTGGAGGTGACAAGCGACTCCATGATGACGCAATCAGTGCTCTTCCGGTGTGCAGATGTAGTCATTGCACCACATGGCGCAGGCCTCTCTGCAGTCGTGTTTGCCCGCCCTGGCACACGAGTGCTGGAGGTGTTGCCTCGCACTGGTGCACCTCCCTCAACGTACTTGCAAGCAAGCATCATGCGGAGGCATGTGTACTTGCCACTTGAAGCTGACAACGAAGACGCTGCCATGCAAGTGTCGTGGAACAGCTTGAGAAGATCCTTGCAGCACTTAGGTGAACTCTGATGGAGTATTTCATCACGCACATATCACAGCACTGGTAAAGCTTGCTTCGTGGCTTGGAAAACCAGGGAGATCAGGCTTCCCCGTTGCTACGAGAGACGGCAGCTGCAGATGACTGCAGCAACCTGCTGGTGGCCTCAATATACTTGCCAGGGACAAATTTGGTTTGTGCAGGAACGTCCCACACCTGCAGTGCCGGCAGCCACATGCAGTTGTGGCCGCGCTCGCGGCTTTCGACCGGCTCAGACGTGTTCTGTGGGTGTGGCAGGGCACATGTTCTGGTGAATGCATCTTCATCTCGATGCACAATCACACGAGCCTGGTCCAACCTCCATTTCAGAAAGCTTTCAGCATTGGTTGTTCCTGTGTGCCATTTGACAGAAGACGCAATCGTGTGCAGGTCGATGCTCAGCATGTGCTGTAGTGCACTTGCGTAAGCTGCGTAGCCAGCACGGCTGCAAACCGCAGCATGGTCACAGTAGCCCAATGAATCCATCCCACGATCTCCAATCAAGCAAGCGCGCACTGGCAGATGTTTCACAAACTGCGACGAGATTCCAACTGATGGGAGGATCTTGCGAAGCCAGATGACGTCACCCCGTTGGGAGATCACTTGGTCGTGTTGAACATTGTAAGCAGCTTCCAGCAGCATGAGCATTGCCAGAATGGCAGCATGATCCCTGTGCTGCTCCATCACGTGGTGTTTGCGCTTGCCAAGTCCAGTGAACATGTTGTTTGTTGAGTCGTCCGCCGCAAGCAACTTTGGCAGCGAAATGCCAACCATGGAGGTCCAGCAAAGTAGGCTCAGTTCACTAGACAGATCGAATGCTACAGCACCAGGAATGAATGTCACGAAACCGCCTGTGTCTGTCCCTGACGGCAAGCCAAGCACGGTGTGGGCCCTTGTTGGCAGTAGCACATTGTGTGTGAGCAATGGGCCAACATCCGCCCATGCACCGAATAAGCCAAAAACGCCCAGAGCAGTCCGCTTACAGGTTTCTTCTCCAACTGTTGATGGTCTGTAACTGGCCCCTTGCATCATTGTGGCTGCCGGCTGTAAAAGCTGCTCACCGCTTGCGGCACCTCTGGCCTTGCAGCTGCGCGCTGTACCGGCATCAAACACAAAACTGCCGCCAATACGATGACATGCTGGCCAGATACACGGCGCTTCATGTTCAAAGACGCAAAGCACATCCTCAACTGCAAGCTGGACGAGACTTTTACGCAGCGGGCAGCGAGCGTTGTCTCCCACAAGCTGATGCAGGTTCCCAGCAGCCATACGGACCCATGTTCGCACCTGAAATACATCACGCAAGGGCTGTATTTCAGTAAACACGAGGGGCACAACCATTGTGAACTGAGAGTACAGCAAAGCTGCCATGGAGACCATCGCAGCTCTCAAAGCTTGAGGATTGTTGCGCGCTTGCGAGCCACCCCCAAGCAGTGCAATCAATCTGTTTCTCGACATGGTATGTGCAACATTGATCTCTGTGGCTGTTATGAGGCTGCGCATGAGAGGTACTCCCAAGTCGTAGGCATCGAACCGCGCCCGCTCGGCCATTGCGCGGTCGCCCACCACCGCCAATGCGGGATGCCACTTGCAAAGCTGCAAGCGCAACTGAGCAAGGCCCTGTAAACTGTCCTTTAAGCTTCCAAGGCATTCAAGTGGTTGCTGCTTTGCTGAGTCTTGCGTATCACCAATGCTGGAGATCCATCCTTGACGCATGTCAACTTCAATCATGTACCGAATATCGCTCTGCTGCTGCAATTTTGCTTTCAGATCAGTGAATATAGCATCAGTGTGTTCGGTGTCGAAATGCACGTTAGTTGCCTGGACGTTGAAATGAAGTGACGCTTGCTCAACAACTCGAGCGGTGTCCCAGCGTGTCCGCCCAATCAAGATGACAGGCTCAGCCGTGGACAACAGGGCTGCAAGCAGCGCAAGCTCACCACAGTCAATGTGTGTCAAACGATTTATGTGTGTGGGTAAAAACACCACAAATCCGAACCTCCAGTCGCATCGCCTCCCCATTGCCCGGACCTTGCGCTTGAAGCCGGGATACTTGTACGCCCCCTCCATACCATCTGCAGCTAGTACAGGCCACGAAGATCGATCAAGCAAATCAAGTGATGTACTGTGCCTGACAGTTGGGCCCCATATGATGTTTACTGGGCCTGCTGCAGCCTGAGTGCTGCAGGCTTGCTGGTGGCCCGGCTCCGTTGAGCTTGCACCAGACCAGCTTCTGTGCTGCAAAACCTCTCGAAGGCGCAGAAGCCCAAAAGGGATTTCGCCAAACGTGTTAAATGCGTCAGTAGTGCGTCCGTGTAACTCTGAGCAGAGTTTACACACTGGAGAATGCGAGGCACCTGAGCACAACGACTCGGCGGCAGCTAAGCGTGCCAGCTGCAGCAATGCAAGGTTTCCGTCGCGCAGCAAATCCTGAAAATTATCAAACATGACACCCAGTTGGCTTGCGTGGGTCATCCATGTCTGGGCCTGGTCGATTGGCTGCCGCCCTTGCAAGATGTGCCGGGCGTACAATCCAACCTGCAGCTGCGCGGTCATGTAAGGATAGCCCATGGGGTTCGTTGAGAGCAAAGACATCATGGAATTTGGCCATTTCATACACATTTGATCATTTTTATCATAGTGCTGGTAAGTGCCGAATAGTTTTGCAAGTGCTGGTAATTGCAACGAGCTTGCTGAAGAAATGTTTCGATAGTACCACGGAGCAGTCACACCCTGCAGGCAGAGCAGCTGGTTTCCCCCTTTGTTAATCACCTGCCCCACACATACTCCACTATTGCTGCATCGAAGGGCGGGGGTCTGCTTGAGTCTCAACTTCAATTCAGGTGCGATACGACCTGTCAGAATATCATTCCCGCCTGCCTTGCGAATGGACCAGACGGCATACAGACGATGAACAGCGACAAGCAAGAGCAGGGCTAAGAATGCACGTGCCAGCTTCGATATGTTGGTGGTATTTGCAGCCGTCATTCCACAAACTGGAGTGTTGGGCGACACTGGAGTGTTGGCCGAAGTCCTGCCGAGCAGCATTCGCTGTAGGATTTGAGGCCTTGCGGTGGTGAAAATGAGAAGGTTAGTGCCGGGAAGTTTGATGGTGTGTATGTAATGTATTTTCTAGCGACATCAACTCGACCGAGCTCGAGGCACGCAATCCCTTGACCCCACTCAGAGGGGGGTATGCAGGATATCAAAACTTGTGAGAGGTTTACCGCAGCACCAATCACGAAACAGTTGCAGAAAGCAACTGCTGCGGCAGTTCAGGTTTGGACAGCAAGGCCAGGGGATTGTTGTGTGAAGACCAACAAGGCTCGGTTCCCGGCTTGCTTGATGTGCCCATCGTCGCGGCACTGTGACACCAGTTGTAGATCTTAGGTATCACCAGCACCAGGTGATGGTGTGTGTGCAATGTATTTTCTAGCGCTGGTCGGCGCAGCTGTCAAACGTGAGCGCTAGCCCCCCCTGTCCGGATCCACAGCTGCGAGGGGGAGTGGGTTGGTCAATACCGTAGACCACCAGAATAGGATGCGCGCATCCTAATTATTAAGGGGGCAACCAGCCAGACTGCAGCCGCTTTTGTTCGGGCACATCTGACAGAAGCTATCTGTAGGCATAAAAGGGCAGGCGGTCGCCTATGCGCCAGATTTGTTTCGTGGGGTTGTTGACTCTTGGCGCAGTGCTAACCCAGTTGTCAGGCGTGCTGTTGACTCTTCGCTAATTATGCAGGGAGGTCCGTGTGCCAGTGCAGTCCGCAGCCCGTGAGCAATGCCCAACAAGCTAGACTCACTCATTCACACAGGTCACCATGGTCTCAATGTGCCTCATATGGAGCCTGACGGACACATGCCTTGGCAGGCTGAACTTGTCCAGCTCGAACAGGGCTGCCGCCTCATAGAGACAGCAGACACAGACCGCATGGGGACTAGGCACGCAGAGCATCGCTGCCGCCAGGCGCAAGCTTAAGGGTCTGGGCAGGCGCCTGCAGTCGAGGGTGGCAGGGCTGGGGGGCGAGGGCTGGGGGACGAGGTCTCGCTGGCTTGGCCACATGGACCGAGCTCAGCGGTCGAGAGTGGGGCTGTGTGCAGCACGGGGACAGGCACATCTTTAATGACCCGGAAGTCGGGCGCCACAAGCGACTGCCTCTCGGAGCGAGGCACTGAGTGCCACTCACACTCCGGCATAATGAGCGCCGCGGGCCGCAGCCAACGTCAGGCAGCGTGTGCCGCCGTCAGTGCTGGGCTCTCAGCTCCTCGTGGCACCAAAAGCCACGCCATAAAGCTGGATTACCGCACGGTTTCATTGCTCTTAGGCCCGCGAATTCAGCGGATGCGCTTGACAGGGGTGAGCAGCTGCTCAGGGGCGCAGCCACAATACTGTGCCATTTCTGCCGAGGGACTTTGAGGTTGGGGTGGGATCTCTATCACAGAGGCTTACGGCTGCGCACTGAGGCGCATGAGCCTGCTCGCCGGAGTCTGACGTTGACAGCCCGCCCATCCCGCTCCATGCGTCACCTCATCGGCAAGGCTGACTCAAAGCTGATGAGCGAGTCCCGCATGGGCTGCAGCCACAGCCTGTCAGCACGGGCCATCCCACACAGGAACACATTGGGCACAGCATGCCAAATGTGTGGAGGCCATGAGGACACCGTGTCCCACATGCTCCAATGTGAGATGGTCAAGGGGGACCTGCGGGTCGAGGAGGCCTTTGACCAGCTCTTCTCGTCCATGGAGGGCAGGACCATGAAGAGCAGGGGGGATGCAGACGACGTCTTGGAGCTCACCGAGCTGGTCCAGTGGACTCGGAACACCCACCAAGGCAGCAATGCCCACAAAGTCCTGCTGGGAAACTGCGACCTGCGGTGTGTCCCGAGCAACATGCGCCGCATGTACATGCAGATGCAGCTCGACCCGCGCCTTCATAATCTGTGGCTGCAAGGTTGTGTGGGGGTGCTGCGGGCTGCATGGGCCTGCCACGACGCCAAGGTGGCAGACCTACTGCAAGCTGCCGCAGTAGGTGGGGAGCCAGAACAAGACGACCAAGGGGAACAGGAGGACCAACCAAAACAAAACAACAAGAACAGCCAGCAGGTGGTGCGGAATTTGGTGTCAGGCTTCTGCAGCATCGTGCCAAACCGAGCCCATGGCCAGGGCGCTGCAGAGGGCGCTCAAGCCCAGCAAGGAGGGGAGGGAGGACAGGGGGCTCCTTTGGCAGCAGGGCTGGCAGCTGAGCCTCCTGTGGTGGGGGGACTGGGACAGCAGGCAGAGGCTCTACAGGAGGCGAACCCCGCCAGTGCCAGTGCATCCGCCAGTGCATGCCACCAGCAAATCGAAAGCACCATGGTGGCTCATCGGGGCACTGACAGAGCCAACATCGTGGATTTGATAGGCTTCTCGGATGACGAAGTGGCGGCACTTCAAGGGGGCGCATCTGACTGGGACTTTGATGAGGATGTGGAGGATGAGGAGGACAACAGCCGAGAGATGGCAGAGGTCGAGCATGGGACGGGATACTCAGAGGAGCTGTCTGACTATGACCTGTCTCCGCTCTCTGATGACTAAGCGCGTTGCGGCTGCAGCGTGCAAGTGCAGGCGGCGGCCCCTGGTACCTGGGGGTAAGGGGCAGCAGCCTGCATACAGTTATGATGAAGGCTTTGCAAAAAGCTTGATCTTGTAATTTATTTATTTATTTTTATTTAGCGTGCCTTATATGGAGCCTGACGGACACATGCCTCGGCGTGCTGAACTTGTCCAGCTCGATCATGTAGCTCTTACCGCAGTGCTCTCGGGAGACGCCACAAGCTTATCGAAGGCTTACAGTGGAGGTCTGCCGCACGGTGTCATTGCTCTCGGGCACGTGATTTCTTGAGGTGGCGAGAAAAGTGTCCTTCACT
>Ga0307982_1004050_pt1 | contig 11627 bp, 12 predicted proteins | sample OrgLakmetagen989_FD_201847 | JGI IMG/M metagenome (GOLD analysis project Ga0307982, IMG submission 201847) | Saline water microbial communities from Organic Lake, Antarctica - #989 | ecosystem: Environmental > Aquatic > Non-marine Saline and Alkaline > Saline | place: Antarctica: Organic Lake... | reverse complement strand
AAGAAAAAAACGAGGGTGGGGTAATACGAGCACAAATACAACACACAACGACCACCAAGACACAACCAACCTCCACCCGCCAATCAGCTCGCAGTTTCACCAGCTCCGCTGCTCCGGCGGCTCTGGCGGCTCTACTCTCTTCCAGCAACTTCTCGCCTTCGAGCCTCGCTTTCTTCTGCGCATGGCCCCACTTCTCCGCCTGGCTCAACGCACCTCTCAACTGCAAGCTCCGGCGCTCGTGCATCCCCGCAGCGGATGAGATGGCGGTGCACTCCACGGTCACTTTGGCGATGCGCTTCAGCACCGCTCGCATCGCCCAATCCTTCTCGTCGCTGACTTCTTCGTCATAATCGCCACCAAGATTATCGCCAAAACCTCCACCTCCACTGCGATTTTGAGCATTAGCAGCAGTGGCCACATTCGCACCGCCATTATTATGATTGACGCCATCATCATCACTGCCCACGCCTCGCGCTGCCCGACTCGATAGCGCAGTCTGCAAGGCCTCTACCGTCTCCATCAACACGCCGCACTGCGAGGTCCTCTCCGCCAATAAGGACTCGAGCTGCTCAGCGTTGGCATTCTCACGGGCTGAAGATGTTGCCATCATGTGATCATTGTCATCATCTCCTTCACGGTCACCGTAGCTTAATCCATCTCTATTATCGTCTCCATGTTCATTGGCTTCTAGCCACCGCTTCAAACTGTCATTCGCCGTCTCAGCTTCCTCTCGCGCCAACGCCAGCTGCTGCTCCAGTTGCTTGTTGCGGTCTGCATACCGCATCACATCGCTCTGTGCAGCACTGGCAGTACCCTCCGCGATGGTCGTTCGACTGGTCAAAGAACGATGCGCCGTGTCCATTTGATCATTGAGCCGACGCACCTGTATGGATTTATTTACATGTGGATTACGGAATTGAATAACTTCTCAAACAAATGGACGCAGTATTCACCTAACACAGCAGTAGACATCTGAATTGCGTAGTTTGAAAATGAAAATAGCCAGCAATTCTCTATTCTTCTTTGAATTCACACCTCATCGTTCGCGGCCTCAAGCTTGGTCTGCAACGCTTGCACTTCTCGTTGGTGGCTTTGGTCTGCGCGGCTGGAGGCTTCCTTCAGCGCGGCGTTCTGCTTGGCCAGCACATGTGCTTCGAGCATCGACCAATGCCGCACCCAATCGCTGGTGCCTAATTGGCTTCTGCTGCTGCCTTCTTGCAGAGATGATGATGGCATTACTAGGCTCCTCCCGAAAGCACCACCAACACCGCTACCTGTTGCTGTTGCCGCACCATGCTTGACTTGACTCTCCGGCAGAGGCCCTCCACTGGCTGCCCCAAGGGCTTGCCCCACTCCAATGCCAAGAGTGAACTGCCCCTGCCCCGCGATCGCCTGTCCTAGCTCACGCAAGCGGTCCGCCTGTAAAGCTGCCACCCCCGCGAAGTGTTCCATCAGCTCCAGCGCACTCACGCCCGCCACACCCGCTAAGGAGGTCTGCACCTTGTGCTTGTCGATGTCGTTCTGCAACGCTTGCACTTTGCTTGCGAGCTCCTTGCACTCAGTTCGGCTCTGGTCCAGCAAGGAGTGGCAATTGTCAAGCTCGCCTTGACGGTGCAACGAGGTCATGCGCTCCGCCTTTAAGGTATGAGGGTGTGGGTGGTTTTCGAGAGAGGAGCAAGAGCATGAAAGAATACGGGACAAGATTACAGGAAGAAAGCGGGGTGAGATTTAGGCTCTGCAAAATTGTCTGCACACAGATTATAACACCATCGCAAAAAAAGACCCAGACCAATAGTCTCTACTTCACAACCCCCACCTGTAAAGCGCTTCGGGCTTCGAGCACTTGCGCGTGCAAATCGCTTTTGCCCTTGAGGATCCGCACAGTAGCTTCCAGTTCTCGCACTTGCGTGCTGTTCTCCGAAGAGCACCTCTTCACAGTGGCCTCGAGTGCTCCAACGCGCCGCTCGTAGGCCGACGCTTGAGAAGTCGCGTCTTCCTGCAGTCGCCGCAACTCAATCCCGCGAGCCACCAGTTCCTGGACAACATTGGGGAAGGATTGGAGTGAGGAGAGAAATAAGAGACAACAAATATTACGTAAGGATAGGAATAAGGAGGCGAGCAACATAAGGAATCGAGTGCAAAGTGGTACAGATTAACCTCATTGATACAAGTTGCTATCGTTGAATATTAGTACGAAATAATTCTTTTCAAATACCTGTCTCAAGAACACCACTTCTAGGCCTTGCTCCTTCACAGCTGCGCTCAATTGAGATTCTCGCTCCTTTGCTTCCACCAAACGCGTACCCAAGGTGCTACCATCATTACTACGACCATCCTCACTGCGGTAGTGGTCGTGCTCGTCCGGTAAAGCAGCAAAGCGCACGTGATTCGACTTGCTACTTTCTCTTCCTTGCTGGTGGTGTTGCTGCTCCTCTTGTTTCAGGCGCTGCGCTAACTCCACCCACCACAACTGCACCGCTCCAGCTTGATCCCAGCCATTCTTATCATCACGGTGGCTGTGCGTGTAGTAGTCCTGATCACCACCATACTCTTGAGCTGCCTGTAGCTTGGCTTCCGACAGAAGCACCGTCTCCTTCGCCTGCACCTGCAATTGCTCTAATTCGCGCACCCGATGCTCGAGCTCATCATTGGTCGCGCGAGCGGCTGCTTGCTGCTTGCCGCACTCTTTCAAATCTGAGCGCAGCGCAGAGGCCTCGTCGCGAGCCTAATATAGTAGGAAATACGCACGTAAGACGCGTGATGATTTGATCGACGCGATTATTCGCATAAAACGCACTCGTTTCGAATGATATCTACTGCTCGCTTCTACAATTCTTGGTGTCAAACAAGTACCTTTATTCAACTACTTACTACACAATTCATAACCAAATTACCTGCACCAAGAGGCGCTCCGTCTTCTCCACTATTGCCTCGAGCTCCTCAACGCGCGCCTGTTGCCTCGCTCCATGCTCTTCTCGGTCCCGAAGCAAGCCGTCCCGCGCCCTCAAGGCTGCTGCTGCACGCCCATGCTGCTGCTCCAGGTCCGTCATCGCTGACTCGTACTCGTGCAGTTGCGCTGCCACTGCCGCTGAGGTTAGGTGGATAGGACACAACAACAAGAATGAATCTTTGAGGGGTTCGCTGAATAAAGAATATAATAAGTTAAAAAGGAAATGACACAACAGAGATGAGCAAGAATGCGACCGCGCAAGGCAATTTGGCGTCTAGATTGACCCTCTTTCTGCACAATCTTGCACCATGCACTCACTCTATTCATCACCTCTTCACTCTCGCATACACAGTTTATTGCGCACCTCACGCACATGTAACCGAACTCACCATCAACACGGCGTTGCAACAAGTCACTACTGCTCTGATGTTCCATTCCACCGCCCTGAAAATAAGAAGGAGAAGGCTGCAAGCGGACCAGCTCATCAGCGTCGGCCCGGGCTTGTGCTTCGCGCCGATTGGCTGCTGCTAACTCCGCTTGCAGCCGCGCCACTTCCGCCACCAATGTCTCGATCTGCTCTGAAGAAGAAGAAGAAGAAGAAGCATCGGCCACATAGGGAGACGACCTTGCGCCTCCTTCGCCTTGAGCTTTGGCTGCGTTTGTCGCAGGCGGAGGGGCTAGGCTAGCACCCGTGGATGGAGAAGCAGACAACGACGGTGCTTTGAAGGCGTGCAGTTCTGCGTTCAGCTCATCGCATTGCAAGGTGGCAGCAGCCAACTTGCCACGTGTCTCCTCCAACTCCTCTTGTTGCTGCGCTTCCCGGGCCTGAGATTCACGCAACTCCGCTTCTAGTTTGGCGACAGTCGCGTCTTTGGCTTGCAGCACCGCCAGCACCCGCTCGCTCTTTTCCTCGAACTCCGCCTGTAAGAGTGCCCGATACGCCGCGGGGCCTCCCCCCACTACCACCCGCGCCTGCCCGCTCGTGCCACGCGCCTTGCTGTCGCCGAGGAGGGCTTCGCTGGCGCTGGTGCCTGTTGCACCACCACCGCCACTGAGGACTAGTGCGCCTTCCTCTCCAGCTCGGCTGCCCTTGCTGCTTTCGGGTGCTAGCGTAAACACCACATTGACCTGAAAATGGCAACAATAACGGCAGCGCAGCGAGAGGTGTCAGAACTTTTCTAATACACCTTCAACCAGACAAGCACCCGCAAAATACCCGCCAACACTGCAACACAGTCCTTGCACACCTACTGGTCATCTTCACGCACCTTTTGCTGGAAGTACGTGGACTGCAGGGAGATGGTGTCCTTGAACGCTTTCGCTGCTCGTTGGCCCGATGGCTGCCCAACCGTCAACTTCACCTGCACCTCCACGCTCTCCCCTGCTTCCAGGGCACACTCAGCTGGTGACACAGAGAGGCGCGCAGGCGATGACGCTTTCACGCTAAAGAAGACTGGGCTTGCAAGGGTGTTGGTGATGGTCATGGTCTGTTTCATCACTCGTTGCGGCAACACGCCACTGCCGAAATCGACGCGCTCTGGTGACACTGCTAGCATAGGCATCCTTCAAAGCTATAAATTTAAACTTCGATAGCCTCTGACCACGCTTCCGTATGGCGCGCGCTCACACTTGCGCGATAAAGTTGATGCGCTCCTCCTACAGAGCTAATTAGTTTTCCATAAGACACCGCCATTTTTTGTACATTTTGAATGAACACTCCAATGTGATACCGTTGAAGAAATATTCGTGCGTATATGCCTGATGATTCGCTGATTCACGTTTCTTTTGCTGCTGTATGCACAGAGTGAGAACAGCACATCATCAGCATAGCAGCAGCACGTCAACGAAACTTCACTCAACAACTTCACTCACCATTCGTGAAATGCCGGTGCTTGTGGCAAGCGGGTTGTCCCACGAGGAGTTCCACGATCACATCGTGTGCCACAACTCAAAGAAGAAGGTGAGCTTCAAAACCCCCCAAGGAATCTTTTGTGCTATACACTCTTTTCGCACCAATTATGTGCGTTAACCAAATACAAAACCATCATGACATTAAGCTGCATGTCAATTATGATTTGTGTTGTGTAGGCACGGTTAGCGTAATCATGACTTGCTCTTTGCTCATTGATCGCTTTCTCTTTACAGGAGTTGAAAAAGTTCGAAGCATATGTGGAACCTTTCTACAAGCCGTCACCGTCAGCGCCGCGCGGTGACAACCACCCGTATGCACACGCTTTTCAGTTTACGCCACGGTCGGCGTGGGCATCCGCGACGCAATGCCCGGATTTGCTGGCTGCGATGCTCTTGCTCGCTGGCGTTGGATTGGAGCTTGGATACTGCTTGAGCTACGGCTACAGCTACTCGCAATCCGACGGCGACGACGGCGAAACTTCAGGTCGGAGCACCTTTCAGCTGATGGTGTTCCTCGTGCTCGCGTTTACATGTGCCGCGTCGCTGAGCTTCCTCAAGTTCGTGCAGGCTGGCGGCGGCGCCGTGCTTCAGCTCGCAGCGTTCATGTGCGTCACCGTCGTGCTCTTGTGCTGCGCCGTGTGCTTCGCCCTACAGTTGACGCGGGTGGCGCTGGCGTTGCTGCTGGCGTGTGTGAGCGCGGGATACCACATGTGGCTGCACCGCTTGTCCCTGCCGTTTGCAGGTCACGCCCTCGAAGCGTCGACTTGTGCGGTGCTAACGCCGCACCCGCTGATTGGTTGGCTGGGATTGGGAGTAGCGGTGCTACAGGCGGCGTGGGCTCTGGTGTTCACCACGGCGGCGGTTGGGCTGCAAGTGCACAACCAACCCTCGGAGACCGACGACGCAATGACCATGTCGTCTACAGCGGGGGTGTTCGCTTTCTTAGGCCTCGCCGTTGTGTACGTCTGGGGAGCTCAGGTTAGTTTTTGAGCACGTCAGGAACCCGCTATGCACAGTTCGTCACACTTTTTCTTAAATTTCACACGCACATGTATTTTCAATTTTCTTTAAGCATGAACGCAATCTGTTGATTTCCCTCTTCGTTTATTCAAACACCCTTTTTTGATTTCCAACTTCTCTTTTTCTGCAGACTTTGCGCAACATCGTGGTCGTGAGTGTAGCTGGCACTATTAGCTCGTGGTACACCACTCGTAACGTCACCACGGTTGGCGCGTACTGCAGAGCCAGCACCTCGTCTCTGGGAGCAGTAGCCCTCGGCAGCGCGACCATCGCTCCTTTGGGAGTGATTCAACGGCTCCTCAAAGGGGAAATTGCCATGACTCCCGACCCTGTCATCTCGCCGTCATCTAAGCCTCCCAGTTGCTTAGAGCTCAGCCTGCAGCCTTATGAGTTCACGTCGCTAATATTCGTGGGGGTAAGCTTATAACTTTGATTAAGCGCTGCTTTTATGAGGCGCTGCTTCTCGTCTACATGAATGTTAGCTTGTTAGGAAGACTCATCTCTATCTGCTCCTCTCGAATCTCACATCCCTTCAAATTTTTTTCGCACCTACACCTCCTTATCGTATAATACTACCTACCTGTACTATTGCAGATTTATGGGATGGGCTTTCTCGAAGCGGGACGCCACGGCACCTCCCAGTTGCAGACCTTAGGCTTCACCGCAGGTTTAAGGGACGCCAGGGGCGCCCCCATCGCCGGCTCGATGGCGTCTAGTTTGCTGCTGTTAGGCGCCTGTAGCGTGGCGCTGGTGGCTGGGTGCACCGCAGGCCTCGTCACTAAGTGGAACCCGGAAGTTGCTGCGGGGGTGCCTTATCCGGTGAGAGTTGAGATTTGGGACCAGTACTGAAGAGAGTAGATTCGATACAACCTTTGAAATTGGACTTCCAAAAAGTTCATGCTTAACTCTACTCAAATTCTCTTGTTTCGCTCACATCTTAGCATTGACCACCCTCTCCCTCGACACTCACCTCCTTCCCTACACCAAACCCCTACGCCCCTACAAACAGGTCACCACAGCCACCACTGCCTCCACCTTAGCGGCCTTTGCGGTTGCACACACGCTATTGTCTACCCTCGAAGCTGCTCACAGTACCTTGCTGGTCTCATACCTGATCAACCCCAACGGTCTCTTCGCAGCCTCTTCCAGTGCCTATGCGCAAATTCACGACGCCTGGCGCAGCAACCGCCACAAGCAGCGCCCTCACAGGAAGGCCCTCCTTTCAATTCCTGCTGCTGACACTGCCACTACTTCTACGACTGAGTCATTATCAGCATCCACCATCGCCACTCCAGCTCAAGTGCCAGCATCCGGCGCAGTGACAAGCGGTGAAGGAGGAGGTGACATCGAGTTGGGAGGCACGGGCGTGTATGAAGGCGCAATCGGTGACGATGATGATGAAGATGAAGACGACCGCACCGTCACCTTGCTAGGTGGGCGCCTCTCCGATTCCGACTCCGCCGAGCGCCCGTCGACCACGTCATCATCTTCGTCGTCGTTCGATGCACAGGGCGGCGTCGTGTCGTCGCCTGGGCAACCGTCTCGTCTAGCGGAGCGCGCTGAGTCCCAGAGCCGCACTGAGTCCCAGAGCCGAGGCCAAAGCTTGACGCGTAGCTCAGTTTCTTCTCTGGCTAGCCCTGGTGGCGGTGGTGGTGGTAGCAGCGATGCGTCAGCTGTGGAGCCAGCTGCTGCTGGTGCTGGTGCGGCGGTGCGAAGTCCAGCCAAGTCTACCTCTGGCCCGCCTCGCAGTTCCATCACAGCGCCGCCGCCTCGCGCAGGCTCTGGCTTCGCGCGCACCCATGTAAGTGGCGCAGGGCGGTTCTCGGACTCAGCGCCGCGCCCTGAGGATGTGGCAGCTGCTGCCGCCCACGCGAAGGCATTGGAAGAGGCACTGCAGAACGCACGCGCGGAGACTGAGTCAGTGCCAAGGGGCAACGACATTTAGAGAGGGTGATGCCAAGACAAGCAGGTCGTCAAGGTTAGGTGATGCCTGCGCACTTGATAGCAAGAACAGCGAGAAGAAGGGCATCGTATCCCACATTATAAATTGTGCATTTAAATGTGAAATGTGCGAAGGAGCAGCGATATCGAATTCAAAGGCAAAAGAGGGTGCTTTGTGCTTTGTGCCTGGGCATTTGGATATGGAATTGGAATTGGAATTGCTCTGTCGTTCTATAGTAAGCTTCCAATGCATATGCTTTGCCAGCGTTCTAATTCGTAGTTGTAGTTGTGGTCATATTTATCACCTAGAGTTCATGAAATACGAAACCCCGGACCGGAAGTCAAGTAGGTGAAAATTGAACAGGAACCCAAGTATGTTTGCTTGGCTTATCTTATCGAGGCAACGAGCTACTTCCCACAACGCAGAACGCGTATATGCAACCACAAACCGACCCGCACGGGGCGTCCACATTTAGCCAAACAAAGCAATTCAAAGACGAAAAATAAGGAAGAAGGAAGTACAATCAGCTCAGATTGCCTGTGCGTTCTCAATTCAAAAGCCACCCCAGGAATCCACCACCACCGCCCTTGCCTCGCTCAGCTTCCTTGCCATCATCTTCTTCCACTATCCTTGTTGCCGGCCCACCGGCCTTCTCGTCCAAGTTCGGGAAGGCCAGGAAGTTGTGGGCGAGGTTGAAGAGCATCGGCTTTGTGGCCACTGGCAGCAGCGCAGGCGGCACCTTCGCGACGTGGTAACTCACTGTCGTGGCACTACCTGCCCCTGCGGCTTCAGAGGCTTCCGGTGAACCCACACCACCTGCTACTTCTTGGTTCTTCTTCTTTTTGCCTTTTCCCTTTTTGGCGTGCTGGCCCTTGTCGCTGTGAATCACGAGCCCTGCGTCGAAGACGTCCAATCGGTCGAGAAGCACTTTCGGGGTGCCGCCGTTCGCCTCATCGCTACTGGGACTCAACGAGGCCAAAAAAGTCGACGCTCTATCGCGTGCTTGTGCGCCGGAGACTTCCCTTTGCAGTGCTGCAAGGCCTGCCATTTCCTGTGGCAAACCTTCGAACACGCCAGCGCTTACTGCAACTACACCTTCGGCCGATTCGCCGCTGCTGCTCGAGCTGGAGTGAGTAGCAGCGAGGTCAAGGCAAGCACGATATTGAGACTCGGCATTCTCAGCCAAAGTCAGTGCACGAGTGTACAGAGCACGCGCAGCATTCGCTCCATTAGGCGCCTTCACCTCTTCTTCTCCTTCTTCAACCTTCTTGGGTGCTGCAAAGTGGGCCGCGAGGTAAAAGCACTTGTGAGCGCGGGCAGCAGACAGGCGAGCGGTGAGCGCATCGATGACGTCATCGTCGTCTTCCACTCCGGGCAGGCTCAGGCCTTCCTCCAAGACGGCGATCAAAGCCCCGTACACGTGCACTAAATCCTCACTGTAGCTGACGTACTCCTGCAGGTGCCTTCGCCCACTACTGTACGAGGCCACCGCGCTCCCTTGCTGACTGGCCGCCGCTGCTGCTGCTGTCGCCACTGTTCGCCACTTCACGGCGATGCCATCCGCGATTTTACGGTACTTGTGCGCCAAGTGGCAGGCCCTAGCCAGGCTCGCCCAGTCGTGCATGGCGTCGAGGTCGCTGCGCTCAGCTTCTAGCCTCGAAGAGCCCCTCAGACCGCCCCCACTGCCACCCCCACCACCGTTGATCACCTGCCCTTTCGACTCCAGCTCGCTCACCAGCTGCTGCAGCAAAGTCAGCAGGTCGTCGAAAGCACTCACGCACTTGCCCAAAAGCGCCTTCGAGGGGCCTGGCGCGATACTATTGTGCTTGTTTCCGCCTTTCCCAGACGGCTCCGCTGTGTCCTTTGCAGCTGAGTCATTCGCGGCGGTGGCAGCTGCGGCTGTAGCGGTGGCAACTTCAGTCGACAAATGTTGCGCTTTCAGAACCGCATCTCGCAACAGAGCAGTGCGCAAACTGACTTGCTTGCCTCGCCACACTATGTGCACAGCTCCGTCGCTGCTGCTGCTTCCGCCTGAGTCTTCACGCGCTTTTGCCACCACAACTTCGAGCGCGGCAGCTACCTGAGAGCGAGTAGGCAGAAAAGAATCAATAGGTCGAATGAACGGCACATCCATAACTTGTACTGCACCAGTAAGGAATTCAAAAAAACTTTCGACTAGGTCCCAACTGCATGGCTGATAATGCATGCCTTACCTCTGGATTGTCGATGGCCGATTTTTCGGTCGCTTCAGTTGGGTCAGCGGAGTCTCCACCTAAGTTGTAGCGGCAATACCGCATCGTTTGCTCGCACGAATCTACGCGCCCACCAAACAAGTCCATCTGCTCCAAAGTCCCCACTTCCGAGAGCGGCTGCACAATCGCGAGGCACTTACTCAAGCTATCAAGCGCCGCCTGCCACTGTTCCTGCTCCAAGCGCAGCTGGCTCTCCATCCACCACGCATAACTGCCGACAAAAATACCGATGTATGACAAAGCAATAGAGTCTCAAGTGCATCATGCGTTATGTAAGTCATCGCTTAGTGAACACTGCAAGGGAAATGAAGCAGTCGCAACAAGCACACCAGAGCCTAGCTAGTATTGGCTTACGCAGTCGCTTCGACGCGCGTTCGCTCGTCGGCGCCACTGGCAGCGCAGAGTTCGTCGAACGCCTTCGCGTGCGCAGCACCTTTGCGAAGGCGGGAGTACATGTGGCTAGCGAGGCGGCTGTGGCCTTGCTTTGGTCCGCTCTCGAGCGTCTGCTTCACTTCCATCCCACTCGCCCATGCCCTCTCAGCTTCCAGCAATGGCACTACCAGAAGCGATGGAGCCTTTCCCACGTCAGCTGCGCTCAATGCCTTCGGCACAAATGCCCCTTTTCCCTTGCTTTGCTTGAAGCCGCCTTGCTTCCGTACCCTTCGTAAACGCGCCGTAAGGTAGGAGTGGTATGCACCGTAGTCACGATCGGGCCGCAAACCGTGCAAAGCCTGCAGCGAGGCCACTAACTCATGCACAGCGACCGGCGGCGGTGGATCCGTCGCATTCGAGCTAACATCCAAGGCAGCATCTGCCATCTCGAATGATATTCACTCGCTGAGAGGCTAGAGCGCCGTCTACTTCGTTGCTGGGGTAGTGGCTTTCTTGGGTGTGTGCGTGTGTGGCTGGCTGGCTGGCATGCAGAAGATAAAAAGATGACGAGGACACGCAGTGTTGTTGTCTCTCGTATTATGTTAGAGATTTTTTTATACAGTAGAAACAAAAATGTAGGCAACGCAAAAAGCAAGCACGATGGACATAGGATAAGTGATGGGATGACCATAGACTTCTCGCAAATATCGAATTTGCGACGTGGGCATAGATCCTAGCTTTGGCCCCAAAATCAGATATATTGTTCGTCTCAGTTTGTGACAGCATGCGCTTATGGATTGCAGCTTTTATCTTAGCAGTAGTGCTTTCGGCCTCAACATCAGATGGGGGCTGTACAGGATCAGAGCTTCAGGAATGTGTCGAGGTTCCCTCTTGTTCACCACAACTTTTACTAGATGATATACCCCCGGGTGCAACATCTTGTGAGCTAGACTATGCTTTGTGCCTCAAAAGACACGGCTGCTCGGCTGACATGTATAGCCACATCCTGCACGCATCTGTGCATGGCACTTTCTTCATCCTACGCCATTTTGCCGAAAGCCCGGATGACAAATCAGGCCAGGCATGTAATGGCACGTGTGAGGATGCTGATAGGAGTGCTCGGTCAGTATTTGCACCCAACAGTGCAACCACTGCGGATGCTCTCACGCACGTGCTGAGC
>Ga0307982_1004049_pt1 | contig 11627 bp, 7 predicted proteins | sample OrgLakmetagen989_FD_201847 | JGI IMG/M metagenome (GOLD analysis project Ga0307982, IMG submission 201847) | Saline water microbial communities from Organic Lake, Antarctica - #989 | ecosystem: Environmental > Aquatic > Non-marine Saline and Alkaline > Saline | place: Antarctica: Organic Lake... | reverse complement strand
TAGAATATAAAATTAGAAATCTAGAATATAAAATTAGAAATCTAGAATATAAAATTAGAAATCTAGAATATAAAATTAGAAATCTAGAATATAAAATTAAGAATAAATAAAAATTAAAAATAAAAAAATATAATAAAAAGTTAAATATGTCAAAAAAAGCAATGCTCAATAATTTATTATTAGTTTCTCTAATAATTCTAATACTATATTGTATAATAGATACATATCAATCATATGAAGCACTTGAAATGAAAAAATCAACAATAAATGGTAAAACATACGGTATACAAGAAATGTTACCTAATTCTCATAAAACTGCTGATAAAATAGCTAAAATAGAATTATTTATAGATAAATTTATTAATTCTTTACATAAAAAATACCCAGAAGGTAAAGATGAACGCATTGACAGATTAATATCTAGATTACATAATATTAAACTAGAAGAAAGCCCATTTATACATAATACCAGTTCATATACACTTAATAAAGGTGAACTTATTGCTATGTGCGTTAGACATAAAGAAACAAAAGATTTTCATGATTTTGAATTATTAAAATTTGTAATTATACATGAATTAGCACATGTTGCTAGTATTTCAACCGGACATAATGAAGAATTTTTAATTAATTTTAAATGGCTATTAAAAGAAGCACATGATGTTGGTTTATATAATCCTGTTGATTATTCGAAAAATCCAATTACTTATTGTGGTGTAGATGTTACCAATAATCCTATGTTATAATAAAAGGTCTTAAGTTAATTAATTATTTTAATCTCATTTTGTATTTAGTATTTGTATTTAGTATTGTATTTAGTATTGTATTTAGTATTTGATTTAGTATTGTATTTAGTATTTGTATTTAGTATTGTATTTAGTATTTGTATTTAGTATTGTATTTAATATTTGATTTAGTATTTGTATTTTGTTATTTGATTTTGTAAGTTAATATTTATCATTAAATCCTAATATTGGTCTTTGTATAATTATAGTTTCATTTTTTAATTTTTCAATATATTCAGCACCTAGAGTTTTACTTTGTTTTTCACACTTAGCAACTGTATCATATTTACCTATAATACCACGTCTACCTATAATACCTTTTGCACCTTTAGGTCCAATGACAAATTTAATTTTATTAAATGAAAATATTAGAAATATTAATATACAAACATTTAGTAATAATGTAAATAACATAATACGAAAAAATAATTTACTTTCTACAGATTTCATATATTTTTCAAAAATAAATCCAATTACTACACATAATAAACTAATTATTAATAATATTCCTAATAATCCAAGTCCAGTTATTCTATTTTCTTTTTTAATTGTAGTTGTCATTATTTCTAAATTAATATTATATTTATATTTTTGTAATATTTATTTTATTTTATAAATTATTACTTCATCTAGATGTTAAACTTTATTTACAAATTATTTATTTTATTTTATAAATTATTATTTCATCTAGATGTTAAACTTTATTTTACAAATTAGTATTTTATTTTACAAATTATTATTTCATCTAGATGTTAAATTTTATTTTATAAATTATTATTTCATCTAGATGTTAAACTTTATTTACAAATTATTACTTCATCTAGATGTTAAACTTTATTTTACAAATTATTATTTTATTTTACAAATTATTATTTCATCTAGATGTTAAACTTTATTTACAAATTATTTATTTTATTTTATAAATTATTATTTCATCTAGATGTTAAACTTTATTTACAAATTATTTATTTTACAAATTAGTACTTTAAATAATTTATTAGTAATCACTAACTACATAAAAATAACAAAATTACAAAACTAAAAACTAAAAACTAAAAAATAAAAATAAAAACTAAAAAATAAAAAATAAAAAATAAAAAATAAAAAATAAAAAATAAAAAATAAAATAAAAAATAAAAAATAAAAAATAAAAAATAAAAATATAGTTAACTACATTTATTTTCTACAAATAGTATTAATTTAGTCATTTCAGTTAATAAATATTCAAGTTGACTATTTGTAAATTCTTCAAAATCTAATTTATTTATTTTTTCCAAAGCATTAGGTATATGCCCAATTTGAGTCATTAATTTTTCATAAGTTGTATCTATTGCGCTATTAACAACTGATAAATTTTTTACTCCACACTGAGATTCTGCTTTAGTTCCTATAAGTTTTCTTAAATTATTAAAAGAACTTATTTTATTACCAATAGTAGATTGTAGATTAATTCTTTCTTCATCTATTTGTTCATAAACTAAACAACTATTTCTTAAAATATAAATATCTTCATTAGGTTTAATTATACATATACATATATACAAAATTATTTTTTGAGCATATGTTAATTCTTTTTCTTCTATTAAATAATCTATACCTCCATCAAATATAGAATTTACTATATCTAATACATTTTCACTATTTTCCACATTAATTGATAACTCAGCCACTGTAGATTTTATATATTGAAATTCATTAACTGCACTATATGATATTCCACTTTTAGTTTTTCCACTAGCATTAACACTTTCACCTAATCCTAATATACGTTTTTTTTTAATTTCTGCTTTTTTATCACTTTCTATTTTTTGTAATTCAGATTTTCTAATATTTAAAACATTTTCTATTTCATTAATTACTAAATGTATATCATTATATTTTAAAATATAAGAACTTGTTAATAACTGCTTTAATTTATTAGAATTTGGTAATTCTTTTGTTCCACTTACTATATATCTATTATAATATTGCTTTAACATTTTAGATACCTTTTCAAATATATGACTAAATAATATACCTAATATTACTATTTTTTCTAATTTTATTTTTTCTAAATATACCTTTACTCTAGTTTTAATTACTTTTTTAACTGTTCCATATCTAGTATATAATGACTCGTCTATTTCTCCATTATTCATATTTAAATATAATTGTTCAATTATTGTTTTTCTTTCTATTATTTTACCTGAATCTATATATTTTACATATAATGTATTATAAGGAGTTCGCCATACTGAAAACATTCCCATCACATCATCATTCGATTCCATTAATTCTAATTTATCATCCATATCATTCGTATCATCTGTATCATTTGTATTAGTTGTATTAGTTGTATTATTTGTATTAGTTGTATTAGTTGTATTATTTGTATTAGTTGTATTATTTGTATTAGTATTTAGTGTATTAGTAGTATTATTTGTATTAGTTGTATTAGTTGTAGTAGTATTTTGTGTATTAGATTTATTTAAGTCATTATTAGTAAATCCAATTGAAGGATAAATATACATGAATTTTAAACTATTTTTTTTCATTTTTCTACAACAACTTTGTTTAATACAAGCAAATAATTGTTTATCCGGACTTTCAGAATTAGTTAAGGGTGCTATTACATAACCTAGTGATATATATTTATCTTTATCTGGTTTATAAGATATATCTCTATTTTCAGGTTTTATATCAATTTGTTCAAATTTAGTCCATTCTGGAGGTACAACTTTATATATTCCATAGGGTTCAACGTTATTATTTTCATTAATAGTTGTGAAAGTACATAATTGTGTAAATCCTTCAGGTAAAATAATATCCCCGTTAATAGCAAATGAAGTTAATTTATATTCTTCACTTCCACCCATACATGTATCACCAAGTGAATAATAACCTAATGGAACATCGGGTCTTCTAAAATATCCTGTTATGTTAGAATTAGATGTTCCAATAGAAGAATTAATACTATTATATAATAAAAATTCAAATGCGTTTATATAATTAAAAATTTGTATAACAGTTGAATTATTCATGTCAAAACCATCAATTAATAAACTAGTTGCAAATTGTTCATAATTAAAGCTATCATTATTAAATAAATCATTTAATAATTCATTATCATTATTGTTATCATTTTGTAGTAATCTATCTAAAAATTTAGAAGTATCTAATTTACAAATTGTGTCATATTCTTGTGTTTTTTTTAAGTATAAGTTATGTGTACATAAAGAGCAATTTATTTCAGTTCCTACTTTACCTTTTAAACCAGTACCACCTTTAATACCTTGTTGACCTATAAATTTACCTTTTTTAGAATTATAATAATATAATATAATAATAATGTTAAATATATTTAAAATTACAATACTGTAATAAATCATATAACTATCTTTGAATACCGAATTATTTAAATTATCTCCAAATATTAGAATTATACATGTAGAAAAAATACCAATAGATAGAAAACCTGCTATTTGTAAATATATAGGTATATCATAATGAAATGAAGTTATATTTTTAATAAAATAATTAATATGTTCTAGCATTTATATTGTTTATATTTATTTATTTTCTATTTTTATTTTTAACTTTTTAAAATATAAATAAGATTTTTTTATATTTTTAATTTATAATATAAACTTAATATTTAAAAAAAATAACCACTTTTAAAATAATTATTAAATTTAAAATTTATATAAATATAATAATTAATAATACATATCATCTATAATATATTCATACTAATATAAAAATAATAATATGAATCAACAAGCTGCAGGTGGTATGGATTTTATGCAAATGATGTCTAGTCAAATATTAACAATGACATCAATGAAACAAGATGGAAATATGACAAATGCAATAATGAGTATTATAATTTTAACATTATTTAATAAAATAATGAAAGTATTACCATATATATGGGTATATATAGAAACTATATGTAAAAAATTTATTGAATCAAAAAAAGTAGAATATACACAGAAACTAGAATCTATAACTAATATTAATGGAATTGTGAAAACAAAAAAAGGCACTATTTTATTTGAAAAAACAAGTCATCAAGATAATGATGTTATATTATTAGCTTTAATTAATTATATATCAAATTTAAAAAATTCAGAATATGTATTATTTAATAAAGATTATTTTGTAATAAATAAAAACGAATTTTTATTAGAAGCTGAAATATATTGTAAAGTTTTAAATTTTGAAAAAGATGATTCTGATAATATAGGAAAATATTCTTTTGAGATTTATTCATACGAATATAATATTGAAAAACTTAAAGATTTTACAGATAGAATTTTAGAAGAATATAAACAAATTCAAGAAAATAAATTAGGTAAACAACCATATTATTTTAATGAAATATGTGTATCTATACCAAAAGATATGAATGGGGGTTATAGATTTGATTCAGCAAATAAAGATTTAATATTTACAATGACACCATTTTATACAAATAAATCATTAACAAATGTATTTGGTAGTCATTTAGATATTATAAAAAAAAGAATTGATATGTTTATTAATAATCCATTATGGTATCAAAAAAAAGGTATTCCTTATACATTAGGTATTTTACTTTCTGGTCCACCTGGTACTGGTAAAACCTCTGCCATAAAAGCAATTGCAAATGATACATGTAGACATATATTTAATATTACATTAAGTAAAATGACAACACAAACACAATTAAAAAATTTATTTTATTCTACTGAAATAAAAGCTAATAGAAATGGTAAAACAGATGTTATTAATATACCATTAGATAAACGTATTTATGTTATGGAAGATATAGATGCATTAGGTGATATAGTTCTAGATAGAAAATTAAAATTAATTTCTTCTTCTTCTTCATTAAATTCTAATAATGTTATTGAATATGAAACAGAATCTGATAATGATTATGATAATAATTTAAATACTATTCCTAATTCTAATAATTTAAATACTATTCCTAATTCTAATAATTTAAATACTATTCCTAATTCTAATAATTTAAATACTATTCCTAATTCTAATAATTTAAATACTATTCCTAATTCTAATAAAACTAATAATAATGATAATTTTAATCCAATTGCAAATAATAGTTTACATGGATTAACAACATTAGATGAAGCATTTGGTTCTTCAAATAATTCAAATAATTTAAATAATGCATTTGGTTCTTCAAATAATTCAAATAATTTAAATAATGCATTTGGTTCTTCATATAATGAAAATAATTTAAATAATGAATTTAGTATTTCAAATAATGAAAATAATTTAAATAATGAATTTAGTATTTCAAATAATGAAAATAATTTAAATAATGAATACATAAATAATAGTAATAGAATATTAAATTCATCCGGTTCAAAAATACAATATGCACAAAATTTAAAAGAAATCAAAAACACAAAATACAAAAAACATTTACATTATTCACATAATAATCAAAATTATCAAAATAATCAAAATTATCAAAGTAATCAGAATAATAATCAAAATAATAATAATAATAAGAATGATAATATAAATTCTGAAGAATTAACATTATCATTTTTATTAAATTTATTAGATGGAGTATTAGAAACACCCGGACGTATAATTATTATGACTAGTAATCATCCAGAATTATTAGATCCAGCATTAGTTAGACCAGGACGTATAGATATTAATTTAAAAGTAGGTAATTGCACACGTGATATGATTATAAAAATGATTCGATTTTTTTATGAAGATGATAAAATAGAAATAGATAATAAAAAATGGTTATATAATAAAAAATTAACTCCAGCTGAATTATCTTCTATCTTACAAAATAATTTTGATAATTATAAAGATGCAATTAATGAACTTATTTTTAAAACTAAATAATTTTTTTATATTATTTTTATTTTTATTTTTATTTTTATTTTTATTTTTATTTTTTAAACTAAATAATTTTTTTATATTATTTATATTATTTTTAATTTTTATTTATTATTTTTTAATATTTCTACATAAAAAAAAATAACTACATGATAAAAACTAAAAATAATAAATTAAAAATAGTTAACTATTATATTTAAGTTTATGTATTAATTTTATTAGTAGTTGTATCAGTCCGTCCATTTAACAGGTGTATAATTAATAGATTTTAAAACTTTACCTGTACTTTTATTTTTAACAACCCATTTATTTAAATTATCTAATTTTTCAAAATAAGGTGTATCATAAGATAATAAACCAGTTTTAAATGAATTTTCATAGTATTCTACTGTTTCTTCGGCTTCTTTTTGAGAATTACATAATTTACTCATATTACTATTATGAACAATTGAAAAATCATTATCACCTTTAATACCTAATCGATATTGCATACCATAAACTACATATAAAATATCTGCTAATGCATCTTTTGTTTCCACAACATCTTTATTTAATAATGCATCTTCTAATTCTTCAACTTCTTCTTTAATAAGTGATAAACAAAGATTAATCATATCTGGATGTGTATCAAATACATCTTTATTAAATTCTTTAACTTTTGAAGTGTTAAATGCATCATTAAATTCTTTAACTTTTTCAAAATTAGACATTTTTGTAATTTTTATTTTATTTTTATTACAATATTTTAGATTATAAATTTAATAGTATGTATTAAAAAACAATTTTAATTATTTATTTTTTTTTTACTAAAAATTATAAAAAAAGTTTAACATCTAGATTAATATAAAACTAAAAATAAAATTATTATTACAAAATTATTATTAAAAAAGTTTATACATCTAGATTAATATAAAAATAAAAACAAATTATTATTACAAAATTATTATTAAAAAAGTTTATACATCTAGATTAATATAAAACTAAAAATAAAATTATTATTACAAAATTATTATTAAAAAAGTTTATACATCTAGATTAATATAAAACTAAAAATAAAATTATTATTACAAAATTATTAAAAAAATAAATCAAATAAAAATATAAAATAAAAATATATATAAAATTGTTTTTTTTTATCAAACTATATAATATACTATTTATATCAAAATATATTAATAAATAATTTAAATATAAAAATGTGTTTTAATTCAAAGTATTCTGATAATATAATTCCATATAATAGAAAAATAAAAGAAAATGATTGTTGTAAATGTTGGTATTTTCAATATTACGAATATTTCAATATATTTGCAGGTTCTAGGTGTGCTATTGAAACATGCGATGATTGCTTAGATGGAGATGAATCACAAGATATTCATACAAATTGTTTTTGTAATTCAAAATCAAATGAACCACCATGTACATTATGTGTCCCTTGTTTATGTCCTATTATTTTAGCATTAGATATTATAACATGCCCTATTAGATTAGGATTACATACTTATAAAATAAATAAACATAATAAAACCACAACACAAAATCATGTAATTGAAATAAATGATAATGATTCATATATTAACTATGTAAATACACCTGAGTTATCAGTTATTAAAACTCAACCTACTATTTAATTGTCTTAAATTGATTAATTCAATTTATTATATATTTTTTTTTTAAAATTGTTTTGTATTTGTTTTGTATTGTTTTATTTTTCGTTTTAATATATTTAAATCTAGATTACATATAATAATTAAATAATTAAATAATTAACTAATTTAACTAATTTAACTAATTTAACTAATTTAACTAATTTAACTAATTTAAATAATTTAACTAATTAAAATAATTAAAAATAATTAATTTATTACAAAATAAATAATAATTAAACTATGAAAAATTTATTAATTTTAGAATCTCCATTTAAGGTTAAAAAAGTACAAGGATATGTTGGAAATGATTATTTAGTATCAGCAAGTAAAGGACATATAAGAACTTTAGGAACTCAAAAAGATTTAGGAATAGATATAGATAATAATTTTGAACCAAAATATAATATAGACACAACAAAAAAAAATATTGTAAAAATGTTAAAAGAATTATCTAATAAATGTGCTGATACTATATATATAGGTACAGATTTTGACCGTGAAGGGGAAGCTATAGGATGGCATGTTATTGAAGTATTAAGTAAGAAAATGAATAATGTAAAACGATTAGTATTTAAAGAAATTACTAAAAAAGGATTACAAGATGCTTTAGATAATCCAGTAGATTTAGATATGAATATGGTTTATAGCCAACAAGCAAGAATGGTTTTAGATAAATTAATAGGTTATAAAATATCACCTGTTTTATGGAAAAAATTTAATAATTATAAATTATCTGCTGGACGTGTACAATCTGTAGTAGTAAAATTAATAAATGAAAGAGAAACTGAAATAGAAAATTTTAAATCAAATACTTATTTTAAACTTACTGCTGGGTTCTCATTACAATCTGATAACCGTAAAACAAACCTAGAAACTGAATGTGAAACTAATTTTACAGATATTAATGAAATTTCAAATATTATTAATAACACTGATGAAATGTTAACTAATTTTTATATTAATGAATTAAAAACTTCAAATACAAAACGTAGACCATCACCACCTTTTAATACTTCTTCACTTCAACAAGAAGCAAGTAATAAATTAGGAATGTCTCCTGATATATGTATGAGAACAGCACAAAAATTATATGAACAAGGACTTATTACTTATATGAGGACTGATTCATTTGTATTAAGTAATGATGCAATGAAGTCATTAGAAGAATGTATTAAATGTAAATATGGTGATAAATATTATAAATATACAAGATATAATAAAAAATCTAAAGGAGCACAAGAAGCACATGAAGCATGTAGACCAACTAATTTTAAAAAAGAAAATGTAGTAGGAATAAATGGATTAACTACAAGAGAAAATAATTTATATCAATTAATATGGAAAAGAACAATGGCATGTCAAATGACACCTGCAGATGTAGAAATAAAAACAATTAAATTACATTTAGATTCTAGTAAATGTAAACCACAACTTTTAGAAAGTAAATTTAATAAAGGTAAATCATATTCATTTGTTGGTAAATTTGAAAAAATATTATTTGATGGATTTTTAGCAGTATATAATTATAAATTAGATGATGATGAAAATGAAGATGATGATGAAAATAATGAAACTATAAAAAATAAAAATAAAAGTAAATCACATTTAGTTAAAATGGAAAAATTATTTTCATCTTTAAAAAAAGGTCAAGAATTATGGTGTAATGTAATGGATGGAATGGAAAAACAAACTAAATGTAATAATTCTAGATATACAGAAGCATCATTAATAAAAAAATTAGAAGAGTTAGGAATTGGAAGATCTAGTACATATGCAGCTATGGTTACTAAAGTTCAAACACGTGAATATGTAGAAAAGAAAACAATAAGTCCAGAAGAAAAAGAATTTAGACATTTAGGTTATAAATATCCAGATGTAATTGTAGTAGAAAATGTATTACAAAAAGTAAATGGTGAAAAAAATAAAATGTTTCCAACACCAATAGGTTTAATGATAACTGATTTTCTAATAAAAGATTTTAGTAAATTTATGGATTATGGATTTACAGCTTTGGTAGAGGCACAGTTGGATGAAATAGCAAATGGAAATAAAAAATGGTTTTTAGTTGTAGATAGTGTATGGAAATATCTATATCCTATTATAGATGAATTAACAAAAGCTATTACTAAAAATAAAAAAGAAAATGGCACATCTGGACAAAAAAAGTTATTAGGTTCACATCCTAATACAAGTAATGATATTTATTTAATGTCTACAAGATATGGTTGGTCTGTTATGGAAGAAGTATCCACTAAAGATAAAAAATTAAATCGTTGGGCTTCAATACCAACTAATATTAAACCTGATGAATTAAATTTAGAAAAGGCATTAGGGTTATTTGTCTGGCCTAAATCTATTGGTAAACATAATGGTAAAAGTTTAGAATTACATAAAGCTAAATCAGTATATTTAAAATATGATGGTAAAAATTATAATATAGAACAGTATTGTAAATTATTAGGTGATGATAATAAAAAATTATCACATGATAAAAAAATATCAATACCTAATATTGAAGATATTAATACAACAGAATGTTTAAATGTAATAAAATATTTAGATAATTATAATAAAATTATGAATAGTAAAAGAAATGAAATGAAAGAATTTACAGAATCTAAAGATTTAGTTATTAGAAATGGACAATATGGTTATTATATTAAATATCTAGAACATTATAATATACCATTACCTGCAAAATGGAAAAAATGTTGCGATACTATAGAATATACAGATTGTGTTGATTGTATAAGTAAATTTATAAATAAAAAAGGATTAAAAGTAAAATTAAAAACACAACTAGATGAATTAAATAAATAAATAATTTATATTACTTTATTACTTTATTACTTTATTATTTTTTATTTTCCAATTTGTTATTTCATCTAGATGTTTATTTCTATTTCAAAATAATTATTTTATTTTCCAATTTGTTATTTCATCTAAATGTATATTTCTATTTCAAAATTATTATTTTATTTTCCAATTTGGTATTTCATCTAAATGTATATTTCTATTTCAAAATTATTATTTTATTTTCCAATTTGTTATTTCATCTAAATGTATATTTCTATTTCAAAATTATTATTTTATTTTCTAATTTGTTATTTCATCTAGATGTATATTTTTATTTCAAAATAATTATTTTATTTTCCAATTTGTTATTTCATCTAGATGTTTATTTTTATTTCAAAATAATTATTTTATTTTCCAATTTGTTATTTCATCTAGATGTATATTTTTATTTCAAAATAATTATTTTATTTTCCAATTTGTTATTTCATCTAGATGTTTATTTTTATTTCAAAATAAGTATTTTATTTTCCAATTTGTTATTTCATCT
>Ga0307982_1004048_pt1 | contig 11628 bp, 8 predicted proteins | sample OrgLakmetagen989_FD_201847 | JGI IMG/M metagenome (GOLD analysis project Ga0307982, IMG submission 201847) | Saline water microbial communities from Organic Lake, Antarctica - #989 | ecosystem: Environmental > Aquatic > Non-marine Saline and Alkaline > Saline | place: Antarctica: Organic Lake... | reverse complement strand
GAGCACCTTGCCATTCATGCCGTTGGAAGCAGCATTGGCTTCTTCGGGCGATGAGAAGCACACGAACCCGACGCCCTTGGAGGTGCCGTCAGGGTTGCGCATGATGAGGCTGGAAGTGATGGTGCCGTAATCTTCGAAGGCAGCCTCCAAGCTTTCGTCGTCCATCTGGAAGGTCAAGTTCTTCACGTTCAAGTTGGTCAAGTTCTCCTGGGAAGCCCGAATTCCAACTTTGGTGCCCACGCCACACTCCCGGAGGCCCGGGTCGCGTACTTCCGCCACCTGCGTAGATTGCTTGCTTTCGCCGCCGCTTTCGACGTCGCCGCTGCTGACACAAGTGCCGCTAGCAGCTTCCACGAGTAATCCCTTTGCAGCTCGCTCCTTCAGATTCAAATACTCCTGATGATTGTTCATCTCAGCATTCAGCTCCGCCGTCACGTTCGCAATGTTTGAAAGAAGCTGTTCGTTGGTGACGTGGCGAAACCAGCATGCATTTCTCTTGCAGCCGCTCTTGCCGTTGACGAATTTACAAAACTTAGTCTTTTCGGCCTTTTTCGAAGCTTTCAGCTCGTTCTTCAAGCGCTGAATATTCTGCATTCGCGTCCCAGTAGTAGTTAGTTCGTCTTCATCGCCTTCGTCGCTGTCGCCGTCGCTATCGCTCTTGCTACCACCGATGCTGCTGTCGCTGCCGCAATTGCCTCCAACACTTTCCACAGCTTGCGCCTGCGTAGCTTGCGCCGTCAAGCTTGGCTCAGCCGTAGCTTGTGCTGCACACTTGGCAGCTTCTTCAGTTGCATCTGCTGACTTGGTTGCGGGCGATGGTACTTTGGCCGGAACAGGAACTTGGCATGCTTCCTTTTGCCGCGCTTCCTCTTGCGACATGCCCATACCAGCCGTAAGCTTCGGTGCTGCTGAAGCTGCTCCAGCAGAAGTGCAATAACCGCTGGAGCTAATCTTCGCCTTCGTCTCGGACAGAGAGCTCTTTTCAGGTTGGTCCGCAGAGTCGCTCTTTCGGACAGAGATGCCCGTAGAAGGGAAACTCGAGCCACCGCCACCACTCGCGACTGATGGTTTCAGCATGAAAACTTCGTCATCGGATTCATCGCAACTGTCTTGCTCGTCAGCGGGCTCGAACTGCCGCGCCGATGGTGGCGTAGCCGACGTGGGGCTGCTGTGCTCCGAGCCAAGGCCTGCGGAGGTACCGAGCGTCGCCTCCATGTTGACTCGACCGCGGCCACGGCCCATGGCAAAGCCAGGAGTCCCGTCCGGACTCTTTGCCTCGCGATACATGCGTTTAGGGAGCATCAGCTTTGGTCGGGAAGCCATTTTGTAAAGTATTTCGAAGTCGCGATGGTAGTTCTGGCGAAAGGTTCAGTGGCTTGAGTCCTGTATACTTAGAGAGTTGAGACAGTTGAGTGAGGAAGTCGCGGGAAAGTTTCTGAGAACGTGATCGTTTCGAGTTTCGAGATTCGAGAAATTCCGTTCATGCTTATTATATGGAATCTTCCTCGTTCCCCCCCCTGTAACAGAATTTTTCCTGTTTCCTGATGATGGCGCTTTTTCCATTCCACTTTAACGAGTGGGTTCTCCCAGAGCAGTCGCTAGTCGCTAGTCGCTGGTCTATACAGTCCTCGCAGGAGAATAAGGCACCGCGCCGAGCCGTTGCGTCTACACCATGAGCTCTGTTGAGGGTTAGTGCAAAAGTTACTGTCAAGTTTGATGAACTAGTTTGAGACGCACAACTGATTGATTTACTTCCTTGTTTGCCTCGACAGCAGACCTCACGAAGCGAATTGAAGCAATGGAGGGCCTCGTTGGCGAACGTGACGCCCGCATCGCTGTCTTGGAGGGCAAACTCGCATCAGTTCAGGCCGAAATATCTAAATCAGGTATGTGGACTCCAAGCTGAGAATGATTCCGTGTGGTAGTTCACCATGTATTCACGTTGTTCACGCTTGCTGACGCTGATGAACACCTTATAATTGATTTGTGATGTTTGCCTCCGTGGCCGTTGTATACTGGGCTAGCAGAGTCGGCACCAGCAGCCCCCGCAGCCAAAGAGGGAGCTCCGAAGCCAGCAGCAGCAGCAGCAGCAGCAGCGACAAACGGGTCAAAAGGCGGTGGCAAGAAGGAGAGCGACGGCGGGAAAGCTAAAAGTGGCGCGAAACCGAAGCCTGAAATCGGCAAGGAGGCAGCGGGCAGCTTTGTAAGTTTGCGATTAGTGTTACGGAAAATATATATTTTCTGCAACAATTAGTAGAGGAACAGTGCAGCTGGAAACAAAATGACCGAGAAAAGTAAAGTTATCTTGATGAAGTTTCAAAGTGCCAATTGATGTGCTTAGTCTTGCGAAGAGATATTGAGTCCATTGTATTCCCTACCGGAGCCGTTTTGACTTTTGATCTTGTTTTATTTGTCCTGTTAGCCACGCCTCGAAGCCTTGCGCGCTAACGAGTTGGCCATGCAAGCATCGTGGGCATCCGAAGGCACTTTCCAGGTAAGACGGCTCGAAGGTTGCTGCTCCACTATTTACAAGCTGTCAATAGATAAGCTAAAATCGATGGGAGCCTATGAAGAGCTGTTGAAAGAAACGGAACACATTACTTTGATTTTCCCCTTTTATCTAGATCTGAAATGAATGCGTCTTAAATGAGCAATGGCCTTATGTTACTCTGATTGTGCGTGTGTTACTGTTTCTATTCGACGCAGGGCGAGCCATTGTACAACGAGGACGGCAGCCCCAAGCCCAAGTTCATGGCGACCTTTCCGTACCCGTACATGAACGGCCGCCTCCACCTCGGGCACGCGTTCAGCCTCACCAAGGCCGAGTTCTGCGCCAACTACAAGCGCCTGAAAGGCTTCAACGTGCTCTTTCCTTTTGGCTTCCACTGTACCGGCATGCCCATCCAGGTACTCGCCGTCTACTTCGCTAGGCTAGTTGAAGTCACAGCCACTCTCCACGCGCACGCGCACAGCTGTTGTTTTGTTTGAATGTCACCACATGGGCAATTTGGTTGACACACCTCTCCTTATCAGTCTCATGGGCCCAACTCACACGCACGCTTGGTAGTTCCTCACTTTTCTGTTTTCTGACCCAGACGCTGGTATCCTTTTGTTGATGACGACTTTCTGTTCTAGGCGGCAGCCAACAAGCTCTCCGCTGAAATCGCCAAATACGGCAACCCGCCGGTGTTCCCAGTCGAAGAAGAAGACAAGGCGGCCGCCGCAACTGCTGGCAGCGGCAAGGGCAAAGCCGGCAAAGGAAAGGTGGCGGCGAAAATGGTGTCCAAGCACCAGTGGGAAACCCTCGAAATGATGAACATCCCCAGCGCCGACGTGCCTGGCTTTGCCGACCCCATCACCTGGCTCCGCTATTTCCCGGACTGGGGCATCAAAGACCTGAAAGGGTTCGGCACCTCGGTGGACTGGCGCCGCTCGTTTATCACCACTTCCATCAACCCGTACTACAACGCGTTCATCGAGTGGCAGTTTCGGGTGCTGCGCCAAAACGACAAGATTGTGTTCGGGAAGCGCGCCGGCGTTTACTCGCCGCTCGACGGCCAAGTGTGCGCGGACCACGATCGCGCGGAAGGCGAAGGGGTAGCGCCCCAAGAGTACACCCTGGTGAAGCTGCGCGTGCAAGAGCCTTTCACCGGTAAACTGGCGGCGCTGCCTGCGGGCACGCCGGTGTTTCTGACCCCCGCCACCCTGCGGCCCGAGACCATGTACGGCCAAACCAACTGCTTCGTGCTCCCCGAAGGGGTGTACGGGTGCTACAAGTGGGCCAACGGCGAGGTGTACGTGATGAGCGCCCGGGCCGCGAAAGGCCTTGCCCACCAGTCGGCGAAAAACGTGGACTATTCCCCCACCTGGGGCCAAACCGAGTGCTTGCTGGAGCTCACGGGGCAGGACCTCTTGGGGACGCCGCTCAGCGCGCCCCGCTCCGTCTACTCCACCATTTACGTGCTGCCCCTGATGTCCATCTCCATGGGCAAGGGCACTGGCGTGGTGACCTCGGTGCCTTCCGACGCGCCCGACGACTACGTTGCCCTGGCCGAGCTCAAGGCCAAGCCCGAGTACCGCAAGAAGTTTGGGTTGACCGACGACATGGTGATGCCCTTCGACGTGGTGCCCATCATCAACATCACGGTGCCCGACGGCACTTCCGGAGAAGCCGGCTGGTCGAGCGACGTGGCGGCGGCGCTGTGGTGCGAGAAGCTGGGCATCAAGTCCACCAAGGAGCGCGCCAAGCTGGACGAGGGCAAGCACAAGACCTACAACGCGGGCTTCAGCTTCGGGGTCATGCTGGTGGGGCCTTACAAGGGAGAAAAAGTCTCCCTGGCCAAGCCCAAAGAAAAGACCGACATGGCGGAGGCCGGCGACGCCCTCATTTACTACGAGCCGGAGGGCTTCGTCAAGTCCCGGACCGGCGAAGAGTGCGTGGTGGCGATGACCGACCAGTGGTACTTGAAGTACGGCGACGCCACCTGGCGCGACCAAGTCCTCGACCACGTGAACGACCCGTCCAAGTTCACGCCGTACTCGCAGGAAATTTTGGACAAGTTCAACTTCACCCTGGGGTGGCTCAACGAGTGGGCCTGCTCGCGGCTCTTTGGGCTCGGCACCCAGCTCCCGTGGGACCCCAAATGGGTCATCGAGTCGCTCTCCGACTCCACCATTTACATGGCGTTTTACACCATTGCCCACATGCTCCAGGGCGAAGAAAACCTCGACGGGACCCGGAAGCCTTCCCCTTGCGGGATTGCCCCAGAGCAGCTCAACGACGCGGTCTTCAACTTCATCTTCTTGCGGGGGCCCGAGTGCGCAGAGACTGCCAGTGTGCCGATTGCCACGCTGGAAAAACTCCGCGCGGAGTTTGAGTACTGGTACCCCATGGACCTGCGGGTCAGTGGGAAAGATCTGATTGGGAACCACCTGACCATGGCCTTGTACAACCACGCAGCCGTGTGGCACGAGCGGCCGGAGCTGTGGCCCCGCGGCTACTACACCAACGGCCACGTGAACTTGAACAACGAAAAAATGTCCAAGTCCACGGGCAACTTCTTGATGCTGGAAGAAGCGGTGGAGAAGTTCTCAGCCGACGCGACGCGTTTGGCGCTCGGGATGGCGGGAGACACCCTGGAAAACGCCAACTTCGAAACCGACACCGCGAACGCCGCCACCTCGATGCTCTTTTTGGAGGACAAGTTCGTGGCGGAGATGGTGGCGGACCAGGCCGCAGGCAAGCTGCGCACGGGGGAGCTCCTCAAGATGGACTACAACGTGCTCAACGAAACCAACCGGCTGCTGGTGGAAACCGAGCAGTGCTTCGAAAAAATGCTGTGGCGCGACGGCCTCAACGCGGGCTCGGCCCAGCTCCGCTTGCTGCGCGACTTTTACCGCGAGTGGTGCGGGCGGTCCGCGGTGGCGATGCACGAGGAGGTGGTGCAGCGCTACGTGGACGTGAGCACCATGGTGCTGGCCCCCGTGTGCCCCCACTACGCCGAGCGCGTGTGGCGCGAGCACCTGAAGCGCAGCGGCAGCATCCTGAAGGCAGGCACCTGGCCCCAGCGCACCGCGGCCGTGGACGCCAAGGCCAGCCGCGAGATGCGCTTCCTGCAAAAGACAGTGAAAAACTTGCGCGCGGCCTGCGCCAAGGACAAAACCAAGGCTCCCACCCAGGGCCGGATTTACATCGCCGACAGCTACAACGACTGGAAAGTGAAGACTTTGGTGTTCATGCAAACCCTGTGGAAGGCCGAGAAGGGCTCCACCGACCCGAACGCCGGTACTCTTCCAGGAAAGAAGGAGCTCATGGGCGCGCTCACCAGTGGCCTCCTTGATGCGGACCCCAGCATGGCGAAGTTGAAGAAGGACGTGATGCAGTTCGCGGCCTACGTGGCGGACGAAGCGGCCGAAGGATTGGGTTTGGCAGCCCTCGACACCACCATGCCCTTCGACCAGTTTGAAGTGCTGGCCGAATCCAGGGAGTACCTCTCGAAGCACCTGGTCATCGGCCGCGTGTTGGAGCTCGAACTCTTTAACCTCTCTGCGGGCGACGTGCCAGGCGACGAAAAGAAGAAGAACTTAGCAGAGCCGGGCAAGCCCAGCATGATGCTCCTGTAGAACTATAAATGCGAGTAAACGAGAGAGGCGGGGCGGATCGGAACACGTTCAGGGACGTCAAAGAAGTCGGCATGTCAGCGCCAATGGAAACGGCAGCAAGGCGCATGGATGAAGGCGCTTGCGAATTATAGAAATGAAATCCCAATCCAAGTAGTTGTAAGTTATATTAATCTGGTACGTCGCCTGGCCTATGCAACTCTGTACTCTGGCTCCCAGAGATCCAGAGATTCGTTCAATCTAATATAATTCCTTTACTCTGAGTTAGGGGATTAAGTAGTTAATATGCCCAGAACAAGAATTTCTTCTCTTCTTTCTTATCTTATATACTTCAATTCGATCTTGTATGGTTGTGGCTTGTGGCTTGGTTGGTTGTCCCTTGTCCTTGTGCTTGTTTGTTGTTTGTTGGTTGTTGGTCCTTTTCAATTCAAAATATAGAAATATACGGCTTCAGCCATTCATATCATTGTAACAGTTTGGCGTTTTGCGTCTTGGAGTACTCATACACTATCTGTAGCACTACCATCATTGCGCCTAGCATGGCGCTCCCTTTTAGACCTAGTTTCAAAGTATCATTAGCATTTCCTAGCCTATAGCTAACCCTGTCTAAATTAGATGCACTAGCCTATCAGCAGACATACTTCAAAACTATGGCCACCATTCGGAAGAGGTTAGCCGAGGCGAAAGAAGCAGCAGAGCTAGAGAACACCAGCGAAAATATAGACGAAGAGAATTTGCCCAAGTCTACACTAGGAAACCTGAAGCGAAAGAAGAAGAGAAGAAAATGGCGAAAATGGGTGCGGGTGCCTGACATGACAGAATGGAGCCTGCCGAAGCCGAGAGCGCGACTCGATACGGACCTCGACCTGAGCGAGTCAGCGGTGATGGGTGCCAGCCAATCTACGCATGCACTCAGTAGATTTGGAAATGTAGTGCTGCCTGTGGAGGCATTAGCGGGTGCTAACGGAGTGACTATCAAAGGTTTTAAGCCCAAGAGGTTAAAACAACCCGATGATGACCGTGTGGCACAATACCGAGTCTTCTACGCCAAGCAGGCAAGTTGTTTAGGCTAAAATTGGTATATATATTTAAACATAGCGCGTCTTATTTGTCGCTTAACTACCTTGTCATCTCACTTTATCTACCGCGTTTTATTCGTTGCATTCCTGTTATCAGCTCCCGTCAATGCCTTTCATCGACGACGCCTATCATCTGACCTTTGCTCATACTGGGTGAGATGTGAATGCTTTCAAATATTTCACTCATTAGCATCTTAGGCCTTTGCTCTACTCACAACGCATCTCTTTTCTTATTTGCTATATCGAATAGCGATGGTGTGACTGGTGGTGCTACTTTTTCGTTCATCGACCTCACCACGCACCAAGGAGAGCGTTTGCTGATTCTGGACGTGCTTTCGCTCGCAGTGAAGCCAGGCGATACTGAGCGGCGCGGCGTTGGCACTTTACTCATAAAAATCTTGAAGTTGTTAGCTCAACAAGAGGCGCTAGCCCTGCACGCCCGGTCGCTGCTGCTGACTCAGGCAGACCTGTCCTGCGTGGGGTTTTGGGCCAAGGCTGGCTTTGCGCGCTCCTTGGACGTGAACGCATTGCTCCGAAGTTTGCGCCGCACTTCTGACGCCACCTTGTTTACGGGCGCTGTTCCCATGGCGCACCTCATGCCAAAACCATTGAGGCGACCTACACGTGCTGTTACTGGTCCTCGTTTGAAAGCGCTGGGAGACTCTCGCAACGAGTGCATTCTCGAGCACGCAAGAAGGCCCAAGACGGAACGATTGCGGATTCCTTTACGAATAAATAACCAGCGCATGGAATTATATGGGAGCTTGAGTGCAAATGGAAACCTCAACAACAATTCAAACACAGGCGGTGCTGCTATTCCAGTCAGACGCTGAGAAAATGGCCAGCATACTTATTCCATTATCCATATCAGAATTCCATTAAATATAATTTCATGCATCACAAGTTCAAAGTTCAAGATGCCTACTTAGCCGCCACAGATAAGTACAAAGTTGAGCTTAAGTGGTTGCTTCCAGATTGCTTTCAGTGAAATACTCTTAGGCCTTACCTGTTTAGCCACTGTTCAGCTACAACCATATGGTTTACTTGAGTGCCCAGGTGCCCAGTATCCGATACCGTTATGCGCTTTAATTTTCGAATTATTTGTTTTATGTTTTTTTAAATTAAAAAGGAAGGTTAGGTTATAGTTCTGATTTTTTATTGGTATAACAAAAGAAAGGAAGACTATAACAAAACCTAGAGGAAGCAAAAACTCAAGGTACAAATAAAAAATTACCGATGTCGCATGAAACTAAGCTACACACACACGCAACATCCTCTATATCCGTATGTCCATGACCTCCACTCGCATTCTTGTATCAACTCTTTTATATATGATGCTGGTGCTCACTATGGCGACATGGATGCAAGCCGGCGGGTCGACCGTGCCGATGCTTCCACCGTGACTGTCGCTTCGTAGGTCGACTCACCGTTGTCGTCGATATCATCATCGTCGCCACCCGCGGAACTGCGTTTCTTTGACCTGCCGCGGCCTTTGAGATCCGCTTGTCCTTTGCCAGCGTTCACGCGGCGGTCTCCTTTTCCGAGCGGTTGCCGAGCCTTGTAAGTGTAGGTCACCGTGGCAGAGGCGGACGCAGACGCGGACACAGACCTCGTGGTAGGAGACGACAAATGCACGACTGGCGAAGGCGGTGAAGAGGCAACGGCGCCTTTAGGAGCCGCGTTTGACGATGATGACGAGGGAGCGCCATTTTTGGGCGTTGCCTTCTTTTTTGGTGCCTCAACTGCTGCCTTCTTAGCCCTCTTCGCTTTTGGGCTCTTGATCACGGTGCCGTGTGGCCCCATTTCAATCTCTTCCTCTTCAGCTGCTCCTGTGAGGTCTACGCTGTTGCTAGCGGTCAAAACCTTCTTGGTCGCCTTCTTCCCACCTCGCTTGGCCGAGGCTTTGCCCTTCGCAGCAGTACCCATGCTTGCTGCAGGGCTCGTCGCGGTGTCTGGCATGGCCGCAAGGTCGCGAAGCAACGCCGCAAAGGCTGCGTAGTCGGGGTCAGCTGCAAAGGCTGTGCCTCGCGCCAGAGCCACCCACGCGGCGATGGGGTGGGTGGAGGCACCGCTGCTTCCAAGCAATTGGGCCACGTCAGCAGCCTGCTTGGCTTGCAGGCCTGATTGGTGGCTGGAAGCGCCTGCCCAGGGCAAGTTCTTGCCCTGGAGTGCGAACTCCAGCAGCACATATCCGATCGCCTCCAGGTCGTCCTGGTTCAGAAAGATCATTACAAGTGCATGAGAGCAGGCGTCAAGGAGAAATGAGAGATGAAGGAGGCTTAAAAAAAGCATCAGGCATGGCGGTCAGTATGATACTTCATAAATGAGCGCAGCATTCATCGACTTACACGGCGGCTAGGCGTGCCGCCCCCGTGCACATGTAAGCTCTGGTATTGGGGGGTGCCCGCGGCGCCGCTGCTGCCCTCCAGCCGGTGAGCACCCTGAGAAGAGATACGCAGAGAAAGAGGATATAGCTTTTAGAATGAAAAGCTCTTTTGTAGGAATTATTTCAGGGCTCACATAAAAATCCATGTTGCCACACTTATGGCCCTAAAGCAGATGTCACCTTGGAATCGATGAATTTTTCGGCGACGCCAAAGTCGGCAATGACCACTTTACCCGCGTTTTTGCCGCTCAGACCCAGCATGAAGTTGTCAGGTTTTACATCGACGTACAAAATTTTGCGCGAGTGGCACTCGCAAACTGCGTCAAGCATTGCTTCGCCGTACTCAGCCAGCTGTGCGTTGGTGAAGCAGCAGCCAGTGGTCTGGAACAAGTCCAACAAATTAGTGCCCAAACGCTCCATGACCAGAAACCGAACGCCATCGCTGTCGCCATAATCCATACGAACCTAAAAGGGGAAAAGTGAGAAATATTATACGGCAAAATCCAAGCTCGAAAACTAGCACAGTGCTTGATGTCAGGAGGCACATCGGAAGAATTGAGGAGGTTCACGACATTCTGAAAACCAACCGGAGTGGCCGGGACTGACGGGTGACCGCGGAGAATGCCATGGTACAGAGTGTGCTCCCAAGCCAAAGTAGTGGCAATCAATTCCTCTTCCGTTGCTTTGCGGCGTTTCTTTTTCTGTGCCGCAGTCTGGAAAGGGGGCTCAGCGCAGATTTTGGCTACGAAGCCGTTCTCGGGGTCGCGTCCTTCATATTTGGCCGTGGCTTCATCGCAACGAACGGCCCAAACTTCGGCGCATGCACCTCGGGCAAGATACTGTGTTAGCTTCCACTTTCCGCGTAAGACTAGCCCGACGTGGCCTATCATTCTATCTGTTGCCAATGATGCCATTGTTCAAATCTGTGTGTTCGTTTCCAACGACTTCATGTTCTAATGTTGTGAAAAAAAATACGAGTCACACATCATACACACTCTGTTCATCACGCTCCCACAAGATGGCGGCGATTGTGAACCCCAAGCCGTTCTTGAGCGCGCTCACGGGCAAGGTAGAATAATTCTAACAAATGCATTAACATTATTATACATATGTGAGTTGCTGCTCTTAACGCCTGCGCATCCCTCACACGTATTCTCTCTGCTCGTGTAGCCGGTGATGGTAAAGCTGAAGTGGGGCATGGAGTACAAGGGCAGCCTGATGTCGGTGGATTCGTACATGAACATCCAGGTAAATAGATGCTCGTGTATCTAGCGTTTGGCGCTCTTGTTCAATAGAAGCTATGCTTCATCGAATTGCTATGTACGCTTGTTGCTTGCTAACACTTTCATTCGTGCTGCATTTTGCTTCGCTTACCACGCTATAGCTTGGCGACGCGGAGGAATACATTGACGGAGACTTTGCCGGTAAATTGGGAGAAATCCTCATTCGGTGTAATAATGTTATGTACATGCGCGCAGCCCCCGATGAGACAGGAGGCGGCGCTGCTGAGATGAATGACTGAGATCTGAGATGTTAGGGAGCGCGTCGTCTCTCGAGCCCCGCCTTTCCACATCGTAGCACATTTATTTTGATGTGGAAGGCGCAGCAGAAAAGAAACTCGCGAAAAATGTATAATTAAAGATAGCATGAGCCAGCGTGAGAGCTGGTTCACCAAGGGTCGAATGAAGAGAAGTGAAAGGCGATTTCGTCTTTCAATTGCCCGGATTTTCAATTTTGAAGTTTATCTAGCATCGGTTCCCTGGCGCCCGAACTTTAACCCATGACCTATGGCCCGTAGGTATTAATTCGCATTATCCATCTAGGATTTTCTGCGGCAACTAGGTTTTCGTATGATTCCCGATTTTCTCTGACTGCCCTTAGGCCTAATCCTGAAATACCCAATGGACGCTCAGTAATAAGCAATTATTTCGATTTTGTAACTTATAATAAACATTGGCCATTTTCATCTCCCCTTATGGTCATGAAATGCAGAAGTTATAACTGAGGCCAAAGGCGGGCGCTGCCGTTGTCATTTACGTGTAG
>Ga0307982_1004047_pt1 | contig 11628 bp, 13 predicted proteins | sample OrgLakmetagen989_FD_201847 | JGI IMG/M metagenome (GOLD analysis project Ga0307982, IMG submission 201847) | Saline water microbial communities from Organic Lake, Antarctica - #989 | ecosystem: Environmental > Aquatic > Non-marine Saline and Alkaline > Saline | place: Antarctica: Organic Lake... | reverse complement strand
TGCCCCGTCTCGAGCTCATGCTGTGCCCGGCGGAGGAGGCAGACGTGCAAGCCATCATGAGCGATAACGTCATGCAGCTGCTGTTCCACGAGCAGTATGATGCATTCTGGTTGGCATTCCCAGGGGCATTTCACAACGCCATGACCGCCCGGCTCCATGGCTGGATAGGCCTAGTTCACCCGTGGTTGGATCAAACAGGGTCTGAAAATCTATGGTAGATAATGCTTATATCTCATGGTTTTGCCCAGAATGGCACTGTTATCTGCTTGTACACCGCCGAGACGACACAGTTTGGTTTGGTGGTGAGATAAAATAGGCCCCTCGCCCAGCGACGGCGAAAATTCCTCGGGGCGGAACTAGGCCTGTGCTAGGCCTGCCTTCGCAATAAACAAGCCTATTTCAAGCACTCTTGTAGTATGCATTTCGCGGCTGGACTCGCTTGACGACAGCCATGGCTGGCCAGCTGCCCGCGGTTCACAGCGCTTCCGTTGACATACTGGCATTGCTGGCCGCTCAAACGGCGACACCAACCAGACAGCCAGTGTCCCCTCAAGTCGTTGGCATTGAACATTTATCACATTCTCAGCCCAATCGGGACAATGTGCCAGACGGCACTGCAGCTTTGCCACGGGCGCATGCAGACGGAGAGCAAACGCAAGTGGCCGGCAAGCTAGAGACACTACCACCGCAGGCACGCATGCCAGCTCGAAACGGCACTAAGGCGCGGGAAAATGCATCATCAAGCTTATCCAAACCAGCATGGGGAGCAGGCAGCGGTGCGACCCAGACAGCAGACATTGTCGGTGGCGGCGGTCGCACGAATCGTCTCGGCGCGCATTTTCCGCAGTCCGTGCCACGCTCCTCGTCTGGGCGTTTGATGTGGAATTCTGTCGCAAGACCCTCCCCATACGCACAAAACCACGCCAAGACAGACGACATACCATTTATACCCGAAGCACCTTCCGCTTCATCAGCTCAGCCCGCTACGACTGAGCAGCACCAGAGGCCGTTACGGAGCGCAGCTTCCATTCACGGCGAAGACCTTGCCCGCTGCGTGTTTCAAAGGGCACGGACAGACACCGCCAAGCTGCACGCAGTATTAGCAGTTCTAGAGCAGGCGAGCGCAGCATCTGCAGCCTGTGGTGCCTTAGATCGGGGTGTGCCTACAGAGGAAGTTGCCTCAGTGCTTTTTTCTGCAGCGAGTGCTGCTTCCTTGCAGTCGCATGCAAAAGACCGCAGAGCACCTTCAAACTCAAACGCCACAAAAAGCATGCAACATTTTGTGCCCATTTTTGTGGCAGTTCTGCTCCGTGGTGCTGACGCAGCGCAGGACGCTGCAGCCAGTGGCCGCGCAATTTCGCCAACTGTTGGGCCAACCAGCAGCGCAGGCAGAGGCCTACAGGGGGGACCAGCTGCACACGCCCATCCAAGTGTGCCACAAGAACATACTCACAGCAAGTGGCGTGGCGGGTCTCAACCGGATGGCGACGCTAGCAGCCCTCGCAGCACAGCCTCCCCTGACAGCGACCGGGACAGTGCCGCCTCCTCAGCAGGGGGGGGGGAGCCTGCCACGCTGCCCCAGGCACATGAGCTGCCATTCTTGCCGATGCTAGTGGCTCGCCGCTCTCCAGCGCGCTCTGCATCGTGGGCTGTGTCCCTCAGCCGCCCATCACGGGAGAACCCCCCCCCCCCTCGCGGGCAGCTGCGCAGCCAAGCTGAGGGGGGGGTTCCCCGGGCAAAATCTGAAACTTGCAATGGGGCCGCTGTGGAAGCGCCCTGCGCCGACTCCTCCCCCCCCCTGTCTGCCCTGCAGGCCGCGCTGGCTTTCACGGAGGGGAGGGTGCCCCAGCTGGTACCCCCCCCAGACACCCCTGGTAGCGACCAGCATATGCCCTCCTCGGCAACTGCCTCAGCAAGCGCCGCCTCTGTGGAGCAGACTGCAGCAGGCAGTGTCGCTGCCAACAATACCAGCCAGGCACACTCTCCCCCCCACGCTGCGGAATATGACTCAGATGACAGCGTGGCAGCTGCGGGGCCGATGCCGCAGCAGCCCGAAGGCCCACCTCCGGTACTGGACCCAGAAGACCCCCATATACCCCCTTCTGCTGTGGAGGTGGCGCCGGCCTCGACGGGCTGCTGCGGGTGGTGGGGGGCCTCGAAATCAGCCAAGGGGGGGTCAGAAGCAAGCACAGGGGAAGCTACTTGGCAAGGCACCGCATGACTGGCTCACAGGAAGAATTAATAATATCACATAATCGCCTCTCAGCCAGCAGGGGGGGGGGGGTGCCCGTTGCCATTCTTCTACCGGGCCAGCTGTTGGGGCTCAGGGGGAGGGGGGGTGAAAGTGACGCTGGCTTTTCGCACCGCTTGTGCAAGGGGGTTCACAGTGGGCTGCCGTGGGTTGTCGCTGTCTGCAGGGCGCGGTGTGTCGGTTGAGAATGATGCAGCCTGGTCCACAGGCCACACCCGAGCAGCCACACGCCCCCTGAGCAGAGCCATGGGCACGGGCCCGTAGTTCCGCGAGTCTGTGCTGTTGTGCTGGTTGTCGCCCTCTAGCCACATGTACCCGTCTGGGACCTGTGCAAGGGGGGGGGTGTCAGGGGGGTACTGATGAGTCGACATGAACTTGATTCGCACCTTCAAACGCACGTGCGATCCGCCGACGTGAATGACATCACCTGGCTGCAAAACAAGGTTTTTGTGTGAGGGGGCTTTAGCCTGCGCAGCAATGCACTTACCAGCCCGATGACACGCTTGCAGACCTCCTCGCCTGGCTTGTGGGGAGAAGCCGCTATGACAATCTCATTGCGACGAACGTCCCGAAACTTGAAAGTCAATTTGTCAACAAACAGCACGTCACCAGCGCGATTCATAGTGGGTAGCATTGATGGCCCCTTACACTGCGCAAGTTTGCACTTCAAAGGAAGCATAAAGCAAAATCCGCATCGGGCACGTACGACGGTGATTTGAGCCATGTGCTGATTCACCATGACACCAAGGCCAACGAGCTTACAAACCATCCATAATTGACTCAATTCTGATCTGGAAACACCCGCATTCGCCATGCTCTTCGGGCTGAGGGTATGAGAAGCTGGTTGTGGGTCTGTAGAAATACCCTGCAGCCCTCAATTGCAAACGACGATATTCAGTATTGAATCAACAACGACAACCGAAACGAAACAAAAGATTTGGACTCATAGCATACTCTCGGCCTTTGTCAGCTTTCTCTTTCTGCTTGGCTCGTCACAAAGTGCATTTTGATTGCTAGCCCCTGCACTCTCCCAACCCCCATGACCATGATTGCACAAGAGCCTCTTTTCCCCTCGAATTCTGTTCAGATTGAAGCCAGCAAGCAAATCTGCAAATTTTCCGCGGGTGTATATCATAATGAGCACATTTGATGCTTGCAATAACAAAGCTAGCTGGTCAATAGTTGTTGAAACTGTTCGGCGGCTGGGACAGCAGAAACATCTGCCATTGCGATCTGGTAGTTTAGTACTACTTGCATCTGCCGGCAGGCGGAAAGGTTCACCTGGCAGGAGTCTAGAAACCACTTTTGGGGCCGATTCGCGAGTTGATTAGACGCTGCTCACAACCGTTGCTGTAAATTCACAGCGTACGAAAAGAGCAGCTCGAGATTTCTCTTCAAGTGCAGTGCAGTACAAGTCAAACCACCCAGCCCGTATGTCCAGCAGAGACACACACTTATTTTCGAAACAAACTAACATGGCCAGTGCTGCTCGTGCAAACCATGGTCGCAATGAGCGTTTTGTCCGTGCATGTGACGAAGGCAGGCTTGGCGCTTTGCGTAAGATGCTGGCGCTAGAGCAGTCTAGCGCTATGAGCTTCCTTGAGAAGTGACTGTGCCAGAGACCAGAGTGGACTCTGCCCTTCACTTTCAGCAGGTCTCTAACGTTAAGACGGGGGGGGGGGTCTCCGCTAACCGAAGGGAGACCAGCGCGTTGACCCGACGCACATGGGCGACGATCCACTGCTCGCCGCATGCAGCAATGGCTGCACTGCCATCGTGCAGGAGTTGTTGGCGTTGAATGGCCCCGGGCGGCTGGACCTGATTCTTGCCTCCGCCTGCAGCGTAATTGCCAAACTAATACATGGCGATAGGAAGGAGTGGGTCACGAGGCACTCCCAATGGAAAGTACTGCCTCATGACGATGCCTCGAGCACAGGGCTCTCGGCACTCTTCCAGTTGTGTTGGGGCCTCTCAACACTGGGCCCCTACGGGCCCCTGCTTAACGGGGGGCATGCAGGGGTGGTGCGGCAGCTGCTGGCCCTGGGGGGTGACCGCAGGGTGGATGTGCACAGTGGCCATGACAGCGCCTTTGTGCAGGCTTCCAGCCGCGGGCACATCGAGGTGGTGCAGATTCTGCTTGATCTCAGCAGCTCTCGTACCGCGACGACACCATCCAGTCTGCAGGCTGCATTCGTGGGGCGTGCCGGGGGCACCTAGACGTCATGGCAAGCTGATGGGCATGACGGGAGACCGGGCCGGCAGTATCACCGCGCAGGACTGCAACGTCCTGATGGCTGCATGCGCTGCAGGCAGGCTGGATGTCGTGCAGGAGGTAGCCCTTGTAGCCCCCCTTGACAGGGCCCAGATTCAGTGCTTGGGGGAGTGTCTCCGGAACGCGTTGGTCGACAACTCTGCCCTGGCCTTGGGGCTACTGCAGGTGGCACCACTGGGACAGTATGTCCTTCCTGCAGTAGCCAAGGCTGTGGCTATAACGTGGCCGCAGCTTCCTAGGTTGCAGTTGCAGCCGTCGCATGCAGGGGCGCAGGCAGCAGCGCAAGCAGCAGCAGCAGCGCAAGCAGCAGCAGCCAAACACGCCCTGGCGGTGGAACTGCAGTCTAATGTGGCGCAGTTTGACATTGTGACGCCCGTCTGCCGCCGCACTGCGCAGCAGCAGTCGGCCAAAGGCTGCAGGCGGGCGCTGGTCGCGTGGCTGTCTGTGGCTTGGGCGCTCGCTCTGCCGTGGCAAACCGCGGGGTGTTTGAGGATTTGAGCCCAGGGCATCAACGGCATGGCGCAGAGCGAAGTGTGATGGAGGGTGGTATATGCGCTGCGCGCACTGCCCGTGTGTGGAGGGGCGTGCAGGTGCTGGCCATGACCAGCCAAGGCGGACCGGCTGACGCGGCGCTGCCGTGGCTGTTGCAGCGGGGGGAGCGGCGGGGGGTGCTGCTACTCCGGGCGGCCAATTGGTGTAGTGCTCTTTGCCCAGTGGAGGGCAAGGGCTCTTAATAGTGTTTTTTGTTCACGGAGGGCACAGCTTGCACATGACCACGGGTGGTACAGTGCTATGGTGCAAATTGGACGGCATGAAATGACCAAACCTAGGCACCATCATAATGGCAGTGTATATTTGCAAGAATGGGTGCGCATGGCGCATTGCCGGTGGGTGCAGCTTCGCCGGGGTGCAACTTTTCTTGAAGCCACCTGACTCCCCCTTGTGCGTGTGGCAGACCATGTCTACACAGTGCACCGGCAGCATCCCGCCACTTTTAGACCAAGTTTGTTATTTCAAGCAGCAAGACCATTTCCTACAGGGAGATTCAGCGCCCAGTAACAACTGGAACCTGTCGCCTGTTGTTCTCTGGAGAAAAGTCTTCGCGAATTGCTTGCCCCAATTTTACTCAAGAAGACCACGAACTGCAGCAGTACTCCGGGGACTAAAACACCATGTCATCAACTGATCATTTCAAGCGACACATCGTGAGTCTGGTGTCTAGTTTCAGAAACACGCTGCAGCGCGAAACCCCGCTTTTCACAGCGCAAGCGACGGCGCGAAAAAATCGAGACCAGTAGATTGAAAACAGAATACTATCGCAAGGTGTTGCCAAAAGCAGAACGGGAGGCTTTATTGCACGGTGATGGCGCTGAGCACCACGAGGAAGCATCTGCTGGCAAGCTGGCGCGAGGAGAAGACTCTGCGGAGCCTGCACCCGCAGCAGCAGCTGGCGCCACGGATGCAGCCAAGCACGACGGTGACTCTGGCAAGGATTACAAGCACGACGAAAAATCATCAGGGCGTGGGGGTTTCACGTATGACCCACTTTTCAAGGCAAAGGCTGCCGCCCGAGCCAAGGCAGCTGAGCGGAGGGAGGCAGCTGCCTCCGCCACAGAGAAAGACAAGGAGGTGGCTAAGAAGCAAAAGGCCCGCAAGGTGAAGGCACGCCAGTACGCCAAGCGCAGCACCAAGGGGCAGCCTCTCATGGCCACCCGGATGAAGGATTTGCTAGGCAAGATTCAACAGCGCAGCGGGCAGTAGCCCCCTCTACTGCGCCCAGGCGGCCCTACGAAGGGACGCCCAGCAGAGCAGCCACAGCGGCCCGGGCAGGCTGCATCCACAGCTGGCTCTCCTCGGCCAAGCAGATGCGTACATGGTGGTCCGCTTGCATGATCCATGCCCGGTCATGGCTCGCTGCCAGGTGCGCTGTGGCGATGGCTACCAGGGCCAGCACGTGCATGATTGTGTGGGAGTTGAAGTAGTCGTGGTTTCCAGGCGCCCAACGCTCTGGGATGCGGGCCACGTTCACAGCTCCCCCCACCACGGCCACGACCTCAGATAGCGCCCACATGCCTGTAGCCTGCGCCGTGCCCAGGCCCAGCCACAGCCGTAGGGGGAAGCCAAGCATGCGGGGGGCAGCGATGAGCAGCAAGGGAATGCCCCGCTGCACAGCCGTGTCAGCTCGGATGATCATCACAAGAGTGCCCCCCCCCACCACCAGCAGCGGCAGCAGCCGCAGTGGCAGCGGGGCCGTGCATGCCCCAACTGTGAAAAGCGACAGCGTCCAGCCTGCCACATTCACAAGCCAAACACCTGCAACATCAATCTTCAACAACAGGTTATACTGCCACTGACTGCGCGCAGTGGGCATGAAAGTGTGGTACAAGGCACTGAGAGCCATGGTCACGCTGGCTGCTGCAGTATACACGCCGAGCATGAAAAGAGGCACATCGCCATCAGCCATGACATGTGGAGCACCAGTGAATGCATGCCATGTATTTGTGTCTTGTATAGCTGGTTGGGTACTCAGATCGGTTGGCACAGCGCTGAACTCTCTTCCAAGAAACCTCGCCATTAGCAACGGCAGGAGCGCTGCTAGGGTATGAGGAACGCCAGGGGGGAGCAATACGCACAGCCAAGGAGTAAAGAACAACCAATACACCATGGCCTGTATGCGGTGAATGTGTCTTCATACAGGACTTGACAACGAGGCCTGCACTCACCATCCAGCCAAAAGCGTGCGTGAAGACGTTGAAAGATTCGTTGTGCAGAGACAACAAGCTCAGGGCGCACTGCCACCAGCTGAGTGGTTGTCGATATCCATGCTCCACAAATTTATTGAAGCGAAGGTGCTCTGGCACGACAGATATGTGCACCAAGCTCTTGCCGGAGCTCGACATGCCTCGTTGGCACTGCGGAGTGTTTGTACCTGCGTCCTTGAAAACCCTACAGGTGAGCAAGCGTGGTCCACAAACAACTCAAAATTAATTGACACTAACAGAACGCAAATATACTTCAGCTCAGCAGCCGCAAAGCTCGCTGGGCTTCAGCCTGCCTCCCACCCCCCTGCAGATTCAAACAGCACACAGGGGTGATGCATCACACCTCGGACAGCAGCAGTGCAGCCTCATCAGCAGGCTGCAGCGTACCACTACTCTGCTGCAGGTCCGCTCGGCGGCACGCAGTCACAACAAGCCATCCCACCACAATGAGGGCGTTGGCCGCGCCCGCCACCACCCACACCTCCCACAGGTGCACCGTACCGAAGGCAAAGGCCAGCACCGCAGCCTTGGACATGGTGAGGGCCCACGCCATGGGCAGCCCCCCTGGCACTGTGAAGGGCCTGTGTGTGTTGGCTTCGATGTATCGCAGGCGCAGGAAAGCCGCCGTTTCCAGCACCAGGGACACATTGTTGAAAAACGTGTCGTACACCACCAAGGTGCGGAAATCGAACAGGGACATGAGCACAGCAGTGGTGACCGCCTGTGTCCACAGCGCAGACACTGGGGTGCCGAACTTGGCTGAAGAAAGCCCCAGCTGCGTGGGCAGCATGCGGCGATGGGCCATCTGCCACAGCACCCGTGAGCTGGCTGCGAGCATGGTCAGGCCGTTGCCCAGCTGCGCCAGAACTGCACCCAGCACCACCCACACGCCCAGCCAGGGGGCCACTGTGGACGCCATTGCCGCCAGGGACCCGTCCTGCCAGCCTGCCCAGTTCTGGTCCACACCAGCATTGGTGGCGACGGGAATGAGGTAGGTGAAAACGGTCATGAGCAGTGCAAGCCCGATACCCAGCACGTACGTGCGCTTGGCATCCTTCACGTCTCCCGCAAAGCTGCCGCAGGAGTCCCACCCCTGGTAGTTCCACAGCAGAGTGGATGTGAGGGTGGCCCAGTCGATTTCGCTGGCCGGGAGTGCCTGCACCCACAGGTGCGGCTTCACGTACTCGTGCCCGATCATGGGCTGCAGCACGAAGGGCGTCATCATGACAATGACCACCACCAGGCCCACCCTGGCCACAGAGTCGATCCCCCGCAGGTTCAGCGTGAGGATGATGCACAGAGTGACCCCCCGAAGCACCAGCTGCGCCCAAAAGGGCAGCGGCACACCGCTGAAGTGCACCGCCAGGGTACTCACGTACTGCGACAGCAGGATGCAGTACAGCGGCAGGTCGCACGCGTTGGACAGTGCGGAGTTAAAGGAGGACACCCATGCGGCGAATGGGCCCAGCCCCCGCTCCACCCACAGCACATAGGAGCCGTTCTCGTCCATCATGCAGGAGAGCTCTGCGGTGACCAGGCTCTGCGGCAGCCCCCACAGCAGCCCCAGGAGGATGGCCCCCAGCAGCACAGGCCCAGGCCCCCCTGCGGCGACGGCCTCTTCGATGCTGTATGGCCCTGCACTCACGGTGAGGTATGCCATGAGGGCCAGGCCCATCACCCCCAGGGTGCGCTTGGAGCTGCGGCCACTGCCGGAGCGGGGGCTCTTCCCGGAGACGCTCTTGCCGCCGTGCACGCCGCCGCCCTCGCGGTCGCCGTCCTCTGAGCCGCTGCTCCCGGTTGAGAGGGTGTACGCAGTGCCGGCGAACGGGGCTGCCGCCAGGCCAGCAGCAGGGTCAATGCGTGCAACACGAGACTTCTCGCTGCTGATGGAGTGGTACGTGCCAGTGGTCAGTGCACGCCCCACAGAGGTCGCGCGTTCTGCGGAATAGCCGGCCGTGCCGCCACCGCTGGGTGCGACGCTGTTTGGTTCTGACGCAGAACTGCTGGAGGTGCAGATACGAACACCTTTCGGGGCAGCTGTAGCAGAGGGGTGGTTTACGCTAGATACAGCTGGAGGTAATACATCTTGGTATGGAGGCGTGGTATCTGATTGGATTGATCGGTTTGCCAGAATGGTATCAAAGTCCGATGCAGCCTCGTGCTCTCGCTGACTGTCTCCAGTGACAGGGATCAATGGCTCCTGCAACGCCTGCTTAGACATTGCGACGGCTGGCACAAAAACAAAATAAGGATACTGTGTTTGTGCTATCTGCGCATAGTCAAGCAATTCTCAGCAGACAACTCGAACGCGGAAATTGCAAAACGACAATTCTAATCAGCTTATCCGGAGCTAATGGGCTTGCCAAGGTGACAAACAAATGAAGAAAAGCAAAGTGCGAGGCGTTTTCAATTTGAACGGGCACCACGGACTGCAACAAAGCCATGAATGCCGCGAATTAGAAGACCCCCCCAAAGTCTTCTGACAAAATGGCTGCAGCTAGACGGGCTGCTTGCCAGATCAGTGCGCTGCCGTCTCACCCCGATAGCAGCAAATACTGCAGCACAAATGGCACAGCACAAACCATTTTTATCGACACAAGTAGTATGATATTTTCCGTTCTCGCCTCCTTGGAGGCTGGGCGCGAGAGTGCGGAAAAGGCAACGGTGTGTGAGAAGTTCTGCGTCACTCGGGGATGTTAGAACCCTCCAACACGTACGCACGTCTGACCAGCAACATGCTGGGCGCCTGCAATGGGCGGTGCACAGCAGCCACCCCGCATGTCAAACAGCCCTCATTTTGCAACGGCGCACACGTGGTGCATGCCCACATCCCGCTGCTTCTTGGTTGCATAGGCCGAGGCGAGCCTGTGCAGAAGCCCGGGCGGGGGCCGTGTTGGTGACGAGCAGCAGCCCCTCAAGTGCACAGTGGGGGAGCGTGCCCAGCACAAGCCATGCCACCCTGCTAGATACGCATCATGCAACAGAGGAAGGCTGGACAGCCCACAGAACTACGCGGTTTGCGTGTTGGTCTGCCTAGACTAGTATCAGGCATCCAGCCGGGCTTCGTGGGACTGGAAGTCCCCAGCCCGAATCAGAGAACAACTTGAGCAGTCAGCACAGCAAAAGCTGAGATGCCATCATGACGTTCGAGCACAGTGCTGCCCATTGCCCGTCGCATGATTCTCCGCAACGTGGTACTCCAGGCGCACGAGGGAGATTCGGGCTGGAAAATTCCCGGGAAGCAGCAAGGCGTACCTTGGACCAAGCAGCCCACAAGATACACTCTGCACGTACGAAACTTGATGGCTGATACGTCGTGCTTGTATGAGACAAGTAATCGAGTGCTTTGGCAAGGCAACAAATTCGTTTGTCGAGTAACCCTGCGCAGGGCTGGTTTCTTACACCACTGTGGTGAAGCTACACGGGAGACGTACAAAACCCTGTTGCTGCTATGACGACAAAAGACATTCATCCTTCCCAAAGGTGTGGCTTGGATGATAAGCTCATTGCAGACTAAGACGGATCACACCAGATGCCTTGACGACAAATCTCCTCACTGTAGCCGGTGCGGCGTGATGCCCAGCAGCAGCAGTGTGCTGACGTCTCTCCACACAGGGCACTCCCACAGTGACCCCACACATGCATGCATTGGTATCAAGTGTCGTGTGTTGGTGCACTCATGAGTGACAGGGTTGGTCCACCCCCTGCGAAAGCTGAAAATTTGAGGCCCCCTGGCCACGAAATGCAGGGTTTCATCTAACCAAACGCAATTTAAGCACAAATTCCGCACCTGTCGGCGCAAGATGGCCTATTAAATCTAACATGGGGTGGACCGACCCTGAGTGACGCATGGGTGAAGTGTGTGCGGGGTTGCGGTGGGGGAGTGTGGGTGTGTGTTTCCCACTGTGTTGTGTGTGGTGTAGTGTACACGGCTGGGAGTATATGTATGTGTGTGGTGGCCACCCTCTCAGCAGCGGTCATATCACTCAGGCCACGCCAGATCTCTTCAGCACTCTGACGCTAAGCTGGGTCGAGCCGAGTTAGTACTGCGGTGGGGGACCACGCGGGAATCCTCGGTACTGCTGTTCACATTCTTTTTGCTGCGGTTGAGCTTCTCGCGCCCCCGCCTTCGCCGATTGAGCTTGCCATAGTCGGGGGGGGGGTCTGCTGCGGTACTGACCATCACACATATGAACAGGTGTTCCGTGGGCTTCGAAGAACACAGTAGAAATGGCATAAATTGAAGGAGGGGGCGAATTGATCGACCCCTGGGGATGGCTGGGTGGGTGCGATGCTGACTGGGTCTGCTGACCAGGACGCTCGCTATAAGCAGTGTCTTCCTT
>Ga0307982_1004046_pt1 | contig 11630 bp, 12 predicted proteins | sample OrgLakmetagen989_FD_201847 | JGI IMG/M metagenome (GOLD analysis project Ga0307982, IMG submission 201847) | Saline water microbial communities from Organic Lake, Antarctica - #989 | ecosystem: Environmental > Aquatic > Non-marine Saline and Alkaline > Saline | place: Antarctica: Organic Lake... | reverse complement strand
ACACCTTACCTCACTAAGTTTGAGATCCCGGTTGCACTCGAAGCGTTTATAGCTTCGAAGGAGGTGCTGGTCCGCCGCCCAGCACCTCCCGGCATTCGCCCATTTTTGGAAATAAACGGTCAGTACGTGTCCGTGACTGCTCCTTACATCAATGCGATCAAGGGACTGGTGCACGCGAAGAAAGGGCTCTTCCTTTGGGGCGACAACTACCCGTTTTTTGCTGACGTCAACGCCATCCTCAAGGCACTCCCCGAGACGAGCAACCTGTCGCTAGAGGGGAACTACCACGGCGACCAAGTGTTGCGGGAGCAGTCGGAAGTGGCCACGGAAAGCAACGGCCGCTACAACGACGGCGGTGTGGGCTTTCGTAAGCACCTGGTTTGCACGGGACTCGAGTCCATGTACGAAGGGATCACCATTTCCAACGTCCAGGGCCCGACCAGCCAGCGCCGCGCGCTCATCAAGAGCTCGGACAACCTGATCGTCACCGCGTGCCACGACAGAGATCAATGTCGCATCATGATTGACGGTGGGTTCACCCGTCTGTTGGAGGAAAAGTGGACTCACACGGCGGGCACGGAGCGCTTCGTCACCAACGCCGCCTGCTGGCTCTACAACTTCGAGGGGCGCGGCCGCCGCCGCCCCGGGGGAGGGGTAGGCGCACCTACCAAGAGCAAGGTACCCCCGAGTCTGCACGCCGCGCCGTCAAAGCCTGCTGCCACTTTTGACCTCGACAGGGACAACCTCATTTGCCACCACTTCCTCAAGGGTACCTGTAAGTACGGCGACAAGTGCAAAAAGTCCCACGAGCGTCCGAAGACTCCTTCCAAGTCCACCTACGGCGGTGGAGGCGGCCCAGCCGCGAAGCAGAGGGCCCCCAACAGCGCATGAACCCTAAGCCATGGATACAATCCGGCCCGAGGAACTTCGCGCTTTCATATTTCATAAATATATGTTTATTAGATTAGATTAGATTATACTCCCCAAATGCAAAGAAACAACGACAAATAGCATAGAACTGCATTTTGATGAATCCTCCAGAACAAGTCTGACTGAGCTGAGTGTTCTTTTGCGTAATGCTATGTACATCTTTACTCCCATGAACCCTTCAGGATCAATTCTCGGAAGGAGGCATAGGTTTCGAAACCTATATATTTAATATTAATCCTAACCCAAAACCAATACGGACCCTCGGGGCCTGTCTCAAAATCGACACTGCGGTCTGCGGCCTATATGCGACTCAAAGGAGAAGTAACCTCGAAGTGAAGCTTCTTGTGGGCCATATATGTATATGGAAATCGGCTGCTGTATAGTTATACTGTTATATCCATATACATTAATAAAGTGCACTTAAGTCTTCTCAAACTCCCCCTATGTCAATCACCATCGCTATGCAGCTGTCTCGCCATAACTCCACTAAACAACGCCTCGAGATCTCGTGTTCTGCTCTATGTCACAATTCATTGCGATCTTAAATCCTAATAGCCGTGGTCTCTGCGCATTTCTCGTCGCCATTTACTGATACCTCACATCTCCTTTCTATCTCTCCATTGGTCACCCTTGGTCTTTAGCTCTTAACTTCGACGTCTTGACGTTGTGGTATCGCCAGTCGTAAGTGGCACAAGTGCTTGCTCCCGGAGATCGTCTTCAGCCTAAACAGAAGCAAAAGAGAGGTTAGTTCGGCTCGTGTGTAATTTATATGGAAATAATTGAAGGGCTGAATCTAACAGGACGCTTTTCAGCTCTCTTCCATTGCCTTTTCTGGCTATTACCTGAGCATTTCGCAAGGCTTGAATGCTGGCACCCACTAAGCGCTGTAAAGCAGACAGCTCCTTGCCGAGTGTCCCCACTGCCAAGGTGTCACCCTTGAGCACATCCTGAGTAGCACGCGCTATCTCGTTCACGAGCACTTGGACCTGAAAGACAGCGAGAGAAATACGATGGCAGGAGCAGCTCATACCTTAGCACAAAGGTGATGGTAGAAGAGGAGAGCGAGAGCACAAACACCCCCTTTTTAAAAAGGGAAAAGATACCGAAAATCCAGACAATTGAGGTACCGACAAATAAAGGCTAAAGATCTATATTTGCGGTGATAGTCACATAAAAGGCCCGATACAATTACAATCAATAGGGCTCAGAATGCGTGCATGCGTGCATGCGCGAGATAGAGACAAGAGTCAGCCGTCCTAGTGTCCCCACCTTGAGCTCCATTATTGTCTGCACCGCTGTTCTTTCCTTCACCAGCACCTCGCACCGCGCCGCCATGCGACTCGTCTCCACCTTCGCCGCCGCTTCCGCCGCAGCTCTCGCCCCCGACACGGCGGCTTCGGCCTTGGAGCGCGCACTCTCGGCACGCCGCAGCGCTAATGTAGTAGCTTCAAGCTCCGCTTTCAGAGAGGGCAGCGCTGCGCCGGAGTCATGGCTGCTCGAAGCCTGCTGTAGTAGTAATACATAGAGCCATGTGTAGGATTCAAACAGCGAACATCAGCACACACGCACACACACACACCATATTGAGAGAGGAAAGGAGTGAGAAATCGCATCGGAAATGTGCAGGAGTGGAATTGACGCAACGTTCTATTCTGATTCTTTTTTTTTTCATGAACAACCTGGCGCTGCGTTTCTAAAGCAAGAGCACTTTTCAACTGGCGATTTTCCGCTTGCAACTGATCGAGAAGGAAAGCTGGCTCCGAGGAGGACGAGGATGATGACGCAAGAGCACTCAAAGCGTGCGATTGGTGGCTGCCTTGAGCAGTAGCACTAGCTTCTACATTATTGCCGCGCAGGGAGACTTCAAGGAGTGCCTGAATGAAAGAAATGAGTCAATGGATGAGTGCACAAAAGGAATAAGTGAAGAAATGCAGCATAGGTAGAACAAATTTACAGAGAACAAGAATCTTATACGAAGCGCAAAAATGAAAGAAACCCGAAAGAAAGCACACGTTTCAAGAGCGTATAAAGATCCTTCAATACTTCACCTTGTCAGCTCGTAACTTTTCAATTTCCTTTGCCATTGCGGCTATTTTCTCATTGTTGGTGTTATTGTGGTCTAAATGTGACGAAGCTTCCGAAGAGGCGGCCACACTGCCACTGCTGCTGCTGCCACCTTCTCCCTCACTTTTGCCATTCGCACCAGCACCAACACTCGTGTTAGTGGTGTTGCCCCACCCACCGAGGGCATCCACCACTTGGGCGTTCTTCACGGGGGACGCGTCGGCTTGCTCTAATGTAACGCGCTGCAAATGAATCAGCTCCGCCGTCTTCTCGTCCAGCTTCTCCTCTAAGGACACGCGCGTCTTGTCGTGCCCATCCAGCTCGTCCTAATATATATATATGTATGTAAATACGGATGATAATGAGACAGAATTCAAGAATGCAACAGAAGTAGGGCGCGCAGGTGCCGCAATCAAGAGGCATAATTGGCTCCAATAGTGATATTCTACCTCTCAATAAGAGGTGAAAGGAAAAGTAATTTTAGCAAAAAAATCGAGAGCACAGCCGCAGATGCATTTGAATGCGAACGCAATGGTTCGCTTTCAACATCTTCTCAATCTCATCTCACCTGAAGAGCAACAATTTGTTCGTCTCGTTCGTTCAGGCGCTGCGTCAAGGCAATCATGATGTCCCTTTGCTTCAGCAACAGTTGCTTGTACCGCTCCACCTGGGCCTTCTCTTCCTCAATCCCTTGCCGCTCCTTTTCCAGCTCCTGCAGCCGCTCCTCGTACTCGTGCCGTAAACGCTCTGATACTTCCGACAAGACCCCATCTCCGCCGCTGCTGATGCCACTGCTAGTACCACCGCCTGCTGCTCCGCTGCTAGCACCGGGAGTGGTTCCGCTGTTCACATCGTGAATTACCTGTGGGTGAGAGAGGGTGGCTTAATGTAAGAAAGAGATCGCATACGGATGATGACATACACATACTGCCTGCCAGTAATACTAGAATACTACTAGGGGAGCGTTATAGACGACTTCAAAACGAGCGCGCACACACACGGAATCTATTACCTGTGAAGTTAAGGCCTGAATTTTGTCTTCTAATTTCTTCTTTTCTTCTTTTTCTCGCATGAATTCCTGAGAGCGAGCTTCCAGCGCCCTGTTAACATACGAAGAAGAAGACGACGAAGGTCACGCATTACAATATATCATCAAGGCTGCGCACAAGTAGATTTATCCAGACAGTGACACCATAAAAAAAAACATATACTCTCTCAACTCGAGTGAAAACAGTCTCATCTCTTTTTGCTATACAATCTTTTTCATTTTGTTGTCTGCTCACAGGATAGCGTTCATTTTGTCGGCTTCCGCTCTTCGCCTCTGCTCGTCGAGCTCCAGTAGGCGCCGTTTGTCCACCACGTTCCGCGACCTTTCCTCGAGTTCTGCTCGGAGCTGCTTCAACTCCCGCTCGTACCTACAGAATTCGGGGAGTGTAATTCCACACGTAAAGAGATTTGGGCTGACATGTACATAGATCGTCCCATTCATGAAGGACTTCAGACCACGGCATGCGATATTAGACCACATCACAGCAAAAGAGGAAAAAGATACCCACTTGCGAAGAAGGGACTTTTGGTCGAAATCTTCGTTGATTTTGGCTTCGTTTTTGATGTTCTTCGCGCGGTTCGCAAATTTGAGAGTGCTCAGGGACTCTTGTAAGGCCTCCAGCGCGGGCGAAATCATCGCCATCATGGTGGTCCGGCAATTGCCACCCAGAGAGTCCTGAAGTGACCCACAAAATGAGTCGAACGAGAAGAGATAGAGTAAATGAGAGCGAGAATGGTTGGAAGTAAACTTTAAGAATCGATCGAGGCGCACATCAGAGCGACATGAACCATGCATCTTCTTATCATATTATGCAAAAATTGGCAATGGCACACAAACCTCGAGGATGCGCGTGAGCTTGGAATCACGGTAAGGAATGTGGTTTCGGCCTTTCGGGTCAGTCAAAGCCGCGATCACGTTCCCGAGCGCGCTCAACGACTGGTTGATCTTTTTGGACTCTTCTAGCCGCTGCCCGGTGGCGCCACTCAAGCGCACCCGCTCCGACCCCGCCAAGTCCACCAGGTTCAATTTCCCCACCTGGTAGGGGTGAAGAGAGTAGCGATTGTGATTTGGCATAAAAAAACAAGAAGGCATGAAGTCATAATTCCATGCAGGCAAGATGTGATGATGTGAGAAGTTTCCTTTTTACAAAAAAATAGCACCCCAAAGGAGCGTTCCAAAAAGGCTCGGAATATCATCTGACGAATAAAGCTTCCAAAAAGAGCGAAACATTACCTTGAAGCTCTGCCTCAAAAAGGGTTCTAGCCTCGAGTGCAGCTGCTGGCGGTTCACCCCATGCACATGCATCAAACGGCTGAACTCTTCCGGGGTCATCTCCTTGCCCGCGTTGTCCACGTATCTGGATTTAAACAAGAAGATGTATACATATATATTAGGGAATGGAAAAAAATAAAGACTCCTAAACTATCACAATCAAGTAAACCATCCATATCCTCCTCCTGCTCTTTACGTGGTGTGAGACTGCTCGGCGATGATGATAAAGACCGCGTGACTGCGGCTGCTCTTCTCGTTCATGTTCGTGCTGCCCACCTGGCACGAATCAAATGAATAAACAATCGCAGGAAAAAAAACATGAAAGCACAATCGAGTACACGCATTTAATTACTCTTATGGATAAGGAATCAGTTCGCAAATGCGAAGGAGCCGGTGCTCCACAAGATAGGGAAGGAGGGAAGACTGTTGCAATCCCCAATCCCCAATTCCCCCCCACACACTCCACTCACCCGCCGTTGGATCGCGCCTCGTTCCATGAGGCCGTAAATTTCAGCGGGCGACCGCACCACCCACTCCGACAAACCCTCCACGAACACGCCCCGCTTCTTGTCCTCGCGAATCGCCAAATTGCTCCGCTCGGGTTTTAACAAATCGCTGATTTGCTCGTTGTAGATCTAATATCGCAGATTTAAAAAAAGCAAGCAATGCACACAAGCGCCAAAGCATTAGTGGGCCGCGGCTAACTTTGATCTTCGTGGTATCACTTTTTAAGAAAGGGAGTAACAAGTAGAAATTAACTGAGGGACTGACGTGTATGTGCACATCTATACATGTGCATATTACTATATCTCGCCTGCAAGTATGACGCACGGACGAGGAAGCGCATACGCGGGGAGGCTAGCTTGGTGATGAACCCAAAAATTTGCTCGATTGCCCGCGGAATGATGCCCCGCTCCTCCACATTAGCCTGCGCGTGGTAGCCCTCCATCGTGTAGGTCTAGGCAGGACATCGCCAAGTGTATTCAAAGAACATAGGATCGTCTAGAGGAATTGGGGAATAGTCACGTGCATGTATTTCATGATTGGTGCAAGGATATTCTTATCTGGGAAACTACTCAGGCTAAAAACTCAAAGATATACACACCTTCCCCGTGCCGGTTTGGCCGTAAGCAAAGATTGTAGCGTTGTAGCCAGCTAGAGAGGAGTCCACTACTCCTCGAGCAGTGTTGTCGTACACCGATTGTTGGGTGGAGTCCTGCCAAAATGACAAGCACGCAAGTGCACACTCAAAAGTCAAATAATGTTCCTCCTTAGCTAAACCATCTTCTGAATTTACTCTAAGTGCTGCGGTTAATTTTATTATGATCTGACGAAACCTGGTCGTAAACGTAATCGAAAGTGAAGGTGTGAGCTGGGGCGCCGCCCGTGGCTCGAAAGTCGCCATCCTCGTCCAACGCCGATGACAAGTCCTCGCTTACTGTGATCTGCTGGGCTTGGTCAGGCCGCACCGAAACCTAATATGAATGTTGAAGAATGAGTGGGGCTTATGCTTGTACCAATTTTATCTAGTTGTTGTTGTCTAGAGGCAGGATCAAGCTTTACGAGCACTAACCACATTCACAAATGGCCGCTCTCCGTTGAGCTCCCGATGCAGCGGAGGCCGCGCCCGAATCACTACTTTAAAATTCGAGCTAGACGACTGTGTGTGGGGCGAAGAAGGCGACGGCGGCATCGGTTCTTCTCCTAGGCTACTGCCGCCGACATCCACTCCGCCGCTGGTATAACTACTGCGGTTGCGATAAGGCGCTTGAGCAGTTGTAACGGGGAAAGAATACGCCTGTGAAGCGGCTGCTGGATTGGATCCATGTGCCGGTGGAGGCGGCACCTCGTTCCTAATGAAGAAATATGAAGTCAATGTACGGTGAGCCTATTGCATTGCCGTAGCACTTATTGAGAGATCCAATTTCATCGCGAGCAAGTCTCCCATCAACGACCATCGTACCTCACAGCTGATGCACCTCTTCCATTCATCCCTTGATCTCAAATGATGAAATACAGATGATATAGGCACAGCGCCCCGAAACGAAACTAGCCTTGGCGCCAATCGAAACGCTCCGTTCTCCGTTCTCCGTGCTGTGCTTTTCGCCTGCCTGCAAGCGGATGAATCCTGTAACGATTTGAATGATACACAACACCACCACAACCACATCAACCAACAACCAAGCAACTCTTGTGCGCCCGTACGGGGTTAAACAGTACTTCGTCCCTCCTTATGTCCTTTTCGAGCATTCGAGTGTCGTATCTGTAGCTAGCGTAGTAAGTACAGACCAGTAGCCAGTAGCGCACAGTAGCCCTTTCAATTCATATGAAGTGCTAGCGTTATGGCTCAGAGCCCTCGGCGTACGCGAGGCTCTCCATCAAGTACTCTATTTGATACTTTTGGAGTGGTTTCAATCGCCGTCGGGACTCGCGTGGACGTTTCGATTGATGTATCAGATCCTAGCAGGAAACATCTTAATCACTCGACGAGTGGTGCAAGTTCAGCTAGTTTGTCAGCCACTAATGCCTTCTCAAAGGCACCGTCATCAACCGCGGTTCCAACTTCAACGGCACCTTTGCCGGATTCTGGCGCGACTATAGGCTGTAGTACTGCCGCAATCGCCTCTGCCCTCGTCAACTCTTACTACCGATTCGCCAGTCCCTCGGTAGCCGCACAAGATGAAGCGCATTTCAAGAGGGGATCAAATCTTGCTGACTTTGACAAATTTGAAAATAGCACAGAAGTCAATCTCTTGATGACGAAATACTCAGCGAATGAGGTTGTTACCATAGCTGATCTTTCAGCGACAGCGAGCCTTTCGCCGATGTCAACTGGAGTCCTCACCGTCGCCGACAACGCTGCCTCTACGTTAGAAATGCGAGATAGTCGTGGTCTCCAACCCAGCATCGCGCCTATGGCAAATGTTGCTCTTTCTGAACCTACGTGGTTGGCAGCGACTGTTGTGCGCCATCGAACTGAGGTTGACGCTCGGACTGGCTTGGAAGTGGTTTCAGGCTATGACGTTGTATTCGAGGAGCAGTCGACTGTTAGGACTTCAGAGAACGAATCATGGGCGGATGGTGAGCTAGATGTCTGCCCAAAACGTCTCCGCTCGCCCTCTTTACTACCGACCGCTGCCGATTGTGCCTCTGCTAATGCTGCTGGGTCAGCCAACAGCGCTCCAGTGCGCACCAGAGTGACCCGAGGTTCGGCTGCCGCTGGATCAGCTTTGCCTGGCACTCGGGTGCGCAAGCACGACCACACTGCCTCAACACCTAAATAGAATTGCTCACGTGCATTCTATGATTGAATCTGAGCTGATTTCAGTGTCATAACTCTTTCAGGTGGTGGTCGATTACGGTGATGACGGCCTCGACTTGGGCATCGTGGGTGACGTCATTCGCTCAGCACCTGGCTGCTTTATGGTATTTACTCTCCCATTAGCCAAATGCCAGCGCTTTAAGTATGAAATATAGCATTTATATCTAAAGTTGCCTTTCGTTGTTTGCTTGCCCTTCCAAGGTAAGTTTTACGGACGGTACTGAGGAACAGTTCCAATGGTTCGAAATAGCCAAGTGCCAATCAGAGCGCCCTCCCACGGCCACTGGGTACCTCATTCCACTTGATTGCAATATCACTTCGAAAGAAGAAGAGGACCTTGATGTATCTAAAAAACACGGATCGAGTAACGATGGGAGTGCCTTTCAGAAGCGTAGTAGTACTTTGTACGGCTGGAAGAAAGCAAGCAGCAAACAGCTCAGTGGAGTCAAGGTCAGCAGAAAGCGACTGAGCCAAGAAGAGGAGTTTGAGCGGCTTGAAATGATAGCAGCTGCCGCTGCACGTGGCGACGTAAACTGGGTTCCTCCGTGGCTGCAAGAAGACGCAGACGATGATGAAGCTGCGACTGACGATGAGGCTAGTACTGTCAACACCATTGCCACGAGCACGAAAGCTTCAGTCAGCGTTGAAGCGGAGACCACGGCAAGTATGGAAGTTGAGACGGACACCGGAGACCTGGACGAGTGGGTGCAGTGTGAAGCGTGTGAAAAGTGGCGTAGACTGCCTTCTGATCTACAGGTGGACACTGAGAAGTGGTTATGTGCCATGAACTATTGGGCACCGGACATGGCATCGTGCGACGCCACTGAGGAAACTTTCTCTGCCTCAGATGATAGTTTGCAGCCCCATGCAACCATCGCAGCGGCAGGAGTGTCTGTCTTACTGAAGCCGTCGCCTGAAAGTGAGTTTCTTTCGACTCCAGCTGTAGCGTTAGAGGAAGCAAGTTCCGAAGCGTTAGATGAGTGGGTGCAGTGCGATGCTTGCAGCAAGTGGCGTAAAGTTAAAGAAGGCGAAGTGAACAGCAGCGAAGTGTGGGTGTGCACTCTGAATAGTGACTCAGTGCACCAACGTTGCGAAGCGCCAGAGGAATCATGGGATTCTCAAGAGTGGGACGAGAATCAGATGGAAGCATCAACAGGTGAAATCGATTTAATGGACAATAGAGACGCAGATGAGAGTATGGTGGCAAGTGGCGTCGCCGATTCACTCGAATTGAGTCTACCAATAGATCAGCTGCAGACCTACAATGAGTCGACTGATATAGTAGATCGAAAGCCATTGACATGGGAGGAGGAATTTCAGTTGCTCGAAGTTTCGGCTAAGTTAAGAACTGATGCCACTTCCCGCTCTCGACGTGTTGCAACGGATAGAAAGCCAAGTGAGGATGAGAGCAGCAGCCACAGCGAGTTGATACGGTGGAAATGTGTGGAATGCGCAGTAGTCAATAAAGCGCGCAGTTCGGCCTGTTTTCGGTGTGGCCATCGAAAAAGTGACGAATCAACGAGGGCAGCCGCAGCCAAGAGAGAATCTCAGGTAGCAGCTCTGGCGGCAGCTAAAGCGGCCTATCAAGCGCGCAGACGAGAGCAGCAAGCGCTTCGAAAGGAAGGTAGAAAGTGGGATTACTACGTTGGTGGACACTTGGCACATGGAGGAGATCTGAAGCGTGCACGGTCGTCAAGAAACGTAGGAACATCCGAAGAAAAGGAACCCGAAGAAATTGATGAACTAGACGACATTGATACCGAGGATGATGCAAAGCGTGCACGGTCGTCAAGAAACGTAGGAACATCCGAAGAAAAGGAACCCGAAGAAATTGATGAACTAGACGACATTGATACCGAAGTTGTCGCTGCAGCAGGTGCGGTGGGAAAGCGGCAGCGTGAAGACTTAGTCGTGAGCTTTTCACTGTTCGATTCTGGCGGCACAGCATACCCGTACTATCGCTTGTGTGCTCTGAGAGGCGTTGCTGCCCTAGCTGATGGCTTACCTACATCTGGAGTTGACACCGATAGTAGTAGCAGCACGGATGACAGCGTTGACGTTACGAATGGAAGCTCTGAAATTCGGCGTGTGCGGTTTGTGGTGCACTGCGACCATCTCGTAGATGACTCAACCCTTGTAGCACTGTCCGCTGCTGCGCGAGGGCGACTTACTGCGGTAAGGAATGTCTGGCAATCTTTCAGATTTGCCTTCTGCAAGAGGAAGACTATAGTTTTTTCTGTCTTGATTTCATTACTTCTTGGACAATGTTTTCAGTGCATGATGTACGTGTCTCTTCTCTCCCATATCTGGTGCCTACATCTGCAGGTCCGATACACGACAACGTCCCGTCAATATAACAAGACTTGTTGGCTCATCAGCGCCATGCGATATCGCACACTTTGGGAGACCAAAACCAGCGAGACGGCGGTGAGAATACCGTTAAGTGTACGTTCTCCTGTCCACATGCGCACCAACACACGCTTGACACACGCCTGTTGCAATTTCAGGTGAGCCTGGACATCCACGATGACAGTGCCATGCAATTGAAGCTCATCGCGCGGCTGGAGAATCGTTTGGATGACGAGCACAAACAGGTGAGGCCATGGACACTTTAAAGAAGACTCCCTTTCAAGCAAGGTAATATGTGGATACTCATGCCTCGCACTCACCTTTATCTTCTCCAGGTGGGGTTCACTTATTGGCGCGCGAGTGGCAAAGAGTGCGAAAACGGCAGCGCCTTGCCGGTGCGGCTGGGAGTAGGCGGAGCACACGCGCACACCGATGGTGGGTTGCTCTTATGGCGCTCCGACGAGCACAAAACCAGCAAGCCGAAAAGTTTTTACAGCAATGGCGGCAAGGTTCCCATCGAGGCATCGAGTAGTGCTCAAGAAGAGGAATTAAGAGAAGGAGTCCAGGCACCAAAATTGAATGGTGAAACGAGTCACGGGGCACGACGCGCAGTGATGGAACACGCAGGGACCGGCTTCGTGACGT
>Ga0307982_1004045_pt1 | contig 11633 bp, 10 predicted proteins | sample OrgLakmetagen989_FD_201847 | JGI IMG/M metagenome (GOLD analysis project Ga0307982, IMG submission 201847) | Saline water microbial communities from Organic Lake, Antarctica - #989 | ecosystem: Environmental > Aquatic > Non-marine Saline and Alkaline > Saline | place: Antarctica: Organic Lake... | reverse complement strand
AGAACAAGAGCATATTAGAATGGCAAGAAAGAGACTGATTGCAAACTTCATAGCACAAATATATTAATTTGCAAAACAACAGAATTTTTTTAGAATGTAATGAAGAATTAGCGGCTTAAAATTAAAAAAGGCCTAAACTAATGTTTAGACCCTTTATAATTCTATTTAATTTGAATAAGGATTAACAATCTTCATCTAACAAATTCTCTAATTCTGCGGCATCATTAGCTTGTATTAGTTCACCATTCTCATCAATCAAGTTTACAGGACATCTATAAAGAAAATTCGCCTTCTCTCATTAAAGGTGCATAATTTTCAAACCGACAAATCTTCAAATCAATTAGCTCTAGAAATACTATCAGCCATGATCATGGCATTGTAAGCATTTAAGATCTTACCGGATTTTGATAAGGTATTAAACGGCATTAACGTATCTCCCACTTTTACATCAAATGTATATTCTACTCCACTATTCATAAGGGTATGTTTGACCTGAGAGGCTGATAAACTTGGATAGTATGAGCGGATTAGAGCGGCTACACCTGAGGTGATGGCGGCGGCAGATGATGTGCCATTAGATGTGTTTGTGTATTCATTATTTGGTAAGGTTGTATAGATATCTGTTCCAGGCGCAAATAGATCTACGTCTTTATTACCATAACTTGAAAAATCACATAATAGGTCTTTTTTGAGTGAATACGAAGAAGCTCCAAGCATTACAAAATTATTTGAAACTTCTTTATCATTATTCTCATTGTCGTTTGGGTAGATGTAATTTATTTCATTAAGGTTGCTGTTGTCATTACCAGCAATTCCAACGATTAAAACATCGTTATCTGCTGCATATTTGAATGCATCAAAAACCCATTCTTTATGTAATGAGAATTCTTTGTAAAAACTCATATTGATGACTTTAGCACCATTATCAACGGCATACCTGATGGCTAAAGCAATATCTTTATCGTGTTCATCTCCGTAAGCTGAAATTGGTAAAGACATTATCTCAATTTCGTTATTTAAACTAATATTAGCTATAATTCCAGCCATTTTTGTTGCATGAGTCATAAAATTTATATGACCATTTACTATGCTGTTCCCGTAGCTAATATCCTGTAAATCCTCTGAGTTGTCTCCCTGAATAATCCTATCATCATACTCAAGATTAAGCATTTTGTTTATAATCTCATCTGTATGCTCTTTTTGTCTTATTACATAACTATCGTCAATTTCATATTTAATACAGTCATAAAGAACAGAGTATTCATATTCAGGTATATCTACAATTTTGGAATCATAAAGGCTATCCATTTCTTTTAAGTTATATGGCTTATCGATGAAATGTTTATTGAACTTATCTTTAGCACCAAAATAAATTGAATACAGACTGTCAAAATTTTCTTTCTCAGCCATATATTTTATGTAAAGCTCAGCGTATTTATGAATAATCTTTTTTTGATATGAATTAAACTGTTGACTATTTGTAATAGATAAAGTGTCATTAATATCAAAGTAAGGATTTATATTTCTTAAAATTCTTGTAACCTCAAAATTTACGTATTTACTTTTCTCACCTTTTTCATTTCCTAAAAAGTTCCAACCATGAACATCATCTATATATCCGTTACCATCATCGTCTATGTTATTATTAGAAATTTCATTAATATTTGTCCAAATTTTGGTTTTTAAAAACTCATGCTCTATATCTATTTCTCCATCAAGAACCGCAACTATTATTTTCTCTTTAGGGGTTTTATTTGTTAAAATACTATCATAAGCTCGTTCTAAACTTATTCCTGGAATAGAATCCAATTGTATGTCTTTGAGGTGCCAGTTTTTAATTGTTTTTACATTTTTTAACAAATGGCTAACAGTTAAATTTTTAGAGTCAATAACTTTAAGTTTTGTGCCTTTTGAACAGGATGACAAAATTAAAATAGCTAGCAAAAAAAATAAATTTTCTTTCATATATTTAATATTTTAAAAAATTAAAAACCAAACTAATAATAAAGATTTAAATAAAAACTGAAATCAAGTCATAAATGCAACCTCTTGGTTAAACAATAAGTATTTTCAAAAATTAATTCAATAATTATAATTAAAGACTAGAACTTTTTGAAATATATTCGGTTTATACTAACAGCTATTTATAAATTTTAATTTTAGAAGTAGTACCAGCACAAATTTCTTTAACCTCATGTCCACCTGTACCGGTACCAGGATCTTGATTACCGGTGTCTGTATTACCACCATAAATTCTTGATGTGTTTTTTAATTCAGATATTCTGAACTTTTCAATACTTAACTTTTTCATAATTTTAAATTTTTGATTAAACAATGTTTTATTCGACAAATTTAGGGTAAATAAATTTTTAAAAAAGCGTTTTTCATTTGTAGAAGTCTGTTTTTATAAATTTCGACTACTTAATTCTTGATTTCTCAAACTCTCTTAGAAAATATGAGGGCTTTATACCTTTGAATTTGTAAAATGCTGTAGAAAAAGATTCTGCATTATTAAAACCAACTTCTTCGGCAATAGCTTTTATCGTATATTTTCTAATATCACTTTCGTTTTCAACTCTATATATGAAGTATTCTATTCTTAAAGAATTTATATAATTTGAAAAGGTTTTATTCTTATAATGGTTAATAATTTTAGATAAATATGATGAATTTGTATTTATTTCCTTTGCTAAAGAATTTTGAGATAAATTGTTTTTTGTAAAGAGTTTGTTTTGTTCAAATTTTTTTAATTTTTTTAGTATATCATTTACAATGTTTTCAGGAAGGTTTAAGTCTTTCTTTTTATTTTTTTTATGGGTACTTTCAATTTTATCTACATGGGAATCTTCTACTTTATTTTTATTTATAATCTCATTAAATCTCCTTTTATAAAGTTTTTTCATTTTAAACTGATAAATTATAATTCCAAAAAACGCAATCAACAAGATTGTAAATACAACTGTAAGAATTTTAAAATTGGATTCCTTATCATTCATTTCACTTAAAATCCTTTCTCTTTCATTTTCTAATTTTGGAATGTCATATTTTTCATAAATTAATTTATTATTGTATAAGTATTGATTGTTTAAAATGCTATCAACCTCTAATAGCTGATTAACATATACTAATTGTTTTTCTAAATCTCTTTCATTTTTGTAATAATCAATAAGCTTAAAATATGCTTCTTTAGTTGACGGAAAAATATACTTGTAGTCTCTAAAAATTGTATCTACTTTTTTGAAATATTTAATGGCATTAGATTGATCATTTAATTTTTCATAAGACATACCACAATAAAAATATGATAATGATAAAGTACCTGAATTTTCAATATTTTTAAAAAATAACACATGTTTAGTTATACTATCAATAGCTTCTTGATATTTTTCCATATGATATAATGAAAGTCCCTGGTTTAAAGAAAAATGATGAAAATATTCTTTATTTTTTATTTTTAAAGCTTCTTTAAGACCAAGTTTATTGTAATATGTAGCAGAATCTCCCAGCTCTAAATCATTGTAAACATTTGCTACGGAGGATAGTGATATTACATAATTAATTGAATCAACAATCTTTCTGTTATTTTTGGCAAAAGCTAAATTTTCTTTAAATAATTTTAATGCTTCTTCTTTTTTACCAATTAACCGCTTTATAATTGCAATACTATGATTTGATTTGTATAATAGTTTTTTATCATTAAGTCGCTTAGCATACTCAGAAACAATAATATAGTTATCTAAAGCTCTTACATAGTCTTTTTTATTATTATAATAAGCTCCTTTCATCCTGTATGCCTCAGCTGGATACATAACATCTACATTATCCTTGGTTAAAGCTATGATACTATCAGCGTATTTTAATACATTTTCATTTTCATAAAGTATCATCATTGTATGGTAACCAGCAATAATAAATTCTTTATTGTCTTCTCTTTTGGCTTTTTTAATGATATACGTTGCATAATCAACTTTTTCATCAAGTGTAATTCTTTCATTCAAATCATTAAACAACTCTATATAGTCTTTTTGACTCAGACTATCTAATTCATTCTGACCATAAAACGAAAAAGATATTACAATAAAAAAAAAACATAATACAAATTTACTTCTCATCCCTCTTAAATTTAAATTCGTAATTCTTAACCAAAAAATCATAAACCAACAACTCGTAAAGTCTTTGGTTTAGTCTAAAAGTTCTGTTTATACTCATGTGTATGATACTCGATAAGAATGAAGTTTTAGATATCTTAACTTGGTTATATTCACTTTTCTCTAAAAGGGTTTTAACTTTAAATTCTAGATCACTTAACTCCAAACTACTAGATTTTATTACATTTTTCTTCAATAACGGCTTCAAAGCATTATGCTTCTTGTATAAAGATTTGGTAGTCTGCTTATTAGCATTAAATTCATCTTTATAGTATTTAAGCATGTTTTTTAAAAAAACTAAAAGCTCATTGTCCTTTAGATTAAATAATTTAATAAGTTGGTTTATCCTATGAAACACCTCTACAAATCTTTCTTCATTCGTATTTGTTAATTTTATGATATTTACTATATGACAAGAATCTGTAAAAAAAACATCTTCTGCATAAGGAATGGTAACATCGCCGTAGCGTTCAACTTCTCTTGTATAAGTATCTATTTGAACTTTCCAGACTTCATTACTACTCAAATAGCCCTTAAAAACATTTTTAATTTCTTCTATTATAGTTGTAATTTTTTTATGGTCAATAATATGAAACCTTATCCTTAGATGAAAATCAGGATCATTGTAGCGAATATAAAACCACTTATCTATAATTTCATTTTCATAAAGACTATGAGTTAAGGGTAAAATTTCATGAACTAAAATTTTATCAGCAGTTTTTTCACCACAGTATATTTTATAGTATAACCATTCTTCTCCTGGAATAAAGGAACGTTTCAATATTTTATGGTCTTTGCTCATTTTTTATTTTACTTTGAAGAATTATAATATGATACTATAATTTGATTGCAGAAGATTTCACCTTTAGCATCCTTTACAATAGATTGTTCGCTTTTGGGTAAAAATTCTTCTAAAATGAACCATTTTTTTTCTTTCACAGTAGACAATAACAACTTTAATAGGGTACTATTTTTTAGATGTATACACAATTTATTATCACCTTCTGTAAGTTCAACGTATTGTGGCATCTTTAATTGGCTTCGCCATTCCTGAATACTTTTAAGGAAATCTTCTGCTTTAAAAAGATTTTTAAGATCTTTGGTCTGAATTTTCCATCTTGCTTTTGAAATAATAAAATTTCTATATTCTACTCTAGGTAGAAATTCATGACTTGTCAATATTTCTGACCAAGAAAAACCTATTGCTGGACGTTTGTGTTCTGTTTGCATATCACAAAGAAAATGATAAACAGGCAATGGATTGTTAGCATAATTGTGAGCATTATCCAATCTTGGTATTATTTCTTTATCTAAACTTTGGGATCGTAATATAATTTTATCATTTTTTATAGACACAAAAATATCGCTTATTGGTATTTGCTTGTCTTTTTCTAGGCTTGACTCAGCAAGATACGGAATTTCATAAGATCTTATATTTGGTCTGTGCAATATATTTCCGGTTCTTGCTTCTGGCAAATGAACAATTTCAGCTAAAATAACCTGTGGGTTTAGTTTTTCTTCTGTTTTTGCAATTTTTGTAATATGATTTTTTATATCCGTATTTGCGCTACCAAATCTACCTAAAAGATTGATGGCACTTGAACCGCCAACGCTATCAATAAATAACTTCTCTTTATAAACTTCCAGCATTGCCGACATAGTATCTGGCAGATCTAAATACATATACTCATTGCCCTCTGTACTTTCCTTAATGGTAAGGATATCCTCATCAGTTATTTGAATACAATAATCATGAGATGATATTGAATCAATAAATTTAGAAAAAATCAGCTCATCAAAATCGCTCCAGTTTAAATTTTTATATCTTTTTTTGGGAGATTGAAAGATGAAATCATCTATTAGCTCATCACTATCTACATTTTTATTGGCGTACCCTATGCCAGTTTCTACATCTAAAGCTACTGCTAAAGGTACTTCTGCTGTTTCAAAACGATTTATAAAATCCTTTTTAAACCTTGCAATATTTGCACCTATCCCTGGCAAAGTAATTACATTAAAAAGTTCAAACACTCTTTTCAATTCAAACTTTAGCTTCCAACTAATAGAATTATGTTTTGTACTTATATAAGTATCGGTTTGAAATAGATGTTTTACCTCTATATCAGGTACAATTTTATTAATTTTATTTTTTAAAACACTGTATTCTTTAATCTCATTACCAAAGCCATTATCCAGTGACTTTAAATTTTGTTTTATTTCTAATAATGAGTTTACTATGCCACTAGTGTCATTTACTTTAGTTAAGGATGTAATAAGTCTATCTAAGTAGTTTGCCCCCGTTACTGATAATTCTAATTCAGAAATAATAATTTGTTGCTCAATAAGTTCTTTTATAAAAGTAATTGACTCTTCTAAAGTAATCTCATCATTTACTAATGAATTTGCCAATTCATTAATCGTTTTACCACTAGATGCCATGTATAAAACACTTTGGAGATAATCAGACAACATCACGCCATCCAGGCTATAATTTCTTTTATTATTTTTTATCTCATATTTTATATATCTATAGTGGTCATTGATTTTATACAGACTATTATTTGGATAATACTTGTACTGGGCTTGGATGGTTTCATTTTTAAGAATTTCTTTTTGCAGCGCATTTAAAACAGTATAATCTAATCGAGTAGACCTTTTGAATTCTGTCCTTTTATCCAATACTATTTCTGTTCTTGGTTGAAATTTCCCTAAAGCACAACCAGCAAACAAGCCAAATGGAGTACAACGTGTAGAAATTCTAATAGCATATTTTAATACAGACAGTTTTAACCTTTCTATACGCTTTGAATCAGTAATCTTATTATTCTCCCAATTAGTAAGTTGTTCGTTCAAGGATTTTGAGGCTAAAAAAACAGCTTCTCTAAATTCTACATTTTGTAACAATTCTCTATAAACATTTTCTGGTATATCTTGACAATTAAAAAGTGAATCATAAAGTTTCAGTGAAAAAAATGGTGTTCTTATGCAGTAATTGTCAAATAAGTTATAGGTATTTTTTCCAAATTCAGACATAATTTAGCTTTATAATATGGTTTATTCTCTACAACTAAAAAAAGAAACAAATAGTATTTAATGTTCTGTTTTCAAGCACCTTATCTAATAAATAAGAAGATAAGATTTATAAATCTAGACTCGTTTTTCATGTATTTAGACTTATACCACTTGTAAATAACTTTATTCTTGCCTTACATTTACAAAAGCAAAAACGAAATTCTAATAACCTCTTATTAGAGACGTTTTGTTTAAAAAGTCTAATTAAAAATATTTAAATTAAAAAACAGACAGTATTAATCTAAAAAAGAGAAAGCCTCTACCAGGTAGAAGCTCTCACCGGTTCGCTAAAACCAGAATAAAATGTTTTATTCTATTACAAATATAAAACAAAAAAACAAATGTATAGATTAAAGCGACTTTATTCTGAAGAGTGTAAATGCTTATTCACTATAAATAAAGCCGTGGTTGCCGAAAAACGAAAGAGTAGGTGTATTTATTAAATTAACGAAAATGAAATATCTAAAAAGTTTTATTAAACAATTGACATTTACATTGGCATTAATTTTTTCACTTAACAATTATGCTCAAAATACACAAAGCACATATGACATAAGAGTTTCAGTCGAAGATCAAGACTATGTAGAACAAGAATTAAGAAAAGGAATGGTTTCGTTTGTAGAGAGTGTAAAACCTTTATATAGAAAAGGAATTAGCTATAATGACTTCATAAAGGTTTTAATAGGTGAAAATTCAACAGACATGCCAGTCGAAGGTAGAAATTTATTAAAAAAATCTTATTATTATCTATCAAATGAAATATCTAACAAGGAAATTGAGAGGAATGATTCGATGAAAGAAATTTCTGCGGCTTTTCTCTATACTCTTAATTACAATTCCAAAAACAATAATTCAGATGGTGAATACTCACTTTTTGGATTATCCAATGAAAGAATGAATTTAGAGTCAAAAAGTTTTATAGATGATATTGAAGATTGTAAATGGTGGCAGATTGGTTGTCATTTAAGGAATATTAGAAGAATATCTTTGAATACTCTTTTACTTGCATTAAATCATCTCGCTCAATTAGGAAACTAAAGACTTAATGAAAAAGTTTAATGTATTAAAGAAAACCCTTCTATTAAATAGATAAAAACATATTCTGATGAGTGTAATTGCTTGTTCACTTAAAATAAAGCCGTGGTTGCCGAAAAACGAAAGAGTAGGTATATTTATAAAATTAACGAAAATGAAAACATTAAATAAAATTTTAATAGCTATTATCTTATTTGCAAACTTTAATATGGAAGCAAAAATAACAATAGACGAGAATTATGCTGGAAATGCCACAATTTCTTATGAAAATTCTCAACAACAAACACAAAAAGATAAAGAATTTGTGAAAACTGAATTAAAAAAAGGAATGGCTTTATTTGTTGAAAGCTTAAGACCTAATTATAAAAAAGGAATGGATTATAAATCCTTTGTATCTGTTTTAGTTGGTGAAAATGCAACTGAAATGTCCACTGAAGGTCAAAGTTTACTAAAAAAATCATATAACTATTTATCTAAAGGTGTATCATTTAAAGAAATTGAGAGAACAGATTCAATGAAAGAAATTGCTGCTGCTGCACTTTATGTACATAATTTTAATGTAGAAAACAAATCATCAAATGGTGATTTAGCATTATTTGGTTTAGACAATGATAATTACATTAATAATACTGTTACTTTATCAAAGAGCGGAGGATGCAAATGGTGGCAATTAAGATGTCATTTACAGAGCATTTTTGGCGATGACGGTGGTGATGCTATTTTAAATGCAATAGTTGATATTATATTAGACTTACTTAGAAATTGATCAAACATTAACACATTAGGATTGCCTCTCATTTTCAGAGGTAATCCTTTTAAATTTACTTATATGAAACATTATAAATATTATCTTTTAATTTTTCTTCTTTGTAGTTGTAAAATGTATTTCTTAAATACCGCTTTTGATAAATTAGGCATTTACAATGAAAATATTGATTTAATAGAGCTAAATAACGGCCAGAAAAACATTGTTTTTTTCCCTATGTCACATCTTGGAACCACTAAATTTTATGAGGACGTAAACGGTAAAATAGATTCTTTAAAAAATAAAGGCTATTTTTTTTATTATGAAAAATCAACAGGTAATATTAAAGAAGATACTATACTAAGAAAAATCAGAAAAATAAGAGGAGTTCCTTTTTCAAAAAATGGAAATTTAGAAATCCTATTAGATACTTTATTGTCAGAAAAACAAAAGAAAAAATTAAAAAAACAATTAATAACTCAACCTAAGTATGATTCACTCGGTCTTAATGTTAAAAACAGTAGAAATGTTGATGCTTCAATGAGTGAAATTATTGAAAGGTATGAAATAAATTATGGTACTATAATATTAGAGGAATGTGATTTTAACAATACTATCTACGATAAAACAAATTGCAATAATAGCAAACCAAATAAAAAGCAATACGATGCAATTGTGATAGAATTTAGGAACAGTATTGTTGTTGATGAAATTTTGAATGAAAATGATCATAATAAAATTGCTGTCATTTATGGTAAAGGTCATTTAGAAGGAATTAAAGCATCATTAATTGAGGAAGGTTTTAAAGAAAAATAAGTCATGAAAAAAAATATAACTATTGTACTATTATGCCTATCTTCTATTGTCTTTTCCCAAGAGATTAAAGGAATTGAGGCTGAAATAAATTTTGGTAAATATACAGATTGTCTTAGACCTGGTTCTATATGTACATTTAATAGCTCTAATGAGTTATCCAATACTAATGCTTTTGTTTTTTTAGAAAAAGACAATAGTTTAGAGGTAAATATACTGCGATCTAAAATTTCTAATGAATCAGAGCTTAATTTATTTGGAACTGATGCTAATACTCTTAGTAATTTAAAAGATAAAGTCTTTAAAATGGAAGAAGATTACTTGTTAGAAAAAGTTGTTATCGAAACATTATATCCTAAGACTACTTTTACTAAAATTGTAAAAGGTAGTTACCCAATAAACATAACTGAAAAATATTACACCATAATGCTAAAACTAGAATAACTATGATTTCTATACTAAAATATATCATGGCCATACAAGTATTTATTTTAGTATCTCAAAATGCTTGGGCTAATAAAAATCCTGTCAAAAATATCCCTCAAATTCTTATTGAGCTAGAAAATGAATTAATTGGTATACAAGAAAAATATGAAACTTCTCAAAATATTCTTTTTCTTAAACTTAATGTTATAAATACTGAATTAAGAAAGGATAAAAATCCAAATGATAAAATAAATTTAATTTTAAAAAAGGATGATATTGAAGATGAAATTAAATTTAACAAACTTCTAGAACAAAACGAAATAAGCAAAATACGGTTTCTTAAAGGTCTTCAAATTATAAAAATTTTGTACGAAAAGACACTAAGCCTAGATCATCACTTTGCTTCTGTGGCTACCTTTAATGAGATAAGTAACCTTAGCAACCCTAATCAATATCCCGAATTTTTAGAACTAAAAAATAATATTCAACTCAAACAGGACAAAAAAACTGGTTTTGCACTTACAGACATTTTGGGAAACAATATTTACACCTCGGTAATCCATTCTTTTGCTTCACTATTATCTAATCCGGACTCCAGTAAAAAAGAAAAAGAAGCCAGTATGAAAGAAGTAGAATGCATTCTGGATTTTACTTTAAGAATGCACAATGATTTAAATACCATTTATTTTGAGACAGCATTTCTTCAAAAAAGTAATCAAAATATTATGGTAGAATTAGAAAACTTATTTGAAGATTATACTAAACCTATTAAATATCTTGTTTCATTAAAAGAATGCAGAAATAACGATGATTGGGAAACTGTAAGAGAAAACCTCAATGAATACTTAAATGTTATTGATAAATACACAAATGATGAAAGTCAGCAGTATAAATTGAGAAAAATGCTTATTAATTTAGAATTTTCTATTGACAGATTGCTTCAATTTATAAGCATGTATAATAATCATATCGATCAGGGGGCTAAATTTTATGAAAAATTTGGAATAATGCTCAATTCTTACGAAAATGAAAAGCAATGTACCACGAAAATACCTGTTGAGTATCAAAAATTAAAAGATAATGTCCAAATTAGCATAGAAAAGTTTAATACTGCTTATAAACCTATTGAAATAAATGGCAGTAAAATGAAACAAATTCTATATGGTATAAATGAGTATGATTAGGATTTTGATTATACAATTATAGAGTTACCACATAACTTTTTTTATGAGTTTAAAACTAAATTAGAGGTGTTAACTTAAGTACTTATTGAGGGTGTAATCTAAACTCTGTCTAAAATTTATTAAATTAAACCTTTTAAAATTTAGATAGAGATGAAAAAAGTAGAACAATCAGAATTTGAGAAAAAAGTATTAGACCAGTTTTTATCTGGT
>Ga0307982_1004044_pt1 | contig 11636 bp, 8 predicted proteins | sample OrgLakmetagen989_FD_201847 | JGI IMG/M metagenome (GOLD analysis project Ga0307982, IMG submission 201847) | Saline water microbial communities from Organic Lake, Antarctica - #989 | ecosystem: Environmental > Aquatic > Non-marine Saline and Alkaline > Saline | place: Antarctica: Organic Lake... | reverse complement strand
ATGGCAATCCACTCCTTAAATTCCTTGGAAATGCCTTTACTGGCGAGCGCATTCTCCAGCGTCCTACCCCACGTCATCTGTGGGCAACCGACCGGCCGAAAATGTGCTACCCAACTTGTCAGCAACTGCCGTGGTGCCCGGCTCATGCGGCCCATGGCCACGAGATATACCACCGACTTATTTTAATTAGCAAGATACCGTACCAATAGTTTTCACAGGCGGCGAATGCCATTTGGCCTCAGCACCGCCCCCGCCATCTGAATCGTCGGCAGAGTTTCGGGATTTAGCTGTGATGGTTTGGGTGCAAACACGATTGCCAACTTCGCTGATCGGGTTGCCCCGGCGTCGGTCTTGTACTCTCAGCGAAATCGGACAGAATTGGCCATTGTAAAACCAAGGGTACCTTTGGTTAAACTTACTTTGTAACTTTGTCTCCGTTCAGATCCATTATGGACTCTACCCGACACTCGAGATAACAAGGCTAGGAAAGCTGCAGGGATTTCCTTTGCCTCTAATCACACATCATACGCATTATACGAATTGTTTTAATGGTTACACATAGAATCATATTGAATCGCTCAATGTACCCGGTCTCTGCGCCGTTAGCTTTCAATATGGATGTTCGGGCACTCGGAGGCTGTTAAAGGGATTATTATTCCAGAGGAGAGCCAGCCCAGTTAGACCTTCCTGATTATTTCGCTTATCTGCTGCTGTCTCTCAACCCTGACTAAGGCTTGTCAGCCATTTAGCAGTAGTAGGTATCTCAAAGTAATTGTATAAATGAGTTTATGTTCTTCGTATCAGACAGAAATTCAATCTAACTATACCATACCAGAAACAAGTTAAGGGCTCGTAGAATCTCGTCTCCAATTGTCAACACAATTTTTATGGCACGAAAATGACTTTTTCCACTGCCCTTGCCACTGAGCTGGGAGTGTAGCGTTAAAGTGACGCACACATTCCCCTATGATTCGCGAGAACCCTCCTCCTCCAAAAACGAACGTTGCTGCATGCACCATGAAAACAAAGTCATCGTCCGGAGAAATTTCTCACCGAGAAACAACGTTGTAACCTTTGCTTTCAAAAAAACTCAACACATACTCCCTATAGCGGTTACTTGTTACATGATTTCCGCTTGAACCATGGTGGTTCCAACCAACAAGATAAATGTTAGTTGCATTCCTAGGCAAGCCCTTGGCATTTTTTTCGTAATATTCCGCTCCTTTCACGTAGTATCCAGGGCTGCCGCTTCCTCGCTGCCAAAGTGAGGCTGCGGTTTGACGACTGCGGTCTGCGACATCACCCAATCTTAGATGAACGACAACATCAAACGGGCCAGGTAGATCCTTTGTCTGCCGATCTCTATTTCGAGCAATTGAACAGAGTATATCAAAACGTTTCGAATCAGTTGTCCGTTTGAGATATTCAGTAGCAATGCTTTCGGGCCAATTTCGCTCGTAACGCTTTGTCAAACGATACCAGCCCATATGTGACGCAGAAATGCCTTTCACAACATCTCCCAGTTGATAGCCTCCCCATGAGTGGCCCTTTGTTGTCAGGGCCTGTCCAACCAAAATTCCCAAAAGCTTCGCTGTGATAAGAACTCCCATGGATTTACAATAATATAAACATTGCTTTGGGTTATAAGATGAACACAAACATCCCAAGATGTCTACTTTACTCACTTCGCAGATGTCCATTGTCCATTGTACTCACCTCAGTTGTCACAAAGTTGTCGTTAGTTGACGGCAAATTACGCGAAAATTGTTGTCGCCTTACTCATGCAAGTACACTCGTTTTGAGTATGAATGTCTATCTACAAGAAAGACTGATGGCCGTCAAGGATATAGTCTGACTCCACTTTACATGATTTTTTGAATTCACCACATATTTGAGTAAAGCCAATGTGCATGATTAGAAAGTTTTGAAATGTAGCACGATGTTACCTCGACAAAATGCCTTACCTTTAGCAAACCTGATAGTTCTCCTTCTAACGATTTCGAAGTAGACTTCTCAGTCTTGCTTAACCCGAAGGGTCTGTCATCCACCCATACTACAGCCGATGGCTCTATGTCAATTGTGTCCGTAAAATAAGGCTCAAAATAATGTATGCAGTCGTAATTCTTTTAATATCACTTACGCATTCGAAAAATGATTTTCTGAGGAGGATTTTTTAAGGAGAAGTATTACATGGTATGTGTTTGCATTTGAGCGTCGAGGTGTCGAGGTATATACGGCGTAATCATTTTACAGCAGACCTTGAATTGTCTAGTACTACAACAGTTACACTGATCCAAGCTTTTGCGAGGAGTATGCTCCATGTAGTCCAATCTAATGTAATGGCTTGAATGTTATGAGGGACTTAACTTGCATTAATTTTCAATTAATTTCCTACAGAAATATTGGCGTCCTCTTTACGCGTGAAGCGTGACATAATTCACCACTCATAGTGTTTGCTTTGCAATTTTTAGATATCCTATGGTCATAAAGCTGTGGAAGAAATTTCACTTGCACTAGGAGCTGTCAACAACTACATATTTCTGATACTGTGGTTACTGAGCATCATTAATCTTTGACAAATTTAATTTGATAAATCGTCGAATTTCACGACTCACGACACAATTTATAAAAAGAAACAGGTCAAAGAAAAGAGTTGAAAAATGCTGGACTTAGTCTACTTATTACTACGTACTGAACGAGCATTTAAGCTGAACCTAAACTCAATCAATCACTTTATAACGAGACAATCTAATCTATGATCCCTAAATACATAAAACTAAATTTCTGCATCAAGCGACATCACAAGTACCCGAAACCTTTATAGAAAGCTGACGGGGCCGCCGCGTGTCATCTTGCGCGAAGCAAAAGTTAGAGTCATCTATCCGCCCTCTTCAAGCATCAAAAGGCGGCATGATTGAAAGGCAATACTGCCTGAGGTTGGTGCGACGAAAAAATGTAACAAACAAAGTGAGCGGCCGTTTTCATGAACTTAGTACTTATGCTGCACATGTGCACATTGATTAATCTCCGTGTGCAAGTCTGATAACACATTGATCTGAATACCTGTTGTGATATTGCTAGATTGCTAGGACCATCTTCACCAGTGTCCGACCTTGATATTAGCGCCTCAAAAGAATTATATTTGATATTGCTAGGACCATCTTCACCAGTGTCCGACCTTGAAATTAGCGCCTCACAAGAAATATTTTATAGTAGATTTTTATGAACGTATACTAATCGCATTTCTGAGCTTCTGAGTCTTTGCTGATAGTAGATATAGTACGGTAATAAACACACCCTGGGGTGCAAGACAAACCCATATTTTTTAAGCTCTTATAGTAGTCTACTGGTACTTTTTGTTATCGTAAGCGTTCTCTTCATCGTAGCCGTTGCGAGCATGGAGGTGTTCTTGACGTGTTGGTTTTGGCCCCGCAAAATTTTGCCGCCTAAATGGCGCCCTTCCCTGTATAGTCACTAATACCAGTCCTCCCCCCGGGGGGAGGCGCGAAAATTTTGCCCCGTAAGGGCATTGTGTAAACAGTCAACCCGTAAGGGCGTCAATTACATTGACAACCACCCCGTAGGGACGTTCATACTTTTGTCCACGGCGGTGGCGTGTGAAAATCTGAAACTTGTGAACTGGTGAACGGACGAGCACGAGCACACACAACAATGTACACTTCATCCGAGTGAATAACAGACATAGCATCTTAAGGACTCTGCAATAGACTCTTACACCTAATTGAACATTAAGACGAACAGGTTGAGTACAGTCGCTCGTTTGTCATAGTGCAAACGAAGTTCCTCGCGGCCAAGCAAAGGATGCACCCTTTGCTAATTACACATGTCCTGAAGGACTTCCACCTAAGGTCTTCGGGCGTAAATTTGCTCAACAGCACACGCGACTCAACGATGCTTGCTTTGCCGGACGAGAACTGTGTGCTACTGACGCGGTGGCCAACGATGGACGGAGCCGGAGCCCCCGTGCGCGTTCCGCTTGAGGCTGCGGCCAGCCCCCCACTCTTTTTGGAGTGGGGTCCTCCTGGCTCAAGCTTATTGGCCGTGGGTGGACCTAGTCTGCTACAAATCTTTCAAGTAATCAGCGATCATACAACTGGGACAAGTAGTCCGAATGTTGCGAGGAGCGTCCTGGCAGTTGCAAGTGCACCGCTGGCGAATCGGCCTACGGGCTTGGCCTGGCATCCGAAAGTGGCTGTCCTAGCAGTGTTCGACAACATGGGCGCACAGGTCTTCAGCTTGCGGTCGCCGAGCCGATTGGGGGCTGTGCCTTGTGGTCGTGTGGCATTTGGCGTGCCGCGAGCCAACAAGTGTGGCGTCTTCGTGTCAACTACAGAGGGCGGTAGCGCTGTTGGCGACCGTGCAGGGGGATCGAGCTGCGAAGAAGTGAATTATATTGCCCTGGCCATGGCTGGGAGCTCAGAATTGAATGTATGGCGACTAAGTAGTGATGGATCCGATTTTGATGAACAGGAAAACGCTGAGCGCACGATTTTGTCAGACCAAGAGCCTCACCGTTGTTTCGCAGTGGACGGCTTGATGAGCAGAAAGCGTCACATCGAGGATGGAACAGAAGCTGAGGTTCAGAAAACCATTCGCGGCCAATTTCGTTCACTGTTGCCCGTGCAACTTCCAGCCAAATCTCATCAGGCCTCAGTTGGTACTCAAAGCGAGGAATGCGCCGCAAAGGCGGTAAGGCCAGTGTGTGTTGTGGGTGGGCTCGATGGCGAAGCAATGGTGCAAGCCATCAGTGATGGGCTCGGGTCTCTCCTCGGCGACATTGGTAGTCAAGAAACTCTTAGACGCCATGGAAGTCACGCTGAACATAGCGGTGCTCTTATGTTACCCAGTAAGAGTGCCGTAAACGATTTCGGGGGCGGCATCGGTGGTGGCTTTCGGCGCACCTTACCAGGCGAGCCATCTCGTAAAAAAGGACCAAGAGGACGCCATCCAACCAGCGCTAGTACGAGTGTTAATGCCGTCGATATAGGTAGAACTGCAGATGCTTCTTTCGCAACAGAAGTATGCAGCCATTCTTTCGCAAAAGGGAAGGCAGCAGCAGCAGCAGCAGCAACAACTATAGAAGGCCTCATAGCTGAGGCTAGTTCTAACAAAACGATGATAGACTTACGCGGACGTATCGGTGCAAGTGGTTCGCAATCTGGGTTAGCACGTGAATCGCTCGCGTCCTCAGAGCCACCCGACGCAGCAGCGACTCTTTTCGACCTTCGCCTGCTCGAACGCAGTGCACCATCAAAAGTGGAGGCGGCTATGAACGCTTCCAAAGGTGGAAACGAAGGAGGTGGAAGCAGCAGCAACAACAACACTAGCAGCGGTGCGGCTGCGTGCATCGCACTCTTTGCTCTGACAGCAGTTTCTAGCCGCAGTCCTGGAAGTGATCAGCGCCAGAACATTTCGAAGACTGGCAGGAATGGCCATGATGCTGCTAGTGGCGATGGTAGCAGGAGCTCTGAAGCATTGCGTGCAGTTTGCGCAGCGGCATTACCGAAACCCATGCAGGCGCCTGACCTGTTGGCCGTAAAGTCTCCAAACATTACAAGCAAAATCGCCGATGGCCAAGAACATTCTAGTGCTTCCACACCTGGCCTTGTGGCCGTAGGGTGCCTCTCGTCGCGCACTGTGGCCCTCTTTGAGCTCACTGAGGGCGTCGAAGGAAGCCGACCGCAGTTAACGCTCCTCGACACAGCGCAGATACCAGCACCTTTCCGTCCGCGTGGCTTGGCCTTTGAGGCTCTCCCCGACAATAGTGGCGCACAGTTGGCACCAGCCAACAGCTTGGCGAATGGGAAGAGCACATATCTAACTGTCCTATGCGCAGCGCGCAGTGTCGATTGCAGCGATCAAGGACCAGCCGGTGCTGGCGACAAAACTTCGACGCTTGCCAAGAGCATATCTAAGGCGAAGAAGGCACGAGAGCCGCTACCTACATCGCTCACCAAATCGCCCACTCAGCCGCACAATGCCCACGTCCTTTACTTTCGCTGCCCTGTGAGCTCACTACCCCCAAAAGCGGCCACCAGCGCCGTCTCTCAAACCGAGGCTTGCAACGAAGACACAGGCTCAACTAAGGCTACAGTGGCGGTACCCTCTGCTGTAGAAGGAGGCAAAGCGATGAGGACTACCGCAGGAGGTTCGACTGTGCAACGTTCTGGTGCCGCGTCAGAGACTGCTGCTCGTGCACAGGCGCGCACACAAATTCGTGCCCAGTTCGAAGCGCTCATGCTGGGTGACGAGGCTCTGCGTGAAAGTGACGACGTGGATGCAACTCAGGACAGCGACAACAGAAGCTTTAATATCTTCGGATTTGACACTGATTTTGCGCAGGCTCAAATCAGCAGCAACAACACAGCCGCGATGGAATTATCTACGAAGGAGACTACAGAACACCTCAATCAGTCCTCTCACGGCCTGGCGAGAAAACCTCTGGGCTTCATCACGCCAGCCAACGGCCAATCTAGTGTAAGAAGTACTGGCGTTGATGACCGTGGCAGTGTCAGCGATGGCCTCAATCACGCAGATGTGTCCAGCGCGAGTAGCACCAAGAATGGCCGTGGCAGCAGTAGCGGTGGCGGCAGTAGTGGCACGAACCTTAGCAGCCGCGCGAACGCCGAACCTTGTACAAACAGCCTGCCTGCGGTCGAAATTGGCAATGGCAGTATCAATGCTGAGGGCATGGTGGCATTGGCAATGGCACTCGGGCAACTAGAAGCACGGTTGATCAGTAAATTGGATTCAGCCCTGCAATTAGCGCGCGAACACAGCGAGAGGCTCGCAAGACTTGAGTTCGCGATTCTGCCTCAGCAGCACTCAAAGCAGCCATCACCACCCTCAACAGCGGCTTCTTCACAGCGTCCGGATGAGGCATTTTCAATGTCATTCGCGCCATCTATACCATAGATATCCCGCAGTAATTTATTCCCCCTGGTTCTTTCGATTTTACTTCGATTTAGGGCCGATAGGGGAGCTTCGACGAAGCTTCGAAGCAGCAAGCGGAATACTTAGTTCTTGCTAGTTCTGGGTTCTTATTCTTAGTTCTGAGTTTTTTCTTAGATCCTCTTAATTCTGGACTACTGGTATCTGGGTTCACTTTAATCTGAGATCTTCTTCCCTTCTCCCGTCTCCATCTCCCGTCTCCTGTAGTCCGTGACAGTATGTCTCCAGCCAACTACAGAATTCAGAATTACCCTGATTCCCACGATTGCATCTCGGTAATTTATTACATTGGTGGCCAATCAGAGGGCATCATTCAAACCCAACTGAGTGAACAGTTTGAGCAGTGAGGGATGAGGGAGTGCGAGCTCAAGTTCCCGGTCGGTGAACCGATGCGTGCTCGTGCACCGTGTGCTGTAGCACCTTCGCAATAACCGCGTATCGGAACCTTGAGCCGCGCGCTCATGAAGTATTTATAGGAGTTCTTCACTACGTAGCATTAATTTCGTCCCAGTTAAATGGATTCCGCTAAGGCAGCCATCGAAAGCGTACAACAGCGGCGAAGGAGTACACTGGACAAGCGGCGGCAATCGTGGGCTCAAGGATCAATGGACACTCAAGCTTCATGGCTCAACTCTATACAGAGTGAACTTTCTATGGAGTGCAACGCAGTTCGCTCTGAGTAAGTTACTTGCACTTGTTCGTCGTGGTTAGCCAACTCTTACAATGTTGCGGCATTTTTCTCAATGGGAAGAAACCCCACACACGCGTACTGTTTTCTGCTTCAATACTTTTCGCTTATGAAGTTCTACATGAGCGAACGTGAGCTTATGCAAAAAAAAATACTATCTCAATTCAATTGGCTTATCATTTGCACTTCGATTTTGTGCATGGCTGACTGTTTTCATTCGTGTTCACCCTTCTCTCAGAGTGGTGTCCACGGAAGCGTCGCTGCGCGAGCTCAACAAGTTCGCTGACGACGACTGGGGCACCACGGCCGACGCCTTCGTTCGCATCGGCGGCCAGCTCGACGACCGCAAGCGCAAGCTCGCGCAAAGCCTCACCATCATCATGAACACTCAGGTTTGGGTCCGGTCGGCCTTTTGCTTTTATTAGCGGGCAGAACACTCGAATTCGCAGCACGCTAGGCTGAAGTACAGCACACCCCCTTGCTATTCAACACTGCGCGCTCAAACTTTGAACTTTCTTAAGCCTGCATTTCTAATCCTTCAAGTTGCTGCCTTTCCCTCGCCCTCAAACACTGCACCAGGACAACACCCCCGGCTTCATGGCGCTGCCACCTCTGCCCGAGTCGATGTCCGAGGTGTCCAGCAAGCGCGTTCGGTCCGCGCAAACGAGCAACGGGAGGCACGACAGCGGTGGCTTAACGGCGCGGCTTGACCCAGAGTCGGTGGACCTCGCCATCGACGAGTTCAACCTCCGCATCCGGTACTTCACGCAGAATTGGGGAGCAAAACGCGGGCGCTTTTTTTTCTTTTTTTTTTGAAAGAACATGCGACCACGCAAGTTTAGATAGGTATCACTTTTCAAACAATTCATTGCACACTCAGACACTACCTCAAATTGCCAACAGAATGCTGGACGACGTGAAGCGACGGATGGGCAACGGCGGCTTGGCGTCGGACCTGCGGCAAGAAGAGCTCGCGCGACGCGAAGAAGCAGAAATGCGGTTGGAGGCCATGCGGCAGCGGCTCAGTTACCAGAACCGCTTTGAGCTGTAAGAGAAACGAAATCAAAACATAATACAAGTATAATCCAATTAAAATGGGGCCTTCCTTCTACTACTCGGCCGTATTATCAACTGTTTCATGTCGCATGTCTCTCTTACTTCATATTTGTTTTGTTTTGTATTTTAGTTGTTGTTGTTGTACTTCATCTCCACCAAACAGGTACGCCTTCGAAGATGACGAGCTGAGCCGCGTCGCGGCGTTTCGGCGCTGGAAGCTGGCCTGCACCGTGGTGCACGCGATCGCGCGGTTGCGCGAGCCGCTCCGCCGCCACGCGCGCAGCAAAGCCAACTGGCGCAAGGCCATCAAAGTGGCGTCGGCCACCACCCTGTTCCAGCGCATGGGCGCCAAACGGCAGGACGACCGCGTCGCGGAGCTCTTGGCGTCGTTGCCCGACGGCAGCGTGTTCGACGAGGGGTACTTCGACGAAGACGGCAAGTGGCACTACTTCGACGAGTTCGCGGACGAGGAAGGCAGCGTTGCGGGCGACGGCTACGAAGAAGTGACCATCAAGCGCAAGAAGATGTTCCCCACCGGTGGTAGTGGCAAAGGCGCCACCAAAGACGGCGAAGCGCGCGGAGCCCGGCGCAACGAAAGGCATCCTCCTGGCTGGCAAGGCGAAGGCAAGGACCTCGCCGTGGCGCCCCGCACCAAGCGTGACCTCAAAAACCTGAAAGCTAAATTTGAAATCAGCCAGCGCGCTCGTATTCGGTGCGTGCATCTCATTTTGTGAGGGCGTGATTGTGGAAAGGGCTCTCGCAACCCAGAGTCTCTGAGGTACTGTCCGTAGGTCTTTTTGTGCTTTAAAAAAATTCAGAATGTGAGTATAATTCTCCCTATGCGACTTTTCCTTTCAACCTGTGCATCTGGACCTTACAGTTGGCGGCGAGCTATTGCTGCCGCGAAATGCATTGTGCGCGTGAAAGTCAACGCTCAATACGGTTACGGGCCAGAGGAAGACGAAGACGCCAATTTCGAGTTTCGGTTTGAGGAAACCCGCACGGAAGTAGTGGAGGAAAGCACGGGCAAGAAACGCATGGTAGAATGCAGCCGCGCGGAACTCGTCAACACTGCCACGGGCGCCGTTAAGGTCGGTGCTTGTGGTCAATGGACGAAGGCTCGCATGAAGTACTTCAGTAGATCCACGATACGATTTTAAACCCGCTGGCACTATCGCCTGCTTCTAACGATCTCGTGTGACTTCTCTGTACTTTTTTTTTTCCTACAAGGTTGTTGCGATTTCAAACTTCAACGAAGCAAAAGAAAAGCAAGAACGCTTGGAGCTCAAAGGCGCACCTACCAAACCTGGAGTAGCGAACCTCATGCACTCGCTCACCAAGCGGTAGCACCTCATTGCTCTTGAATTATTGGATGATCTGGCGTGCGTTTGAAGCTTCCTTTGCGCAGCTCTTGTTTGATCCGTAAACTGAATCCTCTCAAATCGGTTCGTCAATATATAGGCCAGATATTGATCCGAAATTTGCAACAGCACAACGAGAAGCGGAAGCTCAAGCAAAAGCACAAGCTGAGGCATTGGAATTTCAGCAAAAACAAATGGAGTTACAGGTTTGAATGCGCCTGTATATATTGTTTTGTTTTTCTTGCTCATGCATTTTGGATTTGGTCGAACTATACACCGTGGTTGACGCATGTTTTTTCTTTCAGATTCAAATGCAGCAACTCAGTGCAAAGCAGGAAGGCGGTCAGCAAGGTGGCGCAGGCTACATTACTGCCGAAGACTTCAAAGCGATGGAAGAGAAAAAACGAATGGCCAAGGAACTCGCGGCAGAACAAGAAAAGATTCGCCAAGAAGAAGCTGAAAAGAACTTCTCGTATCAAGACTTGGGCAATCCTGGACTACCGTGGGATGCCTTGGGCGCAGCAGTGGTGCGTATGTAACTTTCTTTGATCCGTCTACTTTACTTTTTGTGCACATCATATGTGAGACTTCTTTGTACGTTGTATCTTTGTGAAATGTGATGCCCACTTTTGCTTATTCTACTTTTTGCTGAATATGAATCCTTGTTCCACGAATCCGAATTGCACGCTTCAGATTGGAGCAAACCCTGGCGATGATGATTTTCATGCGGAGCCAGACGATTCAAGTGAGATGTCGCCATTTGATATTGCACCTGAAGACGAAGTCCGGTTTATCGTTTGGGAATTTGTCCGAGGAAGTAAGTTTGAATCTCTTATCTTCGCAGCAATTTTAGCGAACTGCGTGCAGTTAGCATTGTATGATCCAGTCAACGACAGTGCAGCTTCTGGTGCTGATTCTTTCAAGCCGCCGTTTACAGCCTACAAAGTCCTCGAAGTATTTTTTACAATACTGTTCCCTTTGGAGAGTTTTTTCAAAATATATGCCTATGGAATGCTTTATTTCACGGACTTCTTCAACAAGATTGATTTCGCATGTGTCTTATTGGTCTTTGTTAACCTCATCCCGGGACTGCCGAATTTGACGGTAATACGAACTGCGCGCATGTTGAAGCCTCTTCGAACTATTTCGCGCCTGCCCACGCTTAAGATTATCGTGTCTACTTTAGTGCGGTCGATGCAAGACATTTTAGACGTCTTTACCATATGTTTCTTTGTTTTCCTGGTCTTCGGAGTCCTTTGCCACGATTTATTTGGTGGTGTTTTGGCGCAACAGTGCATTAATCCTGTATACACATGCTCTGTTGAAGTAAACGATGCAGACTATTGCGAGGATGCAGGCGGTACGCTAACGTTAGAACGCATCGATCACCAACCCAATTCATTGACCTACCCGATCCGTGATCGAGTCTGTGGCGTTTACGACTGCGAGGAAGGCTACGAGTGTTACTTGGGATCGATAAACCCAAGCAATGGCGCGCTCAACTTCGACCATTTGGGCTTTTCTATGATGACCGTGTTCATAATCATTACTCGGCGCGG
>Ga0307982_1004043_pt1 | contig 11637 bp, 8 predicted proteins | sample OrgLakmetagen989_FD_201847 | JGI IMG/M metagenome (GOLD analysis project Ga0307982, IMG submission 201847) | Saline water microbial communities from Organic Lake, Antarctica - #989 | ecosystem: Environmental > Aquatic > Non-marine Saline and Alkaline > Saline | place: Antarctica: Organic Lake... | reverse complement strand
GTATCTATTTTACGTGCCTGTAAGGTTGTAGGTTTAAGTAGGTCAATGTGGTACTATCAGAGCAAGAAAGATGACAGTGAAGTGATTGATAAGCTCACAGAACTTGCAGAATCTTATCCCACTAGAGGTTTTGATGAGTATTACCACAAAATCCGTCGTGAAGGCTTAAAATGGAACAGGAAACGTGTATTACGTGTTTATCGCGAGATGAAACTTAGTTTGAGACGCAAGCATAAAAAACGTTTGGTTAAACGTGTGAAACAACCTTTAGAAGTGCCTGCTGTACTCAATGAGTGCTGGAGTATGGATTTTATGAGTGATGCTCTTACTGATGGCAGAAAGCTTAGAGTATTTAATGTTATAGACGACTGTAATCGAGAAGCCTTAGCTATTCAAGCGGGATTATCATATCCAGCAAGAGCTGTTGTAGAAACGCTTGAATGCTTGAAAGAGGAAATAGGAACACCTAAGTATGTAAGGTGTGATAATGGACCAGAATTTATATCTAAAACCTTTATGAATTGGTGTAAAAAGAACTTTATAGAAATTAAATATACACAACCTGGAAAACCAATGCAAAATGGATATATAGAACGTTTTAATCGTTTTTTTAGAGAAGATATACTAGACGCTTATTACTTCAATGACACATATCAATTACAAAAGATTAGCGATAACTGGAGAGAAGACTATAATTTTAACCATCCGCATAAATCACTAGGAAACAAATCCCCTAAGGAATATATGCCCAGATTTGATGAAGAATTTAAATTCTTCATCAAATCTGACCTAAATAATAATTATTTATCGAACTTTAGGGTGTCCTAAAAAGGGGAAGCCTACAGAATGATGGCTACCATCAAATAAGAGTCATGAACAATTCTTCAATCGCATCAGGCTTTCCAAATGCTACTCGTGAGGCGATAATTCAATCTCTTTGCGCATCTTCTTCAATCAAAACCTAAATAAGGTAAGGTAACAGCCAAAAGTAAATTAATGATACCCTTTACAATTACACGTCCCATTTGTCAATTTTTTTAATAGCCACTATTACACAGGAAAATTCCAAAGAAATCACATCCTAATTTTATGGATTCGGTTCTATCGTCATTTTCATTATATTCTAGATTACAGCCGCTATCGAAGGCCGTTTCATAAGCAACAGATTTTACAGCTATGCTTGCATTTGGTCCATTACCATCTACTCCTATACTTGATGCTGTCTTTTTAGTACATCCAAATGCACTGCAGTAATTACAACTAAAATGACTGGCAAATTTCATAGTGATATTGTCTTCAACTTTTATTATTGAACCTGCTGCAATAAGATTAATTTGAATTTGGTTTAGTTCTTTAATAGCTTTAGAGTACCAAACTTGAACTTCATTGGTATAAACACTATTCAAATAATCACGATCCTCAAAAATTTCAGTGGTCAAAAATGATCTTAACTCTAAACCTATAACTTTTTGATTTTCATTTAGATTATTATAACCTATAAAATCACCGATTATTTTTTTCTAAATTTAATTTTGTCCTCAGTGCTAAATGCGTTGTAAAATTCCTTTTGTTCTTCCGAAGTAAGTTTTGATAAATATTCATAGGTAATTTTAGATTCGAGTTCTAAATTTTCTTTGGTGGCGCACGAAGTACAAATAAGTAAAAGAAATAAAATTCTGTAAAGTTTCATTTTGAATGTTTGATTGATTAGAATGCAAACATATCAGCAAACAACTTTTGAAGTGTTTTTTTTAAATAAATTAGGGTTAAATCGAAATGTACTCTTTGGTAGTAGCGGCACAGGCTTCTCGCCCAGCTGGAAGGGTCTAAAAATCACTATCTAATTTATAAGCACAAAAAAACCCCAACTTGCGTTGAGGTTGATACTGTGGGCCCACCTGGGCTCGAACCAGGGACTTTCTGATTATGAGTCAGATACTCTAACCAGCTGAGTTATAGGCCCAATAAGATAAATGCTGGTATTACCTTATCTAAAAAGTCTGCAAATTTAAACTATTCATTCATACTCGCAAACTATTCTTTAATTTCTTGACACAATTCTACAAGAACACCATTTGTTCCTTTAGGATGTACAAAGGCTACCCACTTATTATCGGCGCCTCGTTTGGGTTCTTTATTAAGGATTTGAAAACCTTCTTTTTCTAATCTCAGCAGTTCTGTTTTGATGTCTTCTACAGCAAACGCTATATGATGGATTCCTTCTCCTCTTTTGGATATGTATTTGGCAATCGCGCTGTCATCACTAGTGGCGCTAAGCAACTCTATTTTGTTATCGCCACTTTGAAAAAAACTGGTGTCCACAGACTCGCTTGCTACTGTTTCTGTCTTATAAGGTTTACGACCTAGAAGTTTGGTATATACGTCATTTGCCTCCTCCAGATTTTTAACTGCTATTCCTAAGTGTTCTATTTTGCCAAACATATTTTGTTGTTTTACCATACAAAGTTAGTACAGTTAGACGACAAGAATGTATTTCTATTGTCATATTAACCAATGGTCTATCAACTTTTCACGTGGAACCACTTACCTTTGCAGTATGGAAGAAAGTAATAGACAGAAAAAAATTGCCGGAGTCTTACAGGAAGATTTATCAACGGTTATTCAAGACGTAATGAGAAAGAACGCTGTGACTAACTTAATAGTCTCAGTTACTAAGGTTACGGTTACTCCAGATTTAGGTTATGCAAAAGTGTACCTATCTGTTTTTCCAGCAGATAAGGCCAGTACGGTTGTGAAGGAAATTGTTGACATGGGTGATGAGATACGTTATGAAGTGGCTTCAAGAGTACGCCACCAGTTCCGTCGCATGCCTGAGCTTCAGTTCTTTAATGACGACTCTTTAGAATACATGGATCAAATAGACCGTGAGCTTAAAGGCGAAAACAATCCTATAGAAAATCCAGATATCCTTCCACGACGTAAGAGGTCTTAGTGAATTTTTCCTTTTACATAGCAAGGCGTTACCTCGTTTCAAAAAATGGCAAAAACGCCATTAACATCATCAATATCCTTAGTTTTATTATTACTGTAGTAGGAACTGCAGCACTATTTATTGTGCTTTCTGGTTTCTCTGGACTTAAGGATTTTAGCACTGAATTTTCAAATTATTTTGATCCAGACCTCAAGATTTTACCTGTAAATGGTAAGACTGTTGGTATTTCGCTTTCGCGAAAGCGAGAACTAGAAAAAATACCTGGAGTAGCATTAGTATGTGCTGTGATAGAAGAAAAGGCCTTCTTAAATTATGAGGAAAAGAATGATATCGCTTTTATTAAAGGCGTTCCAGATGATTATGTAAAAATGATCAGTACAGATTCTATTCTTTATTACGGCAGCTGGCTTTCTCAAAGTGATGCACAAGTAGTTCCTGGTTATTCACTTGCTTCTAGACTTTCTCTAACGGTTAATAATTACGGTAGTTACATGCAAATTATGGTGCCTAAACCGGGGGCTAATGCTATCAATAAGTTAAACATGAACAGCTCGTTTTCTAGACTCGATGCTATTCCGGTAGGGACTTTTAGTGTTAATGAAACATTGGATAGTAAATATATCTTTACCAGACTGAGCGCTGCGCGTAAATTGTTGGATATGAATGACTCTACGGCAAGTGCAGTAGAAATTAAATTAAGTCCTACGGCAAATGAAAATGAAGTAAGAGCAGCCATCCAAGATATCTTTGAACAACCCGTAAAAATCAAGGATAAATTCCAGATGAATGATGCGCTTTATAAAATGCTCAATTCAGAAAACTTGGTGGTTTATCTGATCTTTACATTGGTATTGATCATCGCTTTGTTCAACGTAGTCGGTAGTATTATCATGATGATTCTCGATAAGAAAAAGAATATGAAGACGCTACTTGATCTTGGAGCGCCAGTGAGTTCTTTGCGTAAAATATTTTTTATTCAAGGAAGTCTTATGACCCTGTCTGGCGGTATTATAGGTCTTGTGATCGGGATCACTTTTGTAGTATTGCAAGTAAGGTACGACCTTATCTATATCGCACCAGGAATTCCTTATCCTTTTGCCATGGATGTATGGAACGTCATTGTTTCTCTTGCTACAATTACCGTATTGGGAATTATAGCTAGTTATATAGGCTCCCGCAGAATTAATGATAGGTTGCTGTCTCAGGCAAAGCTGTAGTCGGCAAATTTTTCTAAAATCTCTTCAAAAGCTTCAAATACTCCTTGCGAGTCATCACTAGTGACCATTTTCATGCGGTATTCTTTAAAGTCAGGAATGCCCTTAAAATAGTTGGTATAATGTCGGCGGGTTTCAAAAACACCTAGCTTTTCTCCTTTCCAGTCTATTGCCATTTGTAGGTGTCTACGTGCAACTTCTACTCGTTCTTCCATAGTTGGCTTTGCCATGTGTGTACCGTGTTCAAAGAAATGTTTTACTTCTCTAAAAAACCATGGATACCCTATACTTGCCCGACCTACCATACAACCGTCTAGCCCGTATTCATCGCGCATTTTCATGGCGAGCTCTGGCGTAGTTACATCTCCATTTCCAAAAACAGGAATGTGCATACGAGGATTGTTCTTTACCGCTGCGATAGGTTCCCAATTGGCATTTCCTTTATACATCTGCGCTCTTGTACGGCCGTGAATAGAAATGGCTTTAATACCTACGTCTTGTAAACGTTCGGCTACTTCTACAATTTTTATAGAATCGTCATCCCAGCCTAATCTGGTTTTAACCGTAATAGGTAAAGAGGTATGTTTTACCATAGCTTCTGTAAGCGAGACCATAAGGTCTATATCTTTAAGAATCCCAGCACCGGCACCTTTAGACACTACTTTTTTTACTGGACAACCGAAGTTGATATCGATAATATCAGGTTTGGTACGTTCTACAATTTCTACAGATTGTAGCATAGATTCTAGATTTGCCCCAAATATCTGTATTCCTACAGGGCGTTCTGTCTCGTAAATGTCCAGCTTCATGGTGCTTTTTGCTGCATCACGTATCAATCCTTCACTAGAAATGAATTCTGTAAAAACGATATCAGCGCCATTTTCCTTACACAACGCACGAAAAGGAGGATCACTTACATCTTCCATAGGAGCTAAGAGTAGTGGGAAATCGGGTAATTCTATGTTGCCTATTTTAACCATGTTGCAAAGGTAAGGGTGTTTTTGGTAAATGAATCGCGTATCTCGATTACGCTATAAATAAACTCCTATTCAGCTTTTGTGGAACGTCTTTTAAAATCCAACTTTTCAGAACGGCCTTTTTTAAATATATGATTGCTGTTATAGTGTCCAGCTCTTAAAGCTTTTTGCTCTTCAAAAGGCAGTTGTATAATATCGTTACATTCTTGACTACAGCAATTTTCAAACGCCTCTTTACAAGAGTCACATTGAATAAATAGCAAGTGGCAGCCATCATTAGAACAATTGGTATGGGCGTCACAAGATGCTCCACATTGATGACAGTTGGCGATGACTTCATCCCCTATTTTCTCAGCAAGACGTTGGTCAAAAACAAAGTTTTTACCTTTGAATTTGTTCTCTAGTTTTTGCTCGGTCACCTGTCTGTCGTATTCAATAATCCCACCTTCTAATTGATAAACATCTTTAAAGCCTTTGTGTTTGTAATAGGCACTGGCTTTTTCACAACGTATACCACCGGTACAATACATAACTAGTTTTTTACCTTCTTTATGATCTTTAAGTTGTTCTTCTATATAATCTAGACTGTCTCTAAAGGTATCTACATCTGGTGTCCAAGCGTTTTTAAAATGACCTATTTCAGATTCATAATGATTGCGCATATCAACTAAGACCGTATTTGGATCTTCAATGAGTTTATTAAATGCGCTAGCATCTACGTGCGTACCTATATCAGTCACATCAAATGAATCGTCTTCTAGACCGTCAGCAACGATTTTGTCGCGCACTTTTACTTTGAGTTTTAAGAAGCTTTCATTGTCTTGTTCTCGTGCAATATTGATGCGTACGTTTTTTAGAAAATCAATTCCGTCTAAGAAGGTTTTAAATTCTTCAAAGCGATCTCCAGGGATAGACAGTTGTGCATTGATTCCTTCTTGTGCAATATAAATTCTACCTAAGACATCCATAGGGTGCCAGTGAAGAAATAAATGATCTCTAAAAATTTGTTGATGATATATTTGATGGTACTGATAGAAAGAAATGGTGAGGCGTTCTTTTCCAGCCTGACGTATTAGAGCTCTTCTTTCTTCAGCACTTAGTTTGTTGTACAGTTGCATGCTATAAACAGTTTATGTGTGGAACATTTTTACAAAGGTAGTGAGATTACTTATACCACAAGTACCTCTTTTGATCTGTTTAAAGTGCTGTTTAATCTATTATTTGATTACAAAATGAGAATATCTTTAGAATATTCTTATATTTTTAGCCTGATATAAAATTAGTATTTAATCCAAAACCTTATTTATGAAACTAAAACTACTCTTAATCACTTTATTTACTTTTTCTATTGGTGTCTTTTCCAGTGGACAGTCTACTATTAACATTACTACAACCGGAGGTAGTTTTACATCAGAAAAATGGGTCAATATTACTGATATGGCTGACGGCGCTGGAACTCAAATTTGGGGTCAAGGCGACGGTACTTACGGTAATGCGCAAGGACTCATTAATCAAGACATCATGCTTGCACCCGGAACCTATTGGGTGAATTGCTATGACAGATATGCTGATGGTTGGGACGGCACTACTATAGATGTTACTGCTTATGGAGCATCCATAGGTAATAATGGAGGTGTTTCCCCTGATGACGGTACAGATAACGATGCTGGTTCTGGTTGGGAAACTCCAGCAGATGAATTAGAAGCCTCTTTTATGATAGTAGTTCCTAGCCCACCTGCATGTCAAGTTGCTACTGGAATAACATCAAGCAATATTTTAGATACTTCTGCAGATTTTTCTTGGACAGCTTCTGCATCTGAAACAGGTGGCTATAATTGGGAGGTTGTTCCACAAGGAGATGCTCAAGGAGTAAATGTTGTTACAAGCGGTACAACTATATCTGGCGCTTCTACGGTATCAATTACAGGATTATCCTCAGGTACCTCTTATGATTTTTATATACAAACAGATTGTGGTACATCAGGAATGAGCACTTGGGCTGGACCAATTGTATTTAATACGGCAGTAGTAGCTTGTGGAAGTACTGTGTATGATACAGGTGGAGCCGCTGGTGACTATTCAAATAATGAATCTTATACAATTACTTACTTACCGGATACTGCTGCAAACGTAGTAACCTTAGACTTTACATTAGTTGACTTAGAGAATTGTTGTGACACATTAACTATATACGACGGTCTTGATAACACTGCTCCAATTTTAGAAGCAGATTTAGAAAGCATAGGAAGTTTTACGGCGATCAACACAGATGGTGCCATCACGATAGAATTTACTTCAGATGGATCTGTGGTTGGTGCTGGATGGGAAGCAAACTATACGTGTATACCTAGACCATCTTGTGTAAATGTTTCTGGAATTACAATGGATTCTACAACAGCAGACTCGGTAACGGTAAGTTGGACAGAGAATAATATTCCAGCAGGAACAGACTGGGAAGTTGTTGCAGTTGCAGCAGGTGATCCTGTTCCAGCAGTAGGAACAAGTAATGCCACTGCTAGTCCATTTACAATTCCATCTCTAATGGCAAATACTTCTTACGATATATATGTAAGAGCAGATTGTAGCACCGCTTTTGTTGGACTTATGAGTGTTACAACAAACTGTGATGTGATTACTGCTTATCCATATACTACAGACTTTACTACAAATGTTCCTAACTCTTGTTGGGAGGAAGCGACAGACGGTACTATAGCAACTGGTCCCGCAGGTATTGGTGCATCAGTATGGAGGGACGGAAGGTCTTATGAAGATTTTTCAGGAACAGTGACTCCTAGTAATGCGATTAACTTATATAGAAGCTCAGATAGAGCATGGCTTATTTCGGAGACTTACGACATGTCTGGAACTAGTAACGATGTGCTTTCTATAGAAGTTGCGGTGACTAATTGGACCTCTTCAGGGGCTTCAGATGCAACAGATACTGATACTATGGGGTCTGATGATCAAGTAGATTTATTAATCACTACCGATGCAGGTGTAACATGGACTTCTTTAATCACATGGAATGCGGCAAATCAACCAGCAGTTGATGGTACTAGAGAAGATATAGACTTAAGCTCTTATACAGGTACGGTGCAGTTTGCATTCTTTGCGACTGACGGTACTGTAAATGATCTTGAAGATTATGACTTTCATGTAGGGATGTTTACTATCGATGGTACCGCTGGAAATGAAGATGTTTTTGAAAGTTCATTAAGCCTGTATCCCAATCCAGTAGATGGAGATGTGGTGACCATACGTATGGATGGTTCAAGTGCTTCTTCTATTGACGTTGCCGTATTCAATACTCTAGGGCAGCAAGTAATGACGAGGTCATATGATCAAGTTACGAATAGCCTCCAACTTGATAACCTATCAAGTTTATCAAAGGGCATGTACTTTGTTAAGATTTCAAGTGGCAGTCAACAAGCTACTTTAAAATTTATCAAGGAGTAAAGTACAAAGGCTTTTATTATTTTAGAAAAGGGAATCTCGTTAGGAGATTCCCTTTTTTTTATGTTCTGTAGTTAGATAATTGTTTCGCTTTCGCTAAAGCTAGATAAAAAGTCTTCACTTTAAAAAATTGACCTGCTAAGCGAAAAACAACAAATCCTAAATTTGATGTCTTTCCTAATGAGGTACGAGGGGGAATGTTTTCTTTTTATCAATAATTCTCGACTAAAATACGATTCTTTGATTTGATCCTTTTCATGTATTGTATTTGTGTGATTGGGTTCTATTTCTCCAATAGCAAAGAATTCATCAGAACAGGGCTTACTGAATATCAGGTGGTTTGGCGGTCAAATAATCCCATTTTTGAGTAGGGTTTTTCACGTAACTCAACATATTCATGCAGCTCTTCAGGTGTAGCCTGATCATGGAAACCATATTCGAGTATGTTCGTCTTCTTTTGGTTCTCTTCTGCACCACAAGCGCGAGTGGTTGGATAAAGAGTCCTTGCCAAATATCTATCTTGATGGTATTCTGGTTATCTCCAAGAAAATACCTTAAGCGGAATTCTGTTTGAGGCGCTTGAAAATCATCTCTATTTGCCATCTATTTTTGTTTGTGTTGCAAATCTTTTCTGGAGTGAGCAGGAAGTTGTTTGATACAAACTCTAAGACCTTCTTTTTATCTGCACCTCAATAATCCACGGACTCAAATTCGATGGTCTGTCTATTTTGATGGACTGCTAATACCGCATCTCTAGGTATACTGTTTTAGATATTGTTATGTATATCCAACTCTGTCAGCCTCCTATAGGAGTCATTATCCTACTGTCTGGTTACCGAATAGATTTGCTTTCTAGTGCATTTGAAGCACTGTTTATAATCAGTATAAAACTTATTAAAGACTATAAATGATTCCTTTTTCATTTTAAACCGCTTAAGGAAGATATGGTTGTGGGCAGCAGCACTACTAAATCGGACAAGACAGGGAACACCCTCCATCGCATAGGTCATCGTATGCGGCTTGATGCCGCCCTTCTTCCTACCGTCTATGCGTTTGTTGCCAACACCCTCAAGATGTTACTAAATAAACTAATTGTAGACGAATCAACAAACTCAAGATGCTTTATAGGAAAGCTCAGGGAGCTGCTGTTAGATCTTAAGCTGCGGTATTTATTTAGAAGAGAATAACAGATGAACCAACGATTGCGGAGGTTTTGTTGGGGTTAGTGTTGGAATGTGTACTGCATTTGTGAAGCTCTTTTGCTTAAGATGGCTGATTTTTTCCTCTCAGGCCAGCATCAAAGTAAATAGCTTACGCAGTTAACGAACACCACTCAGAGCAGCATAAAGCATCGAGGCAAGGTTCTATTGGATGTAGTAGCGCCCACTATTAAATCAATGAGCTGTCGGACTCATAATTTCTTTGGGAATCAGTTTTAACAAAGGATTAATTATTGGATGTCTGCTAAGGCGGGTACTTTTATTTTCGGGCCTTGTTTTGTTTTAAAACCAAAGTAGCGTAAAGCTAGAGAATCTTTACGTTAATAACGTTTTCCAACTTTTATCGGATATTAAGGGCAATAAACGATAACAAGATATTTTCTTATCCCAAAAACCTAACATTTTTTGCGACTGTATAGTTTTTGTATAGTTAAAAACAGACCTAAAATTCTTAAGAAAGTATATGTTTACTTTCTCATACTTAGATCTTTATAAATGAAAAAACTTACTCTACTATTAATTATTTTGGTGTCTACCTTTGGATTTAGTCAACCAACAACAAATCCCTCTGCTCCAACTAATGCAGCGGTTGATGTAGTTTCCATATATGGAGACACATTTTCAAATATTGCAATTAATTATGATCCAAACTGGGGACAATCAGGGCACACGCAGGTAAATGCAAACTATGATCCAGGAACAGGGATTTCTGTTTTGGCATATCCAAACTTTAACTATCAAGGTACTGAACTTACACAACAAAGTGCAGCAGGGATGGAGTTTTTACACATCGATATCTGGACTTCAGCAAGTCCTGCAGCTACTGATATTCAGGTGAGTCCAATTAACAATTTAACCGGAGTAGGAGAAACACTCGTATCTATAGCCTATAATTCAGGAACTTGGACAAGTGTTGATATTCCTAAATCGGCTTTCACAGGAATGACTTGGGATAGAATTTTTCAAATAAAATTTGCAGCAAATGGAGCAGGAAGTACTGTTCCTGTAGATATTTATTTGGATAATATTTATTTTTGGAAAAACCCTGTTGCCGCACCAATAGATGATGCTACACTTGGTGTTTTACAAGTAGATGGTGTTCCTGTTGCTGGTTTTGATCCAGCTACTACTGATTATACTGCGGTGGCTAGTTCTAGTTCTTCGATACCGCAAATTACGCTGGCCACACCTAATAGTGATCAAGCAACCTCTACCGTAATTACCCAAGCTACCGATTTGTTTGAAGATGCAACAGTTGTAGTTACCGCCGAAGATGGTAGTACTACACAAACTTATAGGGTTACTATCGGGATATTAGGAAGTACTGTAATTCAAGATTTTGAAAATTCAGGCACCACAATCGTAACTCCTCCTGGTATTATAGGTGACAATGGTACACTTGCCACTGTAGTTTCTAGTCCAGGTGGAGCTACTGGGAATAGTTTAAGTCTAGAGAGCACTTCTACTGGACTAGATTATCAAGCAGGAATATTTTCTCAAGTTTCTGATCTTGTTGTGCTAACACCGATTAACAATACGGTTAAAGTTGATGTATATTCCTCTTCTACTCAAGACTTTTATTTACGTTTGAAACTTGAAGACGGAGGAAGCCCTATTGAAAGAACACAAACATACGATGGTAGTTTTCCAAACACATGGCAAACGCTCACTTATGATTTTGGTTCAGTAAACGCAACTTATTCAAAAATTGTATTTTTTCTAAATAGTAACTCAACAAATAATGGTTTTGTTACCGCACGTGACTTCACTGCTATTATTGACAACATAAGCCTTTCATCTGTGCGAACAGAACGACTAGC
>Ga0307982_1004035_pt1 | contig 11649 bp, 7 predicted proteins | sample OrgLakmetagen989_FD_201847 | JGI IMG/M metagenome (GOLD analysis project Ga0307982, IMG submission 201847) | Saline water microbial communities from Organic Lake, Antarctica - #989 | ecosystem: Environmental > Aquatic > Non-marine Saline and Alkaline > Saline | place: Antarctica: Organic Lake... | reverse complement strand
TGGAGTCTGGAACCCAAAGCAGCAGCAGCAGCAGCAGCAGCGAGAACGACAAGAATGGCAGTTTATTGGAAGGTGGCGGAGCACCAAATGAAACGCCCGAAGCAGCCCTGGATGCGCTGCGCAGCAGTCTGATGAACGACGTGGGCAACGCCATCAAAATCATCAAGAACTCGGAGGTGCTCCTGAGCGATTTGGCCGAGGAAGTGAAGAAGCTGCCTGTGTTTGCTGGGCTGCACCAAGGCGTGCTTGCGAAACAGGTATTTTCGAAAAGGAATATATAATTTACACGACTGCAAAGCATGAAGCCCAAAATGTTTGATTGTTTGTTTGCATACTGTGCACTTTTGGCATGACTCGTTTCATTCTTCGCTCCCTTTATTTTAATCGTTACACTTGTCGTATGTCCTTGTTACAACCCACACGCGCTCGCTCCTTCCTTGAAGATCGAAGGCCTCCAAGACGTGTGCGCGCGCGACACCAAGAAGCTCGACGACGTGCGAGCCGGCGCGCGCGCGGCCTCCCAAAAGTTGCGCAGCCTCACCCCTGCTCAGAGGGCGGTGCTGGTGCAGAAGCTCGCAGCCAAACAGCAGGATGCACAAGGTGGTGGTGGCAGTGCTCGCGCTCTCGCGCGCAGCGTCACCGCAGAGGCTGCTCAGCTCGAAATCCGCGCCAGCGCTTACCACGCAGCTCCGCTCAACGGCTACGACGACGAAGACGGAGGCGATGGCGGCATGCCAGAGGATGGCAGCACTCCTGGCGGCGGCCGGAGTGACCGCATGAGCCGCAGTGCCAAGAACATGCGCCAGTCGACGGCGCTGGAGCCAGGAGGGCGGGACCGCGCAGGGAGTGGAGCCGTGCCGATGCAACCGCTCCAAGCTGACGTCGAAGAATTGGTGCTCTTTGAAGTGGACGCAACTTCAATGGAAGACGTGCTGCGCGCCTTACAGGTGTGTGTTAATTTTCAAACCTATTCCTTGCAATCGCTACTTTTCTTTTGCTGCTGTCGATGTGCTTCGTGAATATTTCGAATGCATTTTGCAACTGAAGCGCAACTGGTGTTTTCTTTTCTTTCGGATACATGATGTTTATTTCTCGCTCATATTTCGGTGGTTGTTGTTGTTCCTTCCCGTCTCTGTGCAGCGCTTTCGGTTCAACGTGCGGCGCGTGGTCAAGAAAGGGAAAGCTGCCAACGCGGCTACGGACGAGGCCATCGCGGCGGCTCGCGCAGCTGCCGACGCCGTCGCGCACGCCGCCGGGATTGAGCTGCGCGCGCCCTGGGAAGTGGCGGCCGACGAGGAAGAACTGGCCAGGATGCTGCGGCTGTCGGTAAGAGAATGGTGCCGAGGACGAAGTGCATGAAAATTAAGAGAAGGAAAAGAGAGAAAGAAAAAGCGAAGCAGAGACAAGCTAGAGCAAAAGAGTAGGTAATTGCTTGTAGAAACATATCGCATATTTGCTGCTATAATTGGCGTCAATGAGCCCAGCTGCCCTTCTTTGACATATCTATTAGGTCATGGGGCCGTCGGACTCGGCGCGCGCCAAGGAGCTCATGGCAAGCGTGGGAAAGTCTGCCGATACGGCCAAGCGGCGTGCGATCCTTGCCGAGGCTTGGGCTGCAGCGTCGGTGGCAGCTGCCGAGGCGTCTAGCTCCCCCCATGCAGCGGCCGCAGCTGCGCGACTGGCGGTGGCGCAGTTCGGCGGTGAAGTGGTCAACGATGGGCACGACGATTACGACGAAGACGAGGACGACGACGACTTCGACAACGGCCGCAACAGCCGCGGTGGCTCCCGGAGCCGCGGCGCTGGTGGTGGGCGCAGGTCCAGCGAAGCCGTGACCAACTCTCTAAAGATGCTGTTCGATGCAGTCGACACGGATTTGAGCGGAGAGGTGATATACTTTGAATGCAATGGATTTCTGCGGTTTACTTCTCATTTTTTTTCTTGGTGAAATTACGAGTATTTCTTGCACATTTCTTCCTCAAATTTGGGCTTATTTAGCACCTTGCGCACATGTTTCTTGGCTCCTTCCTTCGTGTTAGATCGACGAAGAAGAGTTGCAAGCGGCGATGGCCGAACTGGGCCTGGTGGAAAGCGAAGTCGTGGACCGGTCGTTGCTGCAAGCCTTCGACACCGACAGCAGCAACACGCTGGACTTCGACGAGTTCGAGCGCCTCATTCGGAATCGCCTCCACCGCACCTCGGTGGAGCCTTTCGTAACGCACGAGGTCATTGATTTAAAAAAAAACGTTCTTAAAGTGGCTGTTTAGTGCACCTGCATGAATTTATGTGTAAACATCAGGTGGAGCATCCATCTATATATTTTATAGATCCTGGTGTCTTATTCTTATTGTTCGTGCATCAAGGCGGCGTATGACGCTCTCCTTCGCCACCTCGGCATTGATCTGCCGCGAGCGAACAACAACAGCAATGCCGGGTTCGGAGCGCTCGATGCGAACGCTGCTGGCGTCGCTAGCAGTGGTAGCGGCTCTTTTGAGAACAATGGCAACAGCGGAACTACTGACGACGACACGGCCAGCTCTGGTGCTATGCCTCCTTCTCCTCTGACTGGTAGTGCGCGGGCCTCGTCCGCACCGGAATTCATGCGCCATTCATCCATGGCGGGTATTCAGAGCAAGGCGGAAGCGAAACACCGCCGGTCTTCCGTAGGGATGGGGTCGTACAGCGGTGGTGCCGCTTCAATGCACCACGTAAGCGAAGACCTCGATCGATCCGACACCTTTGTGGCGGTGGCCGCGTTTCCGGCGGCGGCCAAGGCGGCGGCTGCGCGGCATCGAACATCCGCCCACAATGTGACCAACGCCACTGGCGGCCTCGCCAGCAGCATTGGCAGTCGCAACAGCAGTGCGAACCTCCTTCGCAGCGTGAACAGCATGGCTTCGATGCCTACGTCATCATCACCGCGACTGGCGCACCACCACTCCAGCCTGAACCTCGGCTTCAATGGCCCCAACCGCCATGGCAGCGGGAAAAGCCTTGCTGGCAAGCGCAGCAGCGACAGCAGCCTCAACGCCACATCTGGCTACCCGCCGCCGCTGAAGTTACCCATGCCACTGCCGCCCCCCCAGCTCCGCGAGCGCACGGGTGCCGGCGGCAACGGAGGTGGCAGTCCCATGGTGGGCAGTAGCGTGGTTTCCGACCCTTCGGCGCAGCTTCGCTTGGGCCTCAAGTCGCTGCAGCAAGGGAAATTTGCGGCCGCGCATGGGTGGTTCCGCAAAGCCGCGGACCAAGGAGACGCCTCGGCGTGCTTTGAAGTGGCGAGGCTGCACGATGTCGGGCTGGGCTTACAGGGCACACCTGCAGAAATCCACAACAACAGCAACTTCGCTGGGAGCAGCAGCAGTAGTGGCCGCAGCCGCCGGGGCAGCAACTACTCCGTCACCGGTGGGGTGCCCCAGCGGAACTTGCCCGGCGCTGCGTACTGGTACGACGCCGCTGCTCGGCTCGGAGACGGGCGCGCGATGTACCGCCTCGCGTGTTGGCACACCAGTGGAGAAGGGGTGCCCCGCAACGAGGGAATCGCCAAGGTGTGGATGGCGCACGCGGCGGCCGCAGGGGTCGCCGACGCGCAGTATGCCGACGCGTGCGTGAAACTGCAACATGCTGCACGGCTGCCGCCCCGGCTAGCCGAACAGCGCAGGCTCGACGCTCTGCCGAGCTTACGCGCGGCCAGCGAACAGGGCCACGGTCCGGCTGCCCTCGAGCTGGGAAAATTGCACCGCGCAGCTGCTCTCGTGGCTTCAAAAGCTGCGGCTGCTGCTGCAAGTGCTGCGAAATCGAATGCTGATGAGGCTGCTGATTCGGAGGATGCCGACGTGGATGGTTCAACGACAGGTGGGGTGTTGCTTTTGGAGGCAGGTTCAGAGGACCGTGCGACTGCACTTCGACTCTTTGAGCAAGCAGCGAACTGCTCTGCCTCCGTAGAAGCAAGTGCCAGCGGCGACCTTTTTGCCCTGGACCAAGATGGTAGCAGCGGCAACGGCAGCAGCGGCGGCGTGAACCACGAAGATGGCGGCGAGGGAGGCGGCAGTGGTGCTTTCAGCGACGTGCTTCCGGCAAGCTGGAACGGCATGGGGGTGAGTGAAGATGCCGCTGCCCAGTGCCGCGCAGAAGCGCAGTACGAAGTAGCGCGGATGCACCGCGAAACGAGCGCGCGCATCACCGAAGCTAGTGCCAACAGCAGTGGCGGAGCTTACGGCGATAATGACTTCGACTTGGTGCACGGAGGTGACGCTCTCATGTCGGCGCTGGAGTCGACGAGCTTAGCGCTCTCGTGGATGACGCAAGCCGCGGAAGACGGCCATCCCGACGCGATGTTTGACCTCAGCTTCATGTAAATGCTTTCTTAGAAATTCGTGCACACGCGCACTTTCAAAAATCTTCTGCTCGTTTTTTTTTTCTCTTTTTTTTTTTTCCAATGATGAATTGCTTGCACTCTACATTCCCACTTCGATGGTATGCGACAAATTTTCCTAATTGGCTCGTTTCCACTTGTGTTTGTGTGTGTATTCATGCCGTATCTTGATGATTCAGGATGGCCCATGGGGAAGGGCGCCTCGGTGCAGATCCCGTGTTAGCGATGCAATGGCTGCGCCGTGCGGCTGACTTCGGCCACCCAAAAGCCATGCGCTTGGTAGATCGCTTGAGAAACACCGCAAGGCATTACTCCGTCGGTGCAGGCGATGGCGATGAAGAAGGTTGCCGCCCTCCTCGCCTCGCAGAATCCGCATTCAGTTCGAGCAATGCTCTTGATCCAGATTCTTCGCGTGTGGATGAAGATGGAGCAGCAGAGGGCCGTAGACCTCACGCAATGTCCGACGACAAAGAAGATGAGCTGGCGGATCTGGCAGACGCATTTCACGAAGAAGAAGACGAAGACGACGACGACGATGACGACGATGCTCAAAACGAAGAAAGCCGAGTCAAATTTGCTGCTGTCAAGCATCTGTCGTCTCGGCTGAGCTTCACTTCTGGGCTCGACGCGCTCAACAGTAAGAAGGGCGCCAGTGGTGAAGACGACAATGCGAGCCACGGCTCTTCGTCTGAAGACGAGTTTGACCAGGTCGTCGAATACGACGACGAAGATGGTGGCGATAACAAGGGCAGCAGCAGCGCCAGCACGAATGGCGAAGATGGTAAGCCACCGTTTGCCCCAGGAGGGGCAAGCTTGAACAAATTTCGGGCGGTGCGCGCATCCCTGCGCCTCGACAACCGCGGCTCCCTCACTTCGGGGGGTGACAACGCCCCCGGGCCTGTAGGCCACAAGCGCCGCGGGAGCAGTGTCGAATGGTCCAGCAACCCACTGGCCAACCGGGGCCGGGCGAGTACGGCCCTTGCGGCGGCGGCTTCCGCCACTGCGGCTGTGGTGAGGCCTGGAATCAACCCAGTTTCAGCGGAAGCCTCGCGCGCGCTGCAGCAACTGGAGGATGCGCGAGCCTCCCTGGCTGTCGCGTCGGAGTCCCTTGCGCAGGCCACGCGGCGTGGGCAGCGGCAGTTTGATGCGTTGGCGTCGTTTGAAGCGGAGCGGCGGGACGCGGTGGACCGGCGGCTCCTGGGCCCCAATGGCGACTTGGCCAAGCTCCTTGGGTCCACCACTGCGTTGAGTGACTTGCACGGCAGCAGCAGCAGCAGCAGCAGCAGCGGTGGTGGTGTCGCAGGGCTGAACGGCGCTGGCTTCACCAGCAGGGGCAGTATTGGCGGCAGCGGTGTTGGCATCAGCAGCGGTGTTGGCATCAGCAGCGGTGTTGGCATCAGCAGCGGTGTTGGAGGCGGAAGTGGCCATAGGTGTGCTGGGCGAGGTTTGCTTGCTTTGGTGGGGGCAACGGCGCGCTACGGGACGGCTCTGCCAGTGCTTGTGGAGACTTTACAGGTCGCCGAAGCCAGCGACATGCGGGCGGCGGAGCGACTCGAAGCTCTCGCAGACATGTGGCAGAAAGCGGCCACGCACGCGCACAAGGAACACCACCGATTGGAGAGCAATGCCCAGGAGAGTGAACTTACAGGTAGTAATGCTGATTCACCCACTGCTCCAGCTGGTGTGGCAACCCCAGCAGTGTCCTCTTTCACCGCCTCGCTGCGCACTTGCTTGGCCGAATTAGCACGAGGCATGGCGCAAGAATGTCGGAAATCGGCCGAACAGCACGCGGCGCTAGCCCTGTCGGCGGATACTGCGCGCTGCGGGCTGAGCCAACGCGCGTCGGAGCTGCGCTCGAGCATTGAAACCGCTGCGCAAGAAGTGAAACGGCGCAATCAGGGCGTGCGAATGGCGTGGAGTCAGGTAGCTGAAGCGCACAAGCAACAGGCTCGAAGGCGGCACGCCGCAGCCCAGATTCTCAAGCGCAGTGGGCTGGCGAGCCGCGCTGTCGCCGCAGCTGCCAGTGGCAGTGCCGACAACGTCAGCGAGCTGCTGCAAGCGGCGACCTCCGTGGCGGAGGCCGAGCACGCAGCTGCTGCCGCTGCTGAGGGTGCGGAGGCCCTCGCTAGCAGCGACAGTGGCAGCAGTGGCAGCGGAGTAGGCATAGAGTGCCGTTGGCTGGCGCTCGACACTTACCGTCGGCACGTGCGTTGTGCGCGGACCAGCGCCGAAGCCGCGGCCCGGTCTTTTGCCGCGGCCGAAGACCTGTGCGTGAGCTTGCCGTCGGCGTGTGCGGCCCTGGAAGGGGACGTCCTTCGCCGAGCCTTGAAGGCGCGCGCCCGGCTCTTGCGCCGCTGCGGGTTTCTCTGCAACCGCGTGGTGCACGCTCACCTCCTTTCGCCGTCGTCTTCACCAGCAGCAGCACCTCCTCAAGCAAACCTCGCTTCTTCCGACGCTGCCACGTCACCGTCACCGTCTTCTTCATCGACGGCGAGCGAAGCCGCGTTGTTAGCATGGCGTACTGCCGAGTGGAGCCCAGAGAGGCGATCTCACGAAGCTGGCGGCGTCGCGGCGGCGCTGAGGGCGTTCATCGACGGAGCCGTGCTCGAGAGGCGCAGCGGCCGCGTGCTAATCATGGCGGGGCTGGACGCTGTGCAAACTGCTTTGGGCAGCAGCAGCAGCAACGTCAGCAGCGACAGCAGAACGAGCAAGAACAGCAGCGTTTTGGTGGCTAGCCAGCAAGCCGCATCTTCTGCTGGGCCAAGCAGTTCACCGTCCAGAGGTCCTCCCGAGCGCACTCAAAACCGCCGCCAAAGCGGTTACAGCAGCAGCACTGGCAGCGGTGCCGCAGCTGTCACCACAATGCAAGCGCGCGACACCTACAGCCGCGCCGCTGCCGCAGGGGGAGAGCAGCTGGTAACCTGGGTTGAAAACATACAAAAAGCCGAGCATGCCCTGAATCTGGCCTCGGGGAAAATCAGCGAGCCGACCGCTACCAATTCGTCCTTCAAGCTGCTCAAACTTGCGACGTCATCGTTGAAGCAAAACGCTGCCACGACCAACGGCCTTGGCGTGTCGTCCTCTATACTCGAGCTGGGATCCCTCGAGCGCGCACTCGTGGCAGCTGCCAGTGCTTTTGACGAGGAAGCTTCAAACTTGTACGGAGCCAACGCTTTGTTGCCTGCGGCAGCGGTAGCAACTTTGACCCAGGCAGCTTCAAAAGACCAAGCAGCGATGAAGACGCGCACCATGCCGGGCGACCGCGCCCTCGGAGTAGCGCTTTCCGGCGCCTCCACCGCCGCACTAGATGCCGCGGCCTGCCTGGCCCTGAGCCCGGTGCCAGCTCCAGCGCCAGGGCAGGTGTCCAAATCAGACCTAGCTGCTCTCATGGCGGGTGGACAAATTACAGCGACGAGTGATGCGAACACCAGCGGTGAGGCTAGTAGCACCGCCAGCAGCGGGCACGGTACTTCAGGAGTGCTGACTACGTCACCGCCACCTACGAATCCGCCGTCAGCTTCTGCGCTAGCTTTGATGGCAACTGCAGCTCTGGCGCCGCCTCTGAAGCGTGCGAGCGCGTGCATGCTCCGTGTGCAGCGGCGCGGCATGCCTCCGCTAACCCCCGAGGACGAAAACTCTTCCCAGATGTTTCAAGCCGCAGCGCTGGTGCTGACCGCGGACGGCAAGCTGCATGCGTTTCTGGACCCGTTGCCGCCTTCTGGCAGCTTAGGAGCGTCATCAGCGGCCGCTCAAGTCTCCGAATCCTCCGGTAGCAACGGCAGCAGCAGCATAGTTAACTTGCCTGACGTGAGTTGTTTTACGCGTGCCATGGACCTCAAAGACCGAGCTGGCGGCGTGTCGCCTCAATTGCCGTTCTTCACCGTGCCTCTTTCTGCCGCGTCGAACGGGCGCCGCACTGCGGTTGCCAAAGCCAAGCCCGGTGTGTTTCGCGTCCTGATAACAGACGGAGTGGAAAGCAGCAGTGGCAATGGCCCTGAGGGAGGGGCAGCGGCGACAGAGGGTGGCGGTGCTGGTGCTGCAAACGTCGAGGACGTCGATGAGGATATCGAGGGTGGCAGCGTTGTGCTCCCACCGTCGCTGCTGTGGTCTACACCTTCGCAGCCGGATCCACTGGTTGGTTCTGGAGGGGCACCCCCCATTGCGGACACAACAGTCGCTGACTGTCCAATTGAAGCTATCTTGGTTGATGTTGGATCCGACGAAGATGCCGACGGTGCGACCATTTTTGAATCCCAACTTGACCTCTTCATGTCAACGTCTCTTCTTGAATGTTAGCATGCTTCATATCGCAGTATAGTGTTTGTAAAATTTTATTGCGATTGTTGTTTTGTGTTGTGTATAATGGGTTTCCTCCTCTTTGTTTCAGGTTGGATTGAGGACCTTCTCCGCGCTGCTATCAAAAAGCGACATCAATCGGACGTCGAAGCTAAGTTTTAAACCCCTCATGAATTCTTGCGGACCCGACTGAACTTCTGGGACTCAGAGATGAAACCGCCATATCCCAAGCAAACAGGCAGATGCCCTTCGAGTCATAATGCATGCGCACGTGGTAGTTGGAACGGCAGCACGATTGAACTCCAAGTGATTCAGATAACGAGCAGGGAGCCATCAAATGTCCACAGCTACCAGTCAAGTTTAAAGTAGCCGTGTTAGCCAAGTCAAATCGGAATAATAGGAGCAAAAGGAATATTAACGTATAAAGAGAGATCCAATTGCTTCCTGGATATCGGATATCGGATTAATTCACTAGCGAATGGCGCCCTGCGCCCTCGCGCCCCTGTGGTTGACTACAAGCTACAAGCAACCAAGGTTGCGATTCACGTACCCGCGGGTATCACCCGAGGTCTTAAAAATTCACTTTGCGCGGTATTTACGCGGTATTTACGTGGGAATCACGTGCGGTATATATACGGTATCGCCCTCAAATATACGGCAAATACGGGGGAATCGGTGTTCTTTTTGGTGGTGGGGGGTCGTCGTGTCTTCAAGTTTCGTGTGTGGTGCGCTTGCCTTTCTCTTTATTCTCTCTTTCTCTCTTCGCGCCCTTTCCTCCCGCCTTGTGCGTGCGCCATGAGCTGCAGTGTTTATCGCCATGGGCCATGGCTTTGCGCATACAGACAAATGCGAAATGTTACTGAAGATTTCGAGTAGATTCCATGATGACGTCACTCTATTCTGAGCCGATTCCCGTGACGGAAGTCACGTCTGATTGGTGAAAATTCCACTTTCCGTGTGATTCCCGCGTAATTACGTGCGTGAATCTTAACCTAGCAAGCAACAAGTTTAGCCCGATTTCCATTTCATATTACTTTGAATGCTCCGCATCAAAAACCCACATTTTAAAAACAGACTTGTTTACAATAAGCCCTAGCCACAGCCCAACCCTTGTCTATTTTCACGATTAGGAGGTGGAGTATTTCATGTTGGTATCCAATAACTTCAATGTTTTATCCATTCTCGTCGTTTTTCTAATGTTTTCGCGTACATGTGTCACTCAACAAACCTCTAATCCGCAATGAATCCCATCACAACAGGGCCTGGCTTCAAACAAAGTCTTCATCGTGCAAGTGCCGTCTTATGTGCACAAATTGTGCTATTTTTTCAGGGGTTCGCTCTCCCACTGGAATCGTTTTAAAAATCTGCAGTAACCACTTTCCTTCTCCGTCTTCATTTCCTACGGCTGCACCGCCATGCCACGAGGAAGGGTCAACACTACCGTCGTCACACAAGGTATAAAAAAGTAAGAGCTTCCCAGCTTTTGGGTAAACTGATAAACCGCGCATGCATTCTGCAGCATCAATCAACTCTTTCTCAGCGGCTTCAACTTCTTTGTCGCCTCTTCGCCGCCGGGCCGCAATTGTTTGCTCTTTATCCACAAGGGCCTTTCCAGCAGCTCGAATGTCCACTTTCGAGGGTTCGCTGCAAGGAAATACTGTAGCTCCATCTGCCTTGACATCAGAGAGGTACACTAGCGCAGTTGCGTAGCGAAAAGGATTTCCATTTGTGTCCAAGTGTAGCCCTCTGTTCATCAGACGGCCACGATTCAATTCAAGGATCGGAGGCGTATTCCGAATATTGGGCTTAGCTTCATCAGGGTGAGATTCTGATGCACATAAAATTGAAACCCGGCTAAGCATAGAAGTCAAGAGTTCACTATCTTCAGCTTTGATAGCAACGTCGTGGTAACCAGCTTCAGATCTGGACTTCGCTAAGTGAATGAGCTCAGCACACTCAGAAGCGTCTAAAAACGCTTCATCAACAAAAGCGAGAGGTGATTCGCTAATCCTGGTAAGGCTACGTGCTGAGGATGATGTACACATTTTGGTTGCCGCATGTGTAGGAGGAGCACCAAAACACTTGCTCTTAGAGCGAGGTGAAGCATTGAACTTTGTCTGTGAAATACACTGCGATCTATTCAAACATAAGGAATTCAGTGGACTGATTCCTATAGCAAATAAATACATATACAAGATATGAGTTACACTAGGCTCCTTCATTACGCCCGTCATGGAGAAGACGGCCCTAGTCCTTTGATTCAGTCTTGTCAATTGCACGCAGGCTGACACCGTGCAACTACATCACTGCATCTCCCCGTAAGTATAGAAAAGATCGATGATGATTCGCTGTGGAAGCTTCCAGAAAAACACGGAAGATGTTCCATGAGGACCGTTGAGCCCCCCACCCATCCCTCACTAACCCACCACAGGGTGGCTCAGTTATAGTTGGCAATTATCACAAGTGAGGTGAGCTATGTAGGATTCTTATTGATGCAGATCCCTATGGCAGTGGAAATAGTCGGCTAGCCGGCCGGAAGTGCCAAGAAAGGTACATATTTTGAATATAAGAGCCCAATCGCCGCCGTGGTAGCCCCCTAGCCCCCTCATCTTCAGATGGTATAGATGGTAACTCCTTTGACGCATCACGACGCTGTCGACGATAAATTGATAATAATACTAGCACCCGCAGTGACAGTACGATGGTTTCTCATATGGTTAAAACCGAAATAAACCCAAGAGAAATCTTTTTGAAGCATATATATGATACTTAGAGCAAACTACAGCATAAATGCTAAGGGAAAATTACGGTACCTCACAAAACTCTTCATTCTCTAGCAGAACTAACATAACTAAATTAGGTCCGGTCTTTGTCTGCAAACTCTTCTGCAAATTTTTCCTACATAACATCGTCACACTCGTGAATTATTTTTGAATTATTTTACTGCTTACAATTATGACGCAAAATAAGTATTCTAATAT
>Ga0307982_1004033_pt1 | contig 11652 bp, 14 predicted proteins | sample OrgLakmetagen989_FD_201847 | JGI IMG/M metagenome (GOLD analysis project Ga0307982, IMG submission 201847) | Saline water microbial communities from Organic Lake, Antarctica - #989 | ecosystem: Environmental > Aquatic > Non-marine Saline and Alkaline > Saline | place: Antarctica: Organic Lake... | reverse complement strand
TACGTATGAATAACGCGTGAGCTCGTCAGTAAAGGTCACCACATATTGATTCCCCCAGAAGTCTTGGCACACTTTGCCTTTGACATCTGTCCAGACGCGTTCCCATGGCTTCCGCTCGACACGTTAACTATCGACATATCGACATTAAATCTACTTTAAGCTTTAACTTTAACTAGAAAGGTACCCTTAAAGAAAGTTAAAAAATAAATTGCATCTCTACAAGTGATTCACAGCAAAATAAATCAAGTAAGGTGGAGATTGAAGCAGTAGCAAAAAAGGCAACGGAATTCTGACCTGGCAGCTACTACTACGAGCACGGCGCTTCTAGCTTACTAAGCCTTAAGTATCATCTGGATAATTACTGCTGCTCAAGATTTGCTCCACCTCGGGTTGTGTGAGTAGTGGGAGCTTGGCGTGGCTTTCACGTAAATGGGGTGGGGAGTACGCCGCGGAGGCACCTCGCTCGCCGAGCTTAGATCGCATGTATTTATCAAACTCACAGAGCATAAACTGCACGTCGTGCAGCTCAAGTTTGAGGTTGCGACACCAAGCTGGCCGCACACGCGTCATTTCAGCATGCAACGATCGAAGCTCGCCGATGTAGAGCGCTTCTACAGCCAATCGCTGCTCGTTCACGCACAAGGATGTCGGTCGACTGAAGAGGCGATTGAGGCCTCTTCGAGCACCTAGTAGTAAGTGAAGAGCACAAAATTTTTGATTGTGTAAAAGAGTGCAATCACTTAAAACGACAAAGGCAAAGCTTATAGGGTTAGCTGGAAAAAGGCGATAAACGCAAGGGCCCACCTGGTCCGCATGGGCACCAAAGATTGCGGTCATCGATCAAGTGCATGAGTGCTGGGCATTGCATCGCGTCGCAAATGACTTCTTTGGCCATGAAGCCCACTCCACCAAAGCCCACAATGTTGGACTTGCCACACCGAAGCTCGTCTACGAGCGCTTTCCACGACCTCGTCTCAATTGCCACGCGGGTTAATTCATGTCGCGCTTTCCAGAGGGAGTCGAGGTACTTGAAGCATATTTTTTCGTATGCTTTGAAACCCTGCTTCGCGTCCGTCGATTCACTGTTGTAATGTGGCTTGCAGTACGCTCTGGTGAAAGCGTGGTGTCCCGTGGCCCTTAGCTTCACCGCTTGCAGCACAACTTCACCAGGGCACCAGGCGTCTCTGACCCAGGTGAGCCGGGCGGCCAACTCCGGCGTCCCAAAGTATCGAAACAAGGCGCAGTTGAAAATAGTCTCACCAACGTCTGCGTTTGCAGCATTCGGCCCGGTCCAGTGGAGTCGCATCCACCGCGTCGTTGCGTCGTCTTCTCGCTTGACGTTTGTAAATCGCTTGCTCGACAAAATTGGGTCGTCAGTCCAAGGAAACGGGAGGCGTAAGTCCTCTTTACGCTTGCGCAGGTTTTCCCTTGCTTCCATGAAAGAGAAAAATGCACCGGCAGCTGGAGGAAGAGAGCCTCCGAACTCATGATTCACGACCGTATCGGGTTCGCCTGGCACCATGCTCGTTACTGCAACCATTGAGGCCACGGAACTGCCTGCCGGAGAAAGTGATAAAAACGTGAGACTTCGTCGTGCTTTTGCAGCTTTTTTGGCAATCCTTTCCTCCACAAATCGGTCTGGCACCGGCGTTTGAGGATGATAATTCGAATCGCTTAAACCTGAGTCAATAATAACCTGCATGCTATCAGAGATGGCCATCAAAGCATCACGGTGGGTACGAGCATTGAAGAGAGCTCGAGCTAGATCCTCCGTGGTGAAGTCGACGGAAGGTTCAGATGCGGAGATGTCCTGGGCAGGGAGCCGCTTGCTCGCTGTAGCGAACATCGATGATGTTGCTTGTTGGCGCGAACGTTTGTTTGTCATGAAGACTCCTAAGCTAGCTAGAGCAAGATGAATTGAATGCACTTTGAGCTGAGAACAAGCTGAGAAGCTACATTTAAGATACGGTACGCAAGTCTTGAGCCTAGTTTGAGTCCCAAGCAAGTCAGTCAGGAAGTCATCATGAATGAAGTGTGGCACGTGCGAGGATTGAAAATTTTGAAGAGACACACTAGTCTACTTGATGGCTTGATGGTTCTTCTTCTTCAACCTCCTGATGTACAGACAGATATACATCTGCGATTCAAACACTTCAAAATCAACCACAACCACAACCAAACTTTTAACCACAGCACTAAGTACGTACTTCTTGACTTCACAACTATTACTCGACATGCTTGACACTTCTTATAACACAGTAATCGTAAAAACGCAACAACCACTTATAACAAATACAGTACATCAGTGATTGCGAAGATATCTGCATCTCTCTCACTTTTCCCACGCCACTTACACTTACACCAGTGGACCTAGGAATAAGTGCTTCTACTTGTTTGTATATTTGCTTTATCCTCTTGAATTCGTACTCGTCATTTAAGCAACACTGCTAACTTCTCTCTCGATCAAGATATTAGATCCTTATGCGGCTAGTGACACTTGGCGGTGCTGCAATGATCCTCGCGCGCTCATCGACAGCATTTCGCTCACTTTATATCCCATTCGACTTTAGATCGCCCAAGACGCGTGGTATCATAACAGCCCCAAAAGCTCATAGCTCGTCAGAGTCGAGCGCCGCAAATCACCCCCTAGTCGCTGATGTCAACAAGCTAGCTAATGAGATACGGGCGATGAAAGCAGCAGGGGTGGCGAGCAAAGTTGAGATCATGACCAAGGTGGCTTCCCTAAATGCTCTTAAAGTTGAACTCGCGCTAGCAACTGGGCAGCCACCGCCCGTTCCAAGCATGAGTAAACGAGAAAAAGCAGAGGCCGCCCGCAAGAGTAAGTTCGCAGTCGAAGGTGGCCGCATTCCTCCACCGCAGTCCTCCTTTCCTGAGGGTGCCTACGACAAGCGGGACTTCTTCCACTACGAGACAGTCCACACGTCGACCAAGTCTGGAGCTAGAGTCGGGCGAATCCACACGCCCCATGGAGTGATCGACACGCCAGGCTTCGTTGCCGTTGCAGTGAGAGAAATTTTCACTTTTGACTCATTTATTGGACACTTCATCTGTCCTCATGACATTTTTGCACTACAACCATGATAAATTTCGAATTGTATCAAGCCATGAGGAATATTTACTAACCTTCTCTTTGACTTCACTATATTAGACCAACGGTGCGGTGAAGGCATTGGACATCAAGGACGCAGTGGGGGCAGGCCAACAGCTCATCTTTTCCAACAGTTACCACTTGATGCTTCAGCCAGGCGGAGACATCATTGAGGCAGCAGGTGGGCTGCACAAATTCATGCGCTATGACGGCCCTTTGATCACCGACAGCGGTGGCTTTCAGATCTTCTCCTTGGCCAACCAGGGTGGGGTGCACGGCGACGTCGGCGAGATTGCCAGGTCGAAAGATGATGCGGAATCGCTTGCTCAAGTTCCTGGCGGCGAATTGAAGCGGGCAGTGGCAAGAAAGAAGACGGCAAGCGGAGAAGGGGTTGTGAGTGTGACGGAAGAAGGCGTTATGTTCCGCTCGTACCGAGACGGGACTTACGTGTCCCTCACTCCCGAGTCCACCGTCCAGGCGCAGAAGCAATATGGGTCAGACATCATCATACCGCTGGACGAGGTACCTGTAGAAGAATACAACCTAGCACAACGACAGACTTTGCGCTCATGTCTTATCATGTCTTCTTTGATGCGTGTTCTCTTCATCTAGCTACCTCCCTTCCACACGACCCCCGAGCGGCTGCTCGAATCCGTACTGTTGAGTCACCGCTGGGAAGAGCGGTCACTGCGCGAGCACCTCAAGAACGTCAAAAACCAGGCGATGTACGCAGTGATTCACGGTGGGATCGACAAGGACCTGCGCCAGCTCAGTTGCGACTTCCTCACGCAGCTGCCTTTCGATGGGTACGCCATTGGTGGCTCCTTAGGTTCTTGCCATGAAGAGCTGGTGGAGTTGGTAGAGTTTGTGGTGCCGAAACTCCCGAAAGATAAACCGAACCACCTCCTTGGCATCGCAGACGAACGCTCCATCTTAGCAGCTGTACCCTTAGGTGATTATAATAGCAAATACGATCAGAAAAATCACTGTTGACACTTGTGAAATCGTAATCAAATCCTTTCGACCTTTTCAAGCACTATTTTCATTGCGCTGCAGGCATTGATACGTTTGACAGCTGCTTTCCGACGCGACTCGCGCGCCATGGCACGCTGCTCACGAAAGCAGGTAAACTGCACGTATCGAACCAGAAGTGCGCGACTGCGTTTGGGGAGCCGATTTGCCGGAGCTGTTCTTGCTCGACCTGCGCCTCATACGACCTCGCCTACCTGCACCACCTCAAAAAAGCCAAAGAGCCTTTGCTCTGGCAGCTCGCGAGCATTCACAACATCCACTACATGAATGACCTCATGGCTGGCCTACGAAAGAAAATTTTTGCAAATGAAATTTGAGATGTCGTACAGTATTTTAGGATTTAGGGTAGTCCTGTCCTGGGAATATTCGTCCAGAATACAGGATACGTGAGCTGTTCTCAACCACATGTCAATTTTTTTGTTGTGCGGTTGTGTGCTACTCAGGGTCCTACTTAGTGCCATGCAATTTTGGTGCGTTTTTTTAAAGTAGAATTGAGTAGCAAAGTCCTCTAGGTAGACTTTTCTTGGGCCAATGTACTTTGGTCCCTGTGCTGCTTGGGACTTCTGAGTTCTAGTCTATAATAGTCCATATCCGTATTCGTTTTTGTTCGTTTGTCTTTGGGTTAGTCTTCACCAAGAAGACAGTACACTAGGCGGCTAGACGTGGAATTCAAACTCTGTGCTTGAGCACTATGCGAAATGTAGAACACGCAATGCGCACGCATGGGTATGATGATATGCTTCAGACTTAAGAAAGAGAAAGAAAGCGAGATTTGAAGCAGCACGGCCCAAAGGGCATCAAATTGGTGAGTTCATTGACCACCACACTGAAATCTAGCATGAAGCGCCGCTCCCGCTCTTATCTCCGCCTTTGAGAAGGGTCATGAGGTCCGACGCGGAGAATAAGGCTGAACCATCTACAGGCGTGGTATAAGTTTTGGGAACTCTCGCAGTTGACGTATTCCCCGCCAGATTTCTTTCTATGTGCTCCGAAGTAGCCATAGGCGGCGATGGCCGTTGTAATACTACCGGATTTCTAACGGGTATTGCTTTAAGCTGACGTGGTTCCATACTTGCATGAGTAAAGGCGGCAGCGTCGTCAGCTGAACGCCTTTCGCGCCTCACTCCAGGAAGCCTGTTGGATTTGTCGATGGACGGAATGGCTGTCTTCATTGAGCTTGACAGTGGAGGCAGCGGATTCGGCAACTTTGTCTTGGGAACACTAGATTCACTGAAAGTCCTGCTTTTCGCAGTTTCAAGATGATAACCGGAATTTCTACGAGGACTTCCTGCCGCTGGCAATAAATACTGCATCATCTCTAATTTCACATGCAAATTTGCGTTTTCACGGCGCTGCGCCTGAAGTCGCAAAGAAAAAGTACACTCCAAGGTCAAAGATTCAAAGTAGGCAATACGGGCAGCAAGACGCACGGAAGACATACCTCAAGTTCGCTAGCAAGCTCGTTGCACTCGAGTTGCTTGGCCTTGTGCTTCGCTTTCAATTCAGAGTGTGACGCAGCCACTTGACGAAGGAGCCCCACAATGTCCACCACTTTTTGCTTCCACTTGTCGACATCTTCTCCTGGCCCATCGCAAGTCAATGAAGATCGTAGGAAATCTGTTCTAAAAGTAGATTCGTATTGACGGGTGCTTCGTGACTGCAATTCGCTCTTCAACCTAGCAATCTCATCTCGCAAGGCGGCGAAGGACGCTGCATCTGGGACGTCGTTCACTCGAGTCACATTCACGATCTGAGAAGCGTGGGCGGCGTAGCTGCCACAAGCAAAGGACGGGTGAGCAGATAACACAACAAGCTTCGATAATTTTCATGCTATCTTTTATTGACGCACCTCAGAGTGCTGGTAGCCTCTTCAACGTACGAGTCAGAGGGAGTGATGCACGCAACCATGAGGGTGGAACTGTTGCCTCCCAAGCTGTTCTTCAAGAGACTCGTGAGTTTGGAGTCGCGGTAAGGAGGTGCTTTCTCGATGCCTGGTTTGCCGGATGACATATACCGTGAATGTATAGAAGAGAGATCAAAGTCATATGGGTAGTAAATCATGGTAGAAAAAGAAGAAGAGAAGCTTCTACGTGACTTACCTTGCGTGTTTTCCGCCAACGCCTTAATGACCTGGGCAAACAGAAGTAACATGAACTTAGTATGAGCGACAGCGGAACGTTTCCTATGCATGACTTCTATCGAAGATGCAAACCTGGCGGAGAACAAAGAGGCTCTTGTTGATGGAAATGCTTTCTTCCAGGACTGCGCCTACGGCATGGGTTTTGCTTGCGCGTTCGGACCCAGCTAAATCAACCAGTGCGATTCGGCTGGTCACCACCTGCTCCGCTAGCCCGCCTTTCCCCTGGAGTGTGATTTTGAGGTCCAAGGTGAAGACACAGTGGCTGCGCGACGACGCGGCGTTCATGGCATGCGCCGCCACCACGCGCTTCGCAATGCCCTGATGGAAGTAGTGCATGGCCTCCAAAGCAGTCCGAACCGGGGGCGTCGTCAGGCCTTCCGCATAGAACGAGTCCTTGGCTCCGTCGTATCGCAACGCTAGCCCGGTCTGATACCCGAGACCGCCCCCCATCGAGCCAACTTGCACCCCCGCCCCGCGGACTTTGCCGTCGCTCAACGAGAGCAAGTCGAGCACCCTTTCGTTGTACAACTGAAGAAATGAAACTTGCCCTTCGTAGTTGGCAACGACGCCTCTCTCTTGCCGCATGTCAAGCTCAGAAAAAGTCTCAGCCATGACGCGAGGCACTATACCAAATTCATCTTCTGTACCTTCCATGGTGTAAGTTTTCCCACTTCCGGTTTGCCCGTAAGCCATCACAGATATGTTGACGCCTTGGAGCGCCGCACCTACCATATCGCGAAGCCCGCACATGTGATAGAAATCCTCTTGGCTAACCTCTGGTTCCACAACCGTGTCAAATTGAAAGGAACGTGAAGATGCCGCGTCATTGCTCGATTCTTTCGTTGACACCGTCCCTTTGCTTGCGTTGGCTGCGACGAGGCTGCATGCATGGTCAGCCTCGTTAGCTAAGAGAGGCCTTACCCTCACGGCTACTCGAACGCGCTGCTCAGAGCTCATAATAGAAGAGATAAATTAATGGCCTCAAGAATGAATGAGAATAAGCTTCCAAAGATGACCGAATTCATCATCCTTGTCAGTGGACGGAATCATGTGAATGCTGCAGTCCACGTAAATGTTTAGGTAGGGCAATTGCAGTATAACATGGCGAAAGGACGCTAAAATTTTACCAATGCTGTACATTTCTAAACTCGAAATCCAGATAATTCATCATTCTATCTTTTATTCATTCCTCTCGTTTTATTAAGAATATCGCTGAACATACTGTAGCGGCGGTAGGTAGCAACAAGCTACAAAGCTGAGCTACTCAGCGTAGTACGTTTGTAAAGTAGCTCTACTGTATCTTATCTACCTATTCAGCTGTTTGCTCGGCTAGCTTACTACAGACAGATAGGTATCTCTGCAAGATTTCTCAATGCCTACGGCAACTGATTACTTCGATTTTGCCAGCTCCGTTACCATCTACTCGTTCAGAAGTGACCCGACTGCTGCGAGAACTGGGGTTAGGAGTTAAGCAGTTAAGCATACTTACTTACTTGTAGTCGTAGAGTCGTCGGCAGTTATTACTGAAGTACTTACCAAAAACCAAAAGCAGGAAGCAAGCTACTACAGGGGTATTTTTTTGCTAATAATACACTCGGTGTCGATGTCGGTGTCTGTCTCTGCACACGAATTGTGTCAAACACCACACGCCACACGCTGGTGAACGAGGACTTAGCTACGTGGGGCTCCAAGAAATTTGATGGAGGCTTTAAGAGCAGCGTTAAAAGATTTGACATCCACATCGCAAACGCGAGTGAAAGCTGTGGCGTCCGCAGCGCTTTCTAATGCTCGAGATTATAAAGTAGTTGTGCACGAGATTGAAAAGCATTTGTGGCGAAGCGACGCTGAGAAGCGGCTTGCTGGTTAGAGTTTCTTCCTGTTTAACTCCTTAAATCATTTAGGCTACAACTTTCTAACATTCTCAAGTATCCTTGGAGCATACTATGATGCACGTGTTATCTTAAAGTGAAACGCTTTTGTAACAAAAGCCTCAAATTAGGCACAATTACGCGGATTTGACAAATGTAACTCTCGCACACGTCTAGTGCGAAGCCATAAATGTGTTTTGAAGAAATTTGCACCCGAATTTCATTGAACTCTAATTCCGCCCAATCTATCCTAACTAATTCAAATACACACTTAATCAACAGGTATTTATGCCATCGACGCTATAGTTCGAGGGGTACGCTAACCCTACAGTTTCACTCCCCTGCACTTTTCATGTCAGTCTGTAGAGCGGCCTTCTTATGCTAACATTGTTTTGTTTTGCTATACTTGTGCTCGGACTTCATTTGGATTTAGTACGAAAAAATCAAATCGGACGATGGCAATGTCTTCGCGGCGCGATTCGCCTTGAAAATGCCTCAAACCATAGCTTCTTGCAAGGAAGGTAGCAAGGAGGCTGCGCTGAAGAAGGTGCTAGACAACTGGGTCGCGCGCGGGCTTTTTACAGAAGCTGACTTAGAGCCTAAGCTTCCTGTAGGCGCTGCCACTCCTACTAGTAGTAGCAGTGCACCTCCTGTCGTTGAGGCCCAAGCAAGCGACCCGAAAGGGCCAACTCCCGAGGAAGCAGCCGCACCGGCCAAGAGCACTGGCGCTGTGTCTTCCATCATGGCTCTGCTTCTGCAAAAAGCGAAAGATTCGGGTCAAGCACCGGCGAGCGAACCCTCTGTGGTACCCGCTTCTAGTTTAGGTGCGCAACCTTCTTCTTCGCATAGCGCTCCTTCGGGGCCACCACCTCTGCCGACACCCCCAGCCCAGCACGAAGTGCAACAACATCATGCCACCTCAGCACCGTTTGGAATGCCCCCGGATTCGCATGGAAGAGCTCTGGTACCGCCAAGGATGATGTCAATGCCACCAGGGATGGCCCCTGGCTCGTCGGGAATGGGAACCGGGGGTCCATCTGGTATGCCTCCTCCGCCTGGCATGGTAGGCCCTCCTTCCTCGGCCGCCCGGTGGCCAGGGAATGAGCGAGGTAGTTCTTCGTTTGCGAACCAACCAGCAAACTACGACTCCTCAGCCACCATGGAGCCATTTCGAGACCAACGGCCACCGCTGAGGGACCAAGGTCAGAACGGTCCCGTGTTGGCTTCAGCAATTGGGTAGCAACCTGCGAGAGTGCGACTTTTTGTTCGTATTTTTGTTCTTTTTCCCGTGGGTTAACGTTCACGGTTCCGACTTCTGCAGGTCCGCCACAGTGGCATGGCGACGGTGGTTTCATTCCAGGAGGAGGCGCTCCAGGCCGCAGCGGCAGAGATGGCGATTCCCGAGGTGGCTTCAATGCCGCTGGACCCCTACTGCGGGACCGGCGCGACGGCAACGAGTTCCGAAAGCCGAGGGGCCCCGACGGAAGCGAGCACCCGCTGTCGAAGACCAAGATGTGCAAGAGCATCGAAGAGGGGGCCGCCTGCCGCTTTGGCCAAAACTGCGCGTACGTTCCGCTTAGGAAAAAGACAAAATTTAGGAACCAAATAATCTGCTTCAAAAGTTGTCGTGAGCACATAAGAGTTCATAGTATTGAACTCTTCCTTTGGATCACATGCTGCTTACATATTTGTGTAGATTTGCCCATTCGAGAGAGGAATTGCGCCCGTTCCAAGGCAATCAGGGTTCGACCACCCCATTTCGGAGCAATACCGGCCCCGGAAGCATCAGCGAGAACGGTCCACCTGGCAACCAACGGCGGTTCGGCGAGTGAGTTACACGCTCGTGCCTCTCGCTCATCTCGATGTCTTGCCCGTTTATTTCAACAAAGGCTTCATTTTGTGTCTGTTTGTTGTCTTTAGGAGTGCTGTGGGCAGGCTGCATAATGGTAACGTAGGTGGAGGTTTAGGTGAAGGTTCAAATAACGTGTTCTATGGCGGAGGTGCTTCTTCAGACAGCCCCCGTTTGTCTCAAGGCCATTCTGGTCCTGAAAAAGGGGCATGGAAGCGGCCGGCACCTCCACAAGAGCCGACTGGGGCCTTTCAGCAAGGAGCCGCTCAGTTGTCGCCACCTATCGGGACTTCGCAGGAGCATCTCCCTGAAGGGCTCTGGGCTTGCCCGTCGTGCGGCTGGCGCAACCACCCTCAGAGTGCAACCTGTGGCGGCGGCTTTCCTTCCTACGGCTGCGGTATGCCTCGACCCCCCGACGGAGCTGCTGCGAGCATTCATACGCCAGTCCCTTTCCGTGCGCCTCCAGCCGTATCTGATTTGGCCTCCGACTCCTCAACGATTCCATCTCGCACTGCTATGCCTGTTCCCACTCCGTCGCCCCTTGCTCCATCGCTTCCTGCACCATCGGACAAGGTGCGTGCTCAAGGTATTAGCCAGTCAGGACGCCCCAGTCGCTGGAGCAATGCTGTGGTGCCTCCCAAAGCGACCGAAGCGAAGCCTGTGCCCGGGCCGTCAGCTCCGCCTGGGGCACCGCCCGGGCGAGGGGCTGGGCGAGGGAGCGCGAGCGTGCTCCCAGCATGGATGACCGCCGGCTTGGCGACCAGCAACGGGCCAAAAGCCGCCGATACTGTCGCACAAAATAACGCGACGTCAAATCATGGCCCAGGAAGCCACAATCATGCAAACTTCAGGCCATCGGATCGAGATGTGCCGAATAACGCCAATTTCGTAGACCGCGGCTCTCCTTTTAGCAACGCACATTCGGCCATTGGCTTGTCTAGTCCCCAAACCCACGGATATTCAAACCAGGGCCTTTCCCCGGGGCCTAACCAGATAAGCCACCAACCCAATGCAATTGGCGTATCTCAGGGGGCAGGTGCTGCACCGGTGCAATCAGCTGCGAAAAAGGGGGGTAGCTGGGGTGCTGCTTCGGGTAAACCAAGTGGTGCAAGTTCAGAGGGTCCCTCATCGAAGCGGATTAAATTGGAGGAATAGCGCACGATTATCATTGCACTAGAGCTAAGGTCGGTTAAACATCAAGGCTTCGCACAGCCCATTTTAATTGTCGATGGCCGTTGTTTCGGTGTTTGGAATCACGAAGTCACATCAACGACGAACTAAGAACTGAGTAACAGAAGAAGGGGCGCCAAACACTCTAACTTGAACTAGAACTAAGCATGCAGTACGCGCCTTTCACTTTCTGCCTTAGCCTTAGTAGGGGGATGGAAGACATATATTTTGCTGTAACTTTTGACGACTTCGAGTTTTGGCGGAGATAACCTCGGAATCCCGGACGCAATTGGGGTCTTAATTCGGATATAAAACTGCTTTTGTAGCAAATCGATACCTAAAAAAACTTTTTTTTTCGTTCTGAGGAAAAAAAAACCCCTAATATTTAACGAAAAATATTTCTTTTAAAACAGAAATAGCGCTGAATAGCACCACAAGCCCCCTCCTCCGGCTCTCCCAAAAGCCACCCTTGCTCGTTAGGTTC
>Ga0307982_1004032_pt1 | contig 11652 bp, 12 predicted proteins | sample OrgLakmetagen989_FD_201847 | JGI IMG/M metagenome (GOLD analysis project Ga0307982, IMG submission 201847) | Saline water microbial communities from Organic Lake, Antarctica - #989 | ecosystem: Environmental > Aquatic > Non-marine Saline and Alkaline > Saline | place: Antarctica: Organic Lake... | reverse complement strand
ATTCCAGAAAACTGGGAACACATACTACATATTTCAAGATAAAGAATCAGCCACTCCCAATCCAGGATCGAGTTTTGATTCTCAAATGACATTACAAACACCTACGAGTCATTCGAAATAAAGATCTAAGAATTAAAGCGCATACGGCAGTGGTATGTGATGCTCCTCGTTAACTTTCTACAGCCGAATGGCCATTTTATTCCCAGCGATTCCCTCACGCATTCCTGATCGCCAGCTATTCGCATCGCTACGCCATTATCGCCAATTATCGCCACATCCCATCACCGTTAACTCTCTCTGTACTTGGTGTTTCTTCTGCAGCTCGTTCACGACCAGCGACTACCGTTGGCGCTCTTCCTTCTTCTTCTCGCATTGGCGATCCAGAGAAAGGCTCGTTATGCAACGGATCACGCGAAGAAGTGGCTTGCCGGAGTGTTGAAGATGGCAATAAGGCCCGACCACGGTCTGGAGGCCTGTCTGGAGGCCTGTCTGAAGGACGAGGCGGAGATGCGGCCTGAGAAGAAGTACTGCTATCATCACCGTCATCGAAACCCACGAAGACTCCGAAGCGAAACCCGAACCTGTTGGTGCGAGCGTGGCGATCGATCAAGGTGGGCGCAATCGAGCCGAGCTGAAACCGCACCAAGGACGCTCCTATCGCCAAGTACTGCAGGCTGTTTGAATAAAGGAGAAAGAGGTGAGGGAAGAAGATATCCAAAAAGAAGGACCGGGATGAGACTTGTATGAGGAGATAAGCAATCGCAAGAAAATTCATGCTTAGTGCTAACAAGGAAGTATACACAGTCGTTCTCCTTTTGATGGTATAGAATTATGCATGCATCGATTTAGAATTCACACCTCAAGAGCATGAGCGCAGCAACAGGCCACAGCCTTCCCGGGTTCAGCAGTTCCACGGCCAATGGAGCCGCCCACGTTAAGCCATACCACAAGCGCACCAGCCGCTGCCTCTTGGTGAGACCCGGTTTGGTGAAACTAGTGCGCAGCTGAAACGAGTCCGACACGAACATGCCGTACGCCCCCAACAAGAGCGCGGTGCCCATTAAGGCTCGAGGGCCAATGCGAGACCACAGCACCTGTTGCATTGCTTGGAGGTTAATTTCACATGTATGTGCGAGCACACTTTCAATGATCGCGGGTAGGTATACTTGAAAAAGTAAGGAGGCACCGCCATTATCTCAAAGAAAGAATAAGAAAAAAAAAGGGCGAAAAAGAGGGCCAACCGCTAAGAATGCTCGACGAACGCCTTTCGGAGCCCCAGACACCAAAACGTCTTGAAAGGTGGGAGGCACCGTCATGGGTTTCGATTGCGTGTGGGTAGATGCGTGGCCTCCGATTGAGAGAAGCAACTGCTGAAGAAGCGGGAACATCTGCAACAAAAGTGAAAAATCGTCGAGTAAAAACAACTAAGATACTATTCAAGCAAACAACCAACCGAACAAACAAACAAACAAACAAACAAACAAACAAACAAACAAACAAACAAACAAACAAACAAACAAACAAACAAACAAACAAACAAACAAACAAACAAACAAACAAACAAACAAACAAACAAACAAACATACATAAATTGCACGTCTAGGACCAGTATATGAATGATGAGACTATCACAAGGTTCTTCGATGTGCCCAAAAATAGAAGTGGTGAAATGAGCTTCTTACCACACTTGTGATGACCCAATGCGCAGCCGCGAAGATAGCGAAGAGCACGGCAAGCGTAACCAGCAATATAACACCCCAGAGCACTTGACAAGACACCCCATTAGAGGACGAAGACGGGTTATTGCCAAGAGATCGTTCCTCAGATATACCGAGAGCAGCGTCGAATCCAGGTTGACCGAGGTCTAGGATCTCTACCCCCCGACCGGTCACATACGCGTTCAGAAGCACAGAAGCAATGGAGCCAGCGCGGCCTACTTGAAGCAATAATGATGTGACACGCAATGCAACTCCCTGCGCTCTTCTCCAGCTCCAACGGTAAAATACTGAAAGAATGTTCCGCAATTGTAATAGTAGAGGCTGCTGCGGTGACTGAGAGGGGGATGAGTAATGGCCAAAATCAAATGATTGAGCTGTGGCGATAGCTAGCCACACGAGGACGTCACTGAGAAGCAATCCAATGCTTTGCAAAAGTCTTTCCAAGTGCTGCGACCATAATTTCTCCAACAACGATCCCAGCCTTAGCCACTGCACGAGAGCTAAAAGCTCCGGTAAAGATGAAAGTGCATGAGCCGCATATGCTACAGTTGGGCCTATCAAGGTCAAGGCAAACACATATGCCCAGAGCATCTCATGAAAGAACCTAGGTGCAAAACCCATAGCTCTCGCTTGCTCTTGAGTTCGATCAAGTACGGCAACTACCATCGAGCCTGGATTTGAACCCAGGGCTCGACGCAAGGACTGCAGGAAGCGCAGTGCAGCCGCAGCAGAAGTGGTAAAGTCAGTCGAGGCTTCGATCAATAGGGGCAAGCATAACCCAAAGCCCGCAATGGTGATGATGGCGACGGTTGACGCAAACAAAGGTCGCAAGCACGTGAGCAATAAAGCAGCGGAAGCAAAGGCGCGCATCGTCATGACACGCGCGAGGCGATTCAACACCCTGTCAAGCACACAGAGTCATGAGAGAACAAGTGAGACGTTCGATACGTGCAGATTGAGCGTTTTGAAAAGAAAAATACTCAAGAAGGGCATAATTTGAATTGACATGAAGCGACTCGTAGAGCACTAGCAGTACCGGTACAAACGGCCCCGACGGATGGGGTTATCCACTACTTCCAGGTGGCGCTGCCGCAAGATGGTGGTGGTGGGGTTGTGCAAAGACGCCAGGCCCGCGAGCCAGCCCCCACCGCTACATGTAACCTGATATGGCACATACATGTAGCGCACAATTAGCACGGACAATCGGCATTAGAAAACTTCAATTTCATTCAGAGGCGCAAAGAAATACTTTAATGGCAGGACTTCGAATACGAGTATGCAATAAAGTGATTTAAAATCGCACCCATCTCACCCAGAGGCAGAGCGTGACGAGATGAAGCCAGGAATGTTTGCGGTGCACTCCGAACAAGTGCCCTAAAAGGAGGCCCATGGTAGACGACGACGACGACGACGAATGCGCAGCAGTGTGGTAGTCAGCAAAGAGAAGCAACACCCAGCCGCTCACCTGTTGCGTGCACGCACATGAATATGCCAAAGACTGCCATTGTCAATGGTGTGTTTTGGGCGAATTGATAGTATATTAGGGCAAAACGCACCACGCGGAGTTCGCCCGCTGCGAGCAGCCACCGGTTATCCAGCCCTTCCCAGGTAAGGCACGCCTAAGACATACAGAAAAATGAAATGAGGGAAGAATGAGGCCATACTATGATTTACTACGTAGGCGTTATTCAATGAGTGGAGGCTATGAAATAAGAACACACAATACACACCTGATTCCATGGTTTATTGATAAATTTTGACCAAGTCCAATGCTTCGTCGTCGCTTCGACCTGCTCGATTGTTTCTCCAATCTTCGATTCGTTGAAGTTTCTTGCAGGATCCAAAGGACCGATACTGCCAACTCCTACATGTGCTGTTGCCAGCTTTGGTGTGCTTTCATTCGATGTTGTCGACAAGGCTTGAGGCGCAGGCAAAGTGTAAAACGCAGCGCCGAATAGAGAGTGGCTACGCTCCATCTTACTAGGTAATACGGCCTGCGGTAACTTCATTCGTAGCGAGACTTCCACAGTTGTTTCTCCTTCGTCGACCTCCTCTTCATCGTCGTAGGCGCCCTAAGATTAGCAGTAGTATACGCGTGTCAGTAGAATGATACAAGCGCGCAAAAAATAATAAAAATGCATGCACAGTGACAGCACAGTCCGTTCTTTCGTTGACAGTATCGCTTTAGTCAAACCTGAAGAAAGAACACGTCGTACAACGACAGGCTTATGGCACGCAATCCGCGCGGAGGTAAGCGAACGGGCGAGTTGTCTCGGCTGCCGTTGTTCGACCGCCGGTGCAATGCAAGAGCGACCATCCTCTGCACATACTCGTATAAATACGGGTCGGCTGAGGCCTGGAAAAATGACATCGCAAGAGAATGAAGAAGAGAGCAAGATTGAAAGCAAACGTAAGGTCAGGAACAGAAAAGGAAGAGAACTTAAAAAAATGACGGAGCCAAGAAGTCTTGTCTCTCGTTAAATTGCTCCCTATGATGTAACACTGGTCAATGGACCCATAATTGGATCATGCATTAGTTCTCGTTTCCGTACTTGAAAAGCCAAGAAGCTGAACCCGTGTGCGAACACGAGAAGGCCGCAGTACAAACTGTGCTCTAATGTAGACTGCCCCGAAAGTATCAGCTTCACAATAGAGTTGACAATTGGCAAGTGCGAAAGGAAATGGGGCCACCTATGTACAATACACAGCAAAAACACGCAAGCGTTGAGAGGTAAACAATCATTCAAAAACAAGTATTCCGTGCAAAAATTACTGCGATAAGGAAATGTCATTATTATGAGTACAACATGGATCAGAACCAAAGCAGAATTATGAATACATATCCACATGTAATAGTGGTTACCGTCGGAACGCGATCACCGCACTAATATAACACCAAGCGCCCACAAAAATGGAGCTTACGAGCGACCCTTCTTCTTCCTTTTCCTTCTTGTTTTGCTTTGTAGAATGGACATCGTCTCCTTGCTCTTCACGGGGTGGCATTTGAAAAGAGAAAGAAGCATGAGGGCGTTGTGATAGCCCGAGAAAGGCAGCTACTCTTGAAACAAAGCGAGAATGTTGCTGCCACGCTCGTAAAGCTCCAAACTAAAACCCAAAAGAGAAAGAAGAAAAAAGGGCACAGGCTATAGTTATAGACAAAAGAGGCGAAAACAGAGAGAGATAAATTGGGGCAATATTCGTGTCAAGGACTTGTAAAAGGTCAATCATCGTAAGGCTCTATGTAGGTTCAAGCAAGCAGTGTTTTACGAATATAATACCAGGTTGTACAATCGGGGCACGTCTGCCCAGGAGCCAATCACCCAAAACCACGCTGCATTCTTCTCAGAGTCAGGAGGACGAACGAGCAGCGGTTGAGGTTGCATCACCCATGCACCAGCCGCCGCCAGGGCATGCACGAATATGATAGAACCAGCCCATAAAAAGAGGCAACATAGTGGCCACAAGGCACGACCGCAGCGTCGTTTGAAGGAAAGAGAAGGGCCCCATGCTACTTTGAGCAATTCCGATCGTGACGCAACAGGCACCTGGAGTGGCGATGGAGTGGCCGGCGAAAGTAAAAAGGTTAATACAGAGAGAACAGTGCATTTGCCTTTGAAAATAACTTCCATCTCTTGTCAGAACAGCAGCGAAAAGAGAAGAACATGAATGTGTAGCCTACAGTATATAAGTCCCAATCACACCCGCTGACCTCGCCGGCAGGTGTCACATCAAGCGCGAAGCTGAGAAGAGCGCACACCCCAAAGGCAGCAACTGCAGGCCAATAAGCAGAAGCAATAACACCACTGATTCCCCCCGTAGTCGAATGAGCCTACGTAAAAAAAAAAAGAAAAAAAAAAGAAGAAGAATGAGAAACCACTCCAGGCGACTGAATGACGTCTTGGAAGGCGAGATCATCAGCACAAGGACTGCCCTCGATATACTAACACCTCCACGACACTTCAAAAGATGATCCTACGGTACTCACAGTTGCTGTACTACTGTTGCCATTCTCGTCCACTTGCGGCGTTAAGTCCGGCACCCCGCGCCAAAGCACTAAAAACTGCGCGAATCCACCGACCAAGGTGAAGGCGCGTCCTGCTTTTGCCACTCGCACCTTTCAAACAAGGTTTGGTTTTGACATCATCGTCACAGGCACGTGCGTAGAAGAAAGAGAATATTGATGACGAGAGAGAGATGTGAGAAAGAGGGGCGCAGTATATTACTCTCACGGGAGAAGGGGGGAAATTGCAAAATCCAGTGCTTTTATTGGCATTGAATAACGACAACAGCAGCGTTGTTCTTCTACCTACCGCTGCTTGTTGCACGGTGCCGCCTCTACCCCCACCAAATTGTTTACAGGCGCCTCCTCCCACGAAATGGCCCGCTTTGTACACGTCGCCACACAGCCAGCAGAACTCGTGCTTGCAGCGGCAAACCATGTGATTGCACCCCTCTCGGCGCTCAATGAGAGACCGGCACTTCGGGCAGGAGGCCGTGTCGTTCGACTCACGCCACTGTTGTACAGGAGAAGAAGAAGAAGAAGTATGAAACCATAAGAACACATAAAGGACGAACAGTCCAAAAGAATGCGACGCACAAAAGGATGTACGAGAATAGCTTTATGGCCCAAAGACTTGTCTCTGAGATGGTTGAATCCATTCCTAACCAACCTCTTTGAGTTGGGCTTCGTTCTGCGCTCGCACAGTGGCGCAGCTTTGCCGAGGGTGGCGTGTTTCGTTGCAGTGCCAGCATACTTCCGCTCCACACCCTGTACTGCTCTTCTCCTTGTCGCTCCCCTGTAGTCCATGCTTACCTGCGCACACTCCCTTTAGTCGGCGCTCCTGCCACTCTCGCTTGGGGTCGCCGCATCTAATACAGCAGCGGTAGTAGAAGTATGCGGAAGGGTTTGCTAAACAAGGGGAGGACTGGATTAAATAGAGTTATTGTTTATGGAAAGCATTGCCGAAAAAGAGAGTGTACACAAACCTCAACAGCCAAAGAACGAAGCGCCAAAATCTAGAAACTTCCACTCCTTCCGAGACAGGATTTGGCCTGTAGGATAGAAACACCAATGGAAGTGAGCAGTGTAGATGAGATGGCTGCAGTGACTTTGAGAGAGTTAGAGCGCAGCGTGAGACAACGAATCAGTGCACATGTAGTCTCACACGCGGAGGCGCTCGAGCCGATCGACAAAGATCACTGCCGCGGTCGCCACCACAGCTGCAGCCAGCATATCTGCGACCATTTCATCGGAACAAACCCCGAGCCGACGCTGCCAAGCCCTGTCGTTGTCTTCGTAGTACGGAAATGAGAACAAGTCCTCGGCGAGTTTTAGCCCCAAGTTGAACAGTAAAGCGCCAGCAGCTGCCCTTGATATTGTTTGGCCCTGGAGGATCATTCGAGCACTCTGTGTTTGAGAGGCAAAGGTTGAAACCCATTTGCTAATGAAATGACCGGTCGATATTCCAGGCCAAGGAGACGGAAGCCAGCAGTAGACAAAACTCCATAAACTCCCCAACAAAGAGCACCCGATGGCCAGTGCTGCAGCCGCTAAGGTGGCAACGAGTGCGATTGGTCGAGAATGCGCGAAAAGCACCGCAGGTACCTGTGGCAGGTTGTATTGAACCAAACACAAAGAACAATACATACACATGAGCAAGTAATCAGAACCGAAATAAAGAACTCTCTCAAATGAAAATTATCAATAAGACACCCATGTGATTTTTCAAACATAAACGTGTGCGTTAGTATCGTCATGTTACCGCTCGCCAATGCCACACCACCGGCCCCAATCCACCAAGCAAAGCTGCGCAACTGAGAGCGAGAGCTCTGGAGTACGCTAGCCTGCTTCTCAAGTACCGTCGACTTCGTCGTCGCTGTGAAGGGTGAGCACTACTGGCACTGCTGCTGTTATTTTTATTGCTACTTTTGAAGTCCTTGTTCTCCTCGTTCTCCTCCACTTCCTCTTCCTCGTCGTTGTCGTCATCATCGTCAGGAATTGCTTGTGTGATGGGTAATCCGCAGCGAGGGTTCGGGCACCATCGCACACTAGGATCATGACGTAAGGATGCTTCTAGGACCATAGCTTCATACTCTAACCAGGCATTCGAGGAAGTAGAGGAGGTGCTGCTTTCGTCGCTAAGATCATTATTGATTGATGCATCCTGGTTGGAATGCATTGCCGTAGTCGCGGGCGCAGATTCTTTGCTAAAAGACAACACATGTTTCACAGCCGTAGAAGCAAGAGGCACGGGACATTTCGGGCACGGCAACCGCAGAACGTCACGGGTCGACATACGATGACGCACATAAGCGCGCAAGCAACTCCCATGCACTAAATGACTGCAACTGTTGTTTCAAACGAGAGGAAGAAGAAACGATTTTAAGGACACGCACAGTATGGCTAAGGAGCTTGGGCAATATACATGGAAGAAATGCAATACACTACTTACCCGGGTAGGCAGAGAGTCCCGCCGTCTCCTTCATTGTCCTCTGACACTATCATAGTCGACCTCGATGACCTCGTCTTGCTGGTAGTATCTCGGCCAACGAACGAGCAGGCATCAAGACAAATCGGGCAAAGATCAACCGAAGATTGGGCAGTGCTTGGGGTGACCCTAGCCTGCGGTCGACCTGCTCGTGGAGGAGAAGCATCAACTACAAGAAGGGGATCTTTCAGCTCTGCAGCGCTCCTCGACAGAGATGGTGGCCCTTCTGTAGCGGAAGTGCTCCACAATGAAGCGCCACGCATAGGTGACGCCGCTTCTACACCCGGCAATGAGAATGCACTCGGAGAATCATGCTGTGTTTGAGTTGAAGAAGCAGTGTCGCCCTCTGCTGCAGCATCAGTTGGAACAGTCTCACTGGCAGCAGCAGCAGCACCTCTCGCGGCAGTCGAAAAGATGCGTGTGGGAAGGTGACGATGCCGCAGATGTTGCGAAAGGGTGGGTGGCAGGAACAAATCCATAGCAGGTTCCATCAGTCTTGCACCACTGAGATCTAGTCCAATTGTTTAGATCGAACGCAAACGAAAGGAATGATCGCATGAAGGCTAAAAAATCGATAGCAATAAGTGTATCACATCTGTCAGTGAGTTTGATGACTGCACACAGGGACTCTTAAATAAGACTCTAGCCAGGTTCTAGTGCAAGTGTTGATATTTTACAAAAGGAATCTCACGGGCAGCGTATAGTTGTAGGATTGTGGTGGTGAGTCGGCGTGCCTGCAGTAGCAGGTGAGACTGACCTTGTGACGCCCTCGGATCCCCCTCTATCGGAGGTCGCTCGATCCCAATTCCTCCCAAAGATCGCAGCGCACCGCGCCACATCGATGGATTGTCACTTCCATGTGATTGTGATTCTCTAGCTCTATCAATATCGGCGCCATTGCCACTTGAAGCATCTGAAGGTAGGCTACTTTCCTGTGCCCGTAGCGTTTCTGTATTTAGATCAGCAGGTTCACGCCCTAGCGGGTTATTCTCTATAGAATCATTGTACGCAGCCATAGAACATTCAATTCCTTTCCTAGCGCGAACTATTATGTGTCAGAACCTCTATCGCCTAGCGTTTCAAATTGCACGCTTAGTCACAGGTTCCTTGGACTAGTGATGACATTTTCTTCCTTCTGAAATCTGATGAGATCTTTCAGAGAGAAAAAGCTACCACGAAGTCCTCCCTTTGGGGGTACAGTCAAGATCGTCGGTCGGTCGTCGGGATGTCGAAGCGTCAACAAGTCAACAAACAAAGCATCTCAACGTCCGTGTCTGTTGTTGTCTGCAGCGCAGCGAAGATGGCAGCGCCGAATGGTGCATTTGACCCTTTCGGTGACGGCATTGGAAGCTCAAGCTTCGCAATTCAGCCATCCGCTGCAGCCGGAAATAGCGGCTTTGACCCCTTCAATGAGGTGTCCTATACATGTGTAGATAGAATGCTCGTGCGGTCCAATCCGAACTTGACTTATCGCATTGCTTTCTTGCAGATCTCGTGTGCAGCACCAGAGACTCTGAACTACAAATGCTCGCAATTAGCCAAGCTAGCTTACCTTTGAATGCGTATATTAGGCTCATTGATTTAAGCAAATGCATATATTATTGCCTTTGGCTTGATAGAATGATTTTATGTATGAGAACACTGACATTTGCTTGCTTGGCTCTATTGGCTCATCTGCTGTGGATCCATGTGCTCTGATCTAAAACACTCCAGCTAGCTGCACCGCCACCAAAGCAAGCAGCGTCACCATTTGATTCGTTTGGCCAATCAGCACCCCAGCGCCCACAACCTGCCAACCCTGCACCGAACCAACCAAACTTCGATCCATTTGGAGGTTTAAACTCTGCTGCCAGCGGTCATACTAGCGGCAGCAACAGCGGCAGCAACAGCAACTTTAATCCTTTTGACACCCCTGCACCATCGTCTTTGAACCATCAGCCTGCACAACAATCAGCTCCTAGCCCCTGGGACAGTCTTTCCAGCAACGCCTCAGCAACTTCCTCCAGTAATGGCTTTGGGGGGGATTTCTCGAACTCATTCGCCAACTCAAACAATGGTGCTTCGTCAGCAGCACCTCCATTAACACCGGCAGCTGCAGTCATGATCGACCCTTTTGCGTCGCAGGCGACACCTACTCAAGTGCCAACAACGGTGCCATCGTCGTCCGATCCCTGGGCTCTCTCTTCAGTTGATCCTTGGGGGGAGACAAGTATGCCAGCCGCCCAGCCAGCACAGGTGCCACATGTACCAGCACAGGTGGCAACACCAGCACCAGCAGCACCAGCTGACCCTTTTGGTGCTTCCGCTCCTGCAGACCCTTTTTCATCGGCGCCTTCGGCACAGCTACCCGCCTCTTGGCTTGATTCTTCCTCCTCGTTGGCTGCGCCGCCGCCGCCTCCGCCTGCACCCACAACAGCCACCTCCTCTGATTTCGATGCACTCTTTGGAAGTGCTAGCAGCGCGCCCCCTCCTTCACCAGTAGTTGTGGTAGGCACGCCCGTGGCGCACGCACAGCCCCCTCCGGTGGCGAAAGTAGAGCTGCCGCCGGACTCGGGGATCACCCATCTCGTGCAATCGGTTGACGAGATGGACATATGGGGCAATAACAGCAGCACGGGTGCTTCTGCTTCCTCTTCTTCTGGCGCTTCACCTCCGCGTGAAGCCACAGCAGCAGCAACTACTTCTTCTAGAAGCACCGACGAGGATGACGGCCACGATCAGTTGGAGCTCCAGAGCGGAGTGAGCGGAGAGACTTACGAGGTGGGCGTGAAGCACCAAGAAGGAAAAGAAGAAGGAGTTTGGTGTTGAGTGAGAGAGGAACAACGGCTTCCGAAGACGATTGCTTTTCTTCTTCTCTTTTTTTTCCCTGTTCGCGTCATTTGATATATCTATTAATCAGGCTTTGTGGAACCAACCTTCTTTACACCTCCTTTGACTCTATCATCATCGCCATCCCTGAAGGTGGTATTTCCATACGAAGACAAGCTCGGAATGTTGCTGGAAAAGTGCGACGAGACCGACCCCAAGAAGGGGGGAAAGGTGGAGCGGACCATGGTGAAGATGGTGATCGAGGGCGGCGCCGCGGAAATGCGAGGCGTTCAACTCGGCTCCAAAGTGGTGTCGCTCAACGGTCGCAACGCCGTCGGAATGGCCTACCAAGAAACCCTAAACCTGGTCAAGAAGTTACCGAGGCCCTTGACAGTGGTGCTGGAGCAGGTGGCGGCCTTTCGCGACGCCGCGCAAGGCGTGTGCTACACCCGCAAAGACATGGGCCAAGGCCCGCCAACGAGTTGGGAGGCCTGGAAGCCGCAGTACTTTGTGATTGGCGGCGCAGTGGCCAAACCCTTTGTGCTGCAACTCTACGACTCGAAGCGAGACTACGAGGAAGTAAGTCTGCGCGGGGGGGGGGGGGGGGTATAAACGGGCCAGAAACACTTTTTATCGTG
>Ga0307982_1004031_pt1 | contig 11653 bp, 11 predicted proteins | sample OrgLakmetagen989_FD_201847 | JGI IMG/M metagenome (GOLD analysis project Ga0307982, IMG submission 201847) | Saline water microbial communities from Organic Lake, Antarctica - #989 | ecosystem: Environmental > Aquatic > Non-marine Saline and Alkaline > Saline | place: Antarctica: Organic Lake... | reverse complement strand
CCCGCCGAATGAAAATGGCATTAGGTTTGCGTCCGCGACTGTATCGAGAACTTTGCGCTGTTTGAAAGGTCGCTGGGGGCGGGGGGGGGTCGGCAACAAAAAGGAGCAAATAAGCACAGAGATTGCGTTAGCTAACCTCATGTATGCTCGAATCACAAGCGATAATAAAATCAATCGTAGGCACGAAATGTAACGCAGCTCACCCATGTGGTGCTCATGTGTTCATCGCCGTGTGGCGTGGGGTCGAGGTCTCGTTTGAGTGACGATTCATCTGCCTCCATTGTCGTGTACTAATATTTTGTTTTTTGAACCACCGCTGGCCGGCGCGCCGGCGCTTCTCGAGCACGTCAACACATCGTCGTTCTCCCCTGTAGCCTATAGTAGGACAAATCAGAAAAACACGAAACGCAACGATCAGCGTATCAGCGTATAGTTTCGCTCTTTCTCCGTCTCTATGTCTATCTTTCGTTTTTATCATCCTTGGTCCTCGAGCTCGACTTGCCTGCGGGCGTGCACAAATGGGCGTTAGCTGAAGAATTTACACTAGTATAGTACACAGAGAAAGAGAAAAAGGCCGATAATAGGCAACGGGAAACACCCGAACGCAACGTGCAGAGACCGCAAAACAGACAGAGGGAGCACCACCAAGGTCAATAGAGGCCCCCGTGCTCCATTAGAGTCAATCTCAAACCACCAGCTTAAAGTTTAGTTACGTCAGGTTCTGGGCAACGAATTCTCGTCGTCGGTCGTTGGTTGGTTTCCCGCTGTGGGGATTTATGGGAACCGAACACAGGTCCATTGGATTATTTTATCGGGAACCCGACTATGAGCTGGGCGCTGGACTATCGGCTATCTAGTAGTAGGGGCATGGTAGGTGAATTTTATATCGGTTATTAGTAGTAACCCTTACATGTACTAAATCCAGCCCTTCTCGGAGAATTAATCTCCGGAAAATATGCCTCAGGAAAGGGGAGGCGCGAAAAATATGGCCCTGCGCGATAAAGTAGGATTTGGGTGGATTGGTGGGTTTTGTTTTCTTCCAACAACTACCAGTCCGCTTGTGCATAACCCCACGTCCGAGCTAGTGCGGTTCCTAATTCGGGCTGACGAGACGCCACGAACTACACAGTGCCCTGCTTACGTGATTATCAAAACCCAGCACTAGGCGGGCAGCTTGGAGCCTCAGTTCCAGGCCGGTCCGCAGATGCAGTCGCCCTCCTGGCCGTCGTGGCGGCGGTTGTGCCAGCAGCAAGGGCATATCCGAGCGCGTGTTCCCCTGTAACTGCGCGCCCACACGATGAGCACGCGGCGCACCCCTGCGTCACACCGTCACCAGCGAGTACAACAACAGCAGAGAAGGAATGCACGTTCATTAAAGGGGTTGTGAAGTTGTTGCCACGAAAAGAGAAAGTTGGTAACATTGTACTCGCGACATCGCAAAGTAAATACAAAGAAGAGACGAAGCGAGGCAGACAGAATACTTCATACCTTTAAACGTAGCGAACTCTCAATCAAGAATATCAATAACAACAATAAGCATAAGAAACATCCTTACCTGCCGTGACCGGTGCTACAGCATGCTTTTGTCGGCCGAGGTGCAGCAGGCCTCTTCCAAGCGAAGGAGAATACGCGTCGGCCTCAGCGGCAAAGGTCTAGACACGTAACAGAAGAAGAAGAAGAAGTAGCAGTGAAAAGTAGTACAGAGGAGAGAGGAAAGAAGTTGACCTACTTCGAAACGTATCAAAGAGAATCACTTCATAGCCAAGTTTTAATTTTTTTTCCCGAACCCAGGTAGCAAGAACCAGTTCACGACAATCTGTGCGCTAACTTTTTCTCCTACTGTAGTATGAGTCCTCTGCAATAAGCAGCAAACTCACCGCTGGATCGAGCCAATTGCCACTCTTGCCGTCGCCTGCTTTGCCGCGAATCCCCCCTAACAACAGCTCCCCACCTTGGAAACTGCCATCAGGGGACAGGCAGACGTTCAAAGTGATTTCCGCGTCGTCCGTGTGCGGCGTCAGGGAGCTCCTTTGGGTAGGCTCGTAGCGCAGCACGTAACCATGGCGCCAATCCAAAGGCGCTCGTTTCCGAGATGATGGGGTTGACGACGACGAAGAGGATGACGACGACGAAAAGGGTGGCGATAAGGAGAGAGTTTCGGGCGCATGGGTGCGCTGCGCCACAGCATCGCTGACCAACAGCAGCAGATCGCTCACCTGTTGGGGGGGGGGAGGGAGGGGGGGGGGAGAAGAGGAAAAGAGGAAGAGGAAGTGCAACGCGTTTTGGGTGTAACTCTGAGAATACAAATCGACAAGGATACAGTTAATTGTTCACCCCTGCGTCTTTTGAGTCACCTCCCTATTATAATACATAATAATAGCGCACCCAGTCGAGGCGCGCCAGATCAAGGTTGACGCTCTTGGTGCGCTGCGGCGGGGTTGCAGCACTGTCGGCGCTAGCGATATCACTGTTATTTTTACTGTTACTGTTGTGTGCGTCGAGAGCGTCAGCCGCAAGGTCTACGTGGGCTATTAGCCTAGCACAGAACGACGGCTGCAACAGCGGAAAACTGAACGCCTCAGCAGAATCATCCACTGCCTAGTACAGATAGAAGAAAAAGATATGACACAATGGACATATAAACAGTTATCTTTTCTCGTAGGCGTGCGTCAAAACACACCTCGAGCAACTCATGCACTTGGCGTGCACCTGGAGCCGTCTGCTGAGGGCCAGCGGCTATTGCTGCGGCTACGCTCCACCCTTTTCCTTCTTCTTCTTTACTTCGTGCTCTGGCTTTGCTACGGATAGATCCCCAGCCCAGTGCAGCGCACAATTCAGGCGCTAGCACGTCGTCAATTCGGTGGGCAGCGGGATCCGCGTTGAAAGCTGAAACTGGTCGATGCAAAAAGCAGAAATGAAGAGTCGATAGAGTTGCAATGTGCAAAAACAAGAACACACTTTCTGCAACAGAGTAACGTGTTTCCATTGCATTTCGTTTTTTTTTTAACTTTGCAAAACATTTTGACTGCGAATCATGAAGTTTAAATCTATGAGTACATGTGCTATCAGCAGGAGGCGAGTTGGCAGTTGTTGTGGCTGTAGCGTGAGCATCTAGTGCCTCATGCACGGCAGTCGCTTGAGCTGATACAACAGAACGACTTTGGTTCACACATGCATGAAGTGTTTCCAGAGCCGCCTACCAAATAGCGAAAACACATGATCGCAAGCACGTAAAGCTAATTGAGAAAACAATGAAGTACGGCAGTGCATGCAACGACATCATTGGTGCAGCCGAAAGCAACTATGCAAGCATTACGTTTCTGATTCGGTTACCTCTAAGCGACGAAGTTCAGGTTCCCGCAACCGCTGCAAGAAGCGGGGATAGCGATCGAGGCCAACAATCTAGGTTGAAAGAAAAACAAATAGACGTATGATTAGCTCGTATATTCAGGACCAGGTTCATACTTTATGATTTGCTTCCATGAGCTAGCTAGTCGCTCAAAATGACTACTTCTGCAGCTTTGAGATGATTACTCGACGAAGACTACTTAACAAGTATGCGACAAAAGCTAGCGTCGAGAAGCGAGCGAAAAGTGTCATTTTACTCACAGAGTGCAAGAGAAACGCAGTATCGTCTTTGACCGTTGCGCCAGTCAAAGGCTTTTCATTGATGCGCCCCCATGCTGTTGTTGGGCCTCCGCCCGTTTCTTCCGAAGGCCCTGGAGAGATCTTAGCAGCATCTTTTCCGGTAGCTTTCCCACATGGTTCGGCTTTAGCTGACTGCCTCTTCTCGTATACATAGTCACGCACCGTCCAGGTTAGCACAATAGCCCCAGCGCCAACTAGGACTGAAGGCCAGTCTACTGTCGCGAACACCATTTTCTTCTTTCCTCGACCCGACAGACATCGACACGCAATCTAAGCCTCGAAATGAAAAAAAAAAAAAAAATGCAGGGTAGGGCTAGAACTCATTCTTGCTTGTGCTCGACCGTCAAGTCTTGTTTGTTTCTCTCTCCTCCTGTCCGTCGTCGATTCCCGTAAGTATTCCCGTGCCTGTCGTCGATTAGTGTGTAGTTTGTAGCGTCGGGCACTCTTTACCTACTTGTGGCGCAATAGATACCAGGGATTCCAGAGCAGTTAGCATGAGCGGTGAAGACGACTTTGGAGACTTCGGTGACTTCGAGTCCTCAAGCGTACCCGTGTCAGGAGGCGGCACCGACTTCGAAGATTTTGGCGACTTTGAGAGTCCTCCATCAGCACCTGCCCCTTCTAATGCCCTTTCAAATAATCCACTTGGCAGCTCCGCAACCGACCCTGAACCTGGAGTAAGCTCCATCGACTTTGGAGAGCCATTGGAAGCTCCCTTGGTCGACTCTAGCCCCACAGCCAGCGATGTTGCAGATGACTTTGGGGACTTTGCGGCCCCAAATGCAGTTGGCTTGGAAAGTGAGGCAAACGATGCGTTTGGCTCATTTGCCGATGCAGCTCAGACGGCAAGTTCATCTACATTCAATGAGAACAACCCTGCATTTGGTTCGTTCAGCGACTCTCCTATGGCAGCAGGGTCATCAGAATCTACCGATAACTTTGGCTCATTTGGCAGTGCTCCCATGACAGCTACGGCTGTAGTCAACGAGGATGATAATGCATTTCGCGCAGCGGAGACTCCCTCTTTCATGGCTCCAGCAGAAGACTCGCTAGGTGATTCTGATTCTGCTCGGACCCATTTTGAAATTCCATCTTCTGTGAGTGGGTCATCAGCAGCGTTATCTGAGGTCGATTCGCGAGATGAGACTGGAATTGATAAGGAGTCGAGTGATTTTGGGCTTGATTTTGACGATGGCAACGCCACGTTCGATGATGAAGACGTTCGAGAAGCGCTTTCAACTGCAATTGATAACGATGAAGATGCAGACTCGGGCACCCGGAGCGAGCTTACGGTGCCTGCAGGTCCTACAAGCTTGGACTTCGGCACGGTTGCGGCTTCTGTAGCGGTGCACTCAGAGGTAGTTGAGAGCCAAGTAGAACTTGATGCGTTCGCAAGCACTGCTGGAAGCTTCGAAGTCAATGGCTCTGATGAAAAGCTCGACAATATATCAGCCCGGGAAGTCGTTGCTGCAGTGACCAGCGCCCATGAAGCGAGCGAGGGCCGAGAAGCGGAAATGGGGAGTTCAGAGGATTTTGGTGACTTCAACGACGTTTCTGAGATAGCGCCTAGCGATGGAAATGAAAATGATAATTTTGGCGAAGGTGTTGACGTGAACAACGATGACACGCCACCTCCTGGCCACATGCAACTTTCAATCGGGGACATGCAAGAGGCACTTTCATTGGCGGCGACTGCCGCGGCACATGGCATTGATGTAAATTCTGCTGACGAGGAAGCAGACACGAGTGACCTTGACGACCTTGCCATGAAAATGACCGACCACATGTTTGGGGCTGCTCCAGAGCATGCCTCAAGAAGTGCACCGGAGACGACAACAGGAAGTTCAGACTTGGACGTTGCCGAGGACCCCGAGGTGGAGGCGCCGTCTGCAGAAGAATGGACAGAAGCAGGGGGCTTTGTCTTCAGCAACCTCGAGGAAGCAGATGCGCCCGTTGAAATTATTGACTTAGGAGAAGTAAAGCCAACGGCGCAGATATCACCTGATGTGGCTGCGTCGACAGAGAGCGGTGCCGACATTCTTGACAGCTCAGAGGGGTTCGGGGATTTTGACGCTGCATCGCCAGCTCCTCAGTCGTCTCCTGAGATTGACACACCAGGTGTAGAAGATGGATTTGGAGACTTTGATGCAGCATCGAAATCTGCTCCATTGTCTCCTGAAATAAATTCACCTTTTGCAGAAGATACTTTTGGGGCCTTTGGTGGTGCGGCGTCACCATCTCAGCCATCTCCTGAAGATGATTCCCCAGAAGCAGAACAGGGATTTGGAGACTTTGATGCGACAACTTCGAGTGCACAAGCTTCTCCCGAGATGGATTTACCAGACGCTGAGGATCAACATGGCAATTTTGACGAAACAGCATCAACTGCGCACGTGTCGCCTGAGATGGACAGGGCTGATTCTGAAGACGGGTTCGGGGACTTTGATGCAACAGCAGAGTCAACCACACCAGAAACCACTACGGTAAATGCTCCAGATGAAGAAGACGAATTCGGTGATAATGATGCAGCAGCGTCTTCTACTACGTCGCCTGATGAAAAGAATTCCCCCGGTTCAGATAATGCATTTGGAGACTTTGGCGCAACATTGACAACTACACAACCGTCTCCTGAAGTGGGTGCACCTAGTGAAGGGGCCGAATTGGGTGATTTTGACGCAGCTGCATCTACTTCGCAAGTATCGCCTGAGAATGATTCACCTAATGACGAGAATGGATTTGGTGACTTTGGCGCAGCTGCATCATCGTCACAGGTATCACCTGGGAATGAGCTACCCGATGATGAAGATGGATTCGGGGATTTCGATGCAGCTGCAATGTCTGTAGTTGAAGTATCGTCCGAGAATAATTCACCCCATGACGAGGATGGATTTGGAGATTTTGATGCGGCTGCAACATCTACACAGCCGTCTCCTGCCGTAGATTTATCCGAAAGTGAAGGTAGATTTGGTGATTTCGATGCGACTGTATCATCATCACAGGTACCACCCGAGAATGATTCGCTCAATGGGGAGGATGGATTTGGTGACTTTGACGCAGCTGCATCATCGTCACAGGTATCCCCGGAGAATGGTTCACCTGATGGTGAGGATGGATTCGGAGATTTTGATGCGGCTGGGCCATCTACTCAGCCGTCTCCTGCCGTAGATTCACCCGAAATTGAAGATGGATTTGGTGATTTTGGCGCAGCTGCATCTAACTCACAAGTATCACCCGATAATGATTCACCCAATGATGACGGATTCGGAGATTTCGATGCAGCTGCAATGTCTGTAGTTGAAGTATCGTCCGAGAATAATTCACCCCATGACGAGGCTGGATTTGGAGATTTTGATGCAGCTGCATCATCTGTAGTGGAACCATCTCCTGCCGTAGATTCGCTCGATGATGAGGATGGCTTCGGAGATTTCGATGGTGGAACGACGATTGCAGTAGCAGATCAGCCAAATATGACCAGGGATGATACCGACGAGGATGGATTTGGCGAATTCGGAGGGAGTGATCAGACACCGACTGCAGCCACTAATACGGAAGTTGATTTCAGTGCCAGCCATGCAGGCAGCACAGAAGACGACGACGATGACTTTGGAGACTTCGGAAGCTCTGAGGCCGTCGCAGCACCAACCGCAGCGAGCAAAGAAAGTAAAGATGGCAACAGTATTAACATTCAGCAGCCAGCATCGGCGTTGGTACCTACAGCTGTTCCTCATGGAGGGGCACCCTCCATCAGCCGCGCGAGCTGGGGTGACATTGACAATCGGCCCGTGTCCGCTTCCTTGTCGCCAGCAGCGATGCAAATTGCGCAACGTGCCAGTGCTGTGTTGGGAAGCAATAGTGCCCTGGTGGACGATAAAGAGAATGCAGCGGTCATGCAAAGTACTCAGTGGAGCGCCAGTATGAATAAGCAGCGCCTGGCGACCTTGGCAACAGCGCAATCACAAACAGTAAGCGGCTTCATGCATTGACAATAGTTAATTGTTTTACGCGAGATACGTCCACAGATACAGCATTATTCCTTCGTTGCGACGTTCTTTTTCTTCTTTTCTTCTCTGTGCTTGGTAGGACCTGCCCGAGTGGGTTCACGATGTCATCGTGAACGTTGGGTTAGACCGGCAAAAACTCGCAGACAAACTGTTGAAAGGAGGCCTCTCACCTGCAGGGTTGGCGCTGCTGGCAGAAGAAGACCGAAACACGCAATGGAGTGACAGCAACGAAGGAAGCAAGAGAACGTCATTTGATGGAAATGGCAGCAATAGTCGAAACCGAGTGCCAACTTTTGAAGACATCGATGAACTTGACCAACGTACGTCGGATACCATGAACTTTTTGCGCATTTTTCTTGTTACTCCTAATAAAGTAAATCGCTTCATTGAAACTATAATTTGCTGCTCGAATAGAGTTCGCTCTGCAATCATCTGCTGCCTCCTTACCTACTTGTGTACTTAGCTGTGGTCACATTTCGTGTTCAGGAAACGGCTGGTCAAATTCACCTTCGCAGTCGCAGTTCAAGACGCCGAATTCTTCCGTTCTAGCCGCACCAGTAACGCAGCCTCCTTCTCAGACAGCAATGAGTAATTCAGGCTTCGGAGAACAGAGCAATAATAATACCTCCCCCCCCAATAGCAGCAGTAGTAGCGATAAAAGTGGTGGCGACTTTGAGTTTGGATCCTTCGCAAAGCCTACATCAACAATGCCAACAACTTTAGACAATCAGTTACCTCATCCTCCTACTGCAACGTCGTCATCATCATCTTCTTCGTCAACTTTCACCTTACAAGCTTCATCGGACGCTGACTTTGACATATTTGGGTCTTCTTCTGCAATGGGGCAGAGTTTCTCTAGTGGTGGTGCAAAATCATCTGAACCAATTTCTTCGAGCAGCAGTGGTCTCACGAGCGACGACATTTTAGCAGGCCTCGCAAACTATGGCGGTGGGAGCAGCAACAGAGGGAGCAGCAACAGTGGGAGTAGCAGCAGTGGGATCAGCAACAGTGGGAGTTTTGGAGGACGAGCAGGAGGAACGGGTTTGGGTTTTGGCAGCGACTCCGCAAGCGGCTTGTCTCAAGCGGCTCAAGACCTTCTGAACAAATTGCCGGACCTGTCATTTATGACCGCCAAGGTTCGTGCGCTACTTAAAAGTATGCTATTTTATAATGGCAACGTTTGCTTGGATTTATCTTGAATTGTAAGTGGAGTGAAGAATGTCATGATTTTACAGTTGGTGTATCGGTTGAATTCTTACGCTTTTACCTTCCGTGTCTACGTGGCTGCGCAGACGTTAGTGCCGCCATCTGCGTCGCCGATGTTAAGAAACGGAGCACCCAGCACATTTGGAACAATTTCTTCTTCTTCTTCTTCTTCTAGTACTTACGACGACCCATTTGCATTTTGAAGAAAAGGAAACAGCAAGCCGGGAATATAAGACTCAAGTGGCAACTAGATCCAAGGGAGCGCCGCTGATGTGCAGAGAGCTAGGACCTCTATGTCGCGAAGTCCATCTCTTATGGTACAATGCAGGATAATGGGTGAGTTATTGGAAACCGAGATTATTGGAACCTAGCCATGTAAGTTATATATTACCAAAGGCCGCATCTCTATTACCCATTCCCATTGGGATTAAAAAAAAACGGCCATCCGTTATCAATACACCTCAATACTTAACGTACAACGCACTCAAGCCCAAGCGCATTGCAATTAGCAGTTATAGAAAACATTCAATTAAACCGCCCTGAATTCAATTGAACCACAATCGAGTATAGAAGGAAATATGAATTGCTTAACGCCTAACACGCACGCAGCAAGGTTCTGCTTTTTCTCATCCGCATGCTGGCACTGCAATGTAATACTATAACCGACTTGGCACGCGGCGCACTTTCTTTAGCTCGAAATCGGACCCAGGTCTCTGGATGATAGACTGCTGACTGGAAGACGAGCTACTACTGCTGTTGGAAGCACCCGCACTAGAAGCACTACTGCTACTGCTTCCGTCTTTGTTCTTGGGCTTGTTGTAGCGCAGTTGCCATTGGCCTCTCGGTAGGCCGCGGGCTAAGAGAGCAATCGCGTGGGCCTGGCTGTTGGAGGTGGGCTCGATCTTCCTTCGAGGTTCCGCCACCTTTAAAGGGACGGAGAGAAGAATAGGTTAAGAATCAAAAAGAAAAAGAGGCTTGATTAGTAGGAGAGAAGAAGCGTACGAATAAAACGAAGAATAACTGAAATTTGTTCTCGCCCGAACTTCTCTGAAAAAGTCGTATTGACATCGACACTTTCGCTCTTACCGTGAGGAGGTTGGCGTGCGCGGGCATGCTGGGGCGGTGTACTAAATTAGGGAATAAACTGCCCAGACGCTTCTGCACTTCTACAGGGGCGTGGCTTCGCACCTTCGTGAAGTGTGCGTGCGTGCAAGTGGTGGGTGGAATAAAAAGATAAAGAGGAAACGAAAAGTGGAATAAAATGGATTCAAATACTTAACACGCAAAAAAAAAAAACGGAAGGAAAACGTGCAAGTAACCATAGAACAAAGTTTGCTCAATCACTCTCTCAATCAATGCCTATCACAAGGCCCACCTACCGCGAGCTGATAGGGCGAGAGGCCTTTTCCAGTGAGCACGCCAGCCGCATCGGGGCAGCGGTCCAACAGCTGCTGTAACACCGGCTACATGTAGTAGGGAGACAACCGAAAAGGACAAAGCAAATTATCAGGGCGTCAAAACCGAGACTGAAGGGCGTAGCATAACGATGAATCAACTACGTACTGATTCTTTTTGTTATTATCTCGTATCACGAGGTTTTCCCTTTTGCCTCCAGTTTCCTTTGTCATTTGCCTCACCATGGTGGCTCGGCCCAGGCGACGGTTCAAGAGCGCCAAGTGCAGAGGTATCAGCCAATCATCGCCCGATCGAACCTCCAGAAAGGCCACCGGTGTCAACGGCAACAACCTCTGCAACACGAACACCGCCCCCCCTTCGCTTCGGCACCCTTGCAGGGCTTCGTGCAAGACAGAAGTGGTGGAAGTAGCAGCCGCTGCCGCAGCCGACGCCGCTGGCGTTACATAACCAGCGGCCGAGTGCCTCTTCAGGCGGAGCTCTTGCTGGGCCATTGAGGTCGCAGCCTCCACCAACGGGAGCGCGTCATTGTCGGGGTTATTGGGGTCCAAATCTTTGGTCCGTTGGGCAGGCACGAAGAAAGGGCGCACCCCACTGCTGTCCCGCACCAACAAACTGTGCGGAGATTGTGTGTGTTAGAGGGCAGGGGGGGGGTGGAAGGCAGATAGAGTAGAAGAAGGTAGGTGTTTAAAAAGCTTGAATAATAGCATCTATGATTATAAGAGGACTTGCTGAAACATGCAATAAAAACACATGTTTGCATATACGCGTGCGTGGATAGGCAAAAATTAAACAAAACATGTGCAACACAAACCCTTAATAAACAGGCACGAACCTCGGCACAGCCGGCGCCGCGTTCAAAAGCTGGCTGAGGAAAGCGTGGTGGTCTGGCACGTACTTAACCGCTAACATGAGTGGAAATAGACCCGTTGAGGAAGGCACCGTGGCGGCGGCTGGTTGCGCGTCTAGCAGAGCGCACAGAAAAGCGGAAGGCGCAGCGCACTCAATCGCGAGGACCAAAGTAGTTTTTTCCTCAGGAGTGCGTGCAAGCACCGGATGAACAGCGTTGGCGTGCTGGCTGGCGTCGTCGACGGACTTGTGCAACAAGAGTTCGAGCACGGGTGGGCCGGCAGCCCGCTGCAGCAAGGCCAAGTGCAGCGGGAAATGCCCACTGGCATCGCGCTTGCTGACGACTTTGGAAGCACAGCTGGACGCTTGGAAGAGCCATTGGATGACGGTGTCCGCGGCGCCACACCTTGAAGAAAGAACGCAAGAAGAACATCCGTCGAAGAGACGCCAACAGATAGTAAGTGAGAAATTGCGTTCAATGAGGACAAAGAAGACGAGATGAAGACGAAAGAGGGTTAAAAAAAGAGTATGGAGAG
>Ga0307982_1004028_pt1 | contig 11655 bp, 14 predicted proteins | sample OrgLakmetagen989_FD_201847 | JGI IMG/M metagenome (GOLD analysis project Ga0307982, IMG submission 201847) | Saline water microbial communities from Organic Lake, Antarctica - #989 | ecosystem: Environmental > Aquatic > Non-marine Saline and Alkaline > Saline | place: Antarctica: Organic Lake... | reverse complement strand
GGCAGGCGTGTGGGTGCCCTCAGCTTGAAGCGTGCCCTTGGTGGTCGCCACCGTGATTTCGATGGATCGTGGCCCTAACCGCTCGTAGTTGCGGCTCAGAGCCTACAGGGATTAGTTTTTTTTTTTTTAAAGCACACATACAGGTATGAGAAGGAAAGCGTTAGATAAAAAGATTAGAATGATGTTTGAGCTGAGATAATAACAAGATGAAGTGACTAGAGCTCAAATCTTGAGCAAGAATAAATTGAGACGTAATCAAGAAGCTCCAAGGAAACCCACGCACGCATACCTGCATGCAGCCTTCTGGCGTGGTAAACACTACGAAGCCACGAATAACACGACCGTCCGGCGCGCGCATCAGCTTCGGACTTCCTGGAGCCATCTCGCCGCAACCCGAAAAGAAATTGGAGACTTCGTCTTCGTTACAGTGCGGAGGCAAGTACTTGAGGAACACCTGACAGGAGAAAGGAACAAATGAAGCATGATAACCAGAGTGATGAGGATAATAATTCAAAAAGGAATTTGCAGGAAATAGCGCACCAACAAGAGCAAGATCGTATAACGGGTATATACTTTGACACGCTTTCCTTTCGTATCTATTGCGTCTTTGCTTACTTCGTAAGGCGCTTCCAGCCGTAAGTTCCGCGCTTCCGCCAGCTGCCGAGCTCGAGCTTCCGCCACGCCGTACCTGAAACGCCGAATAGGAAGGTAGAAAAACATGACATGATTGAAGATGGCTGACGTTTTGCCTGCATTGCTTCGTGCACGACCGGCTGATCTTCATGTGCATCATACATTCTCACTGCCATCGCAATTTGCTGCAGATATGATCAAACGCAGCGTTCACTCACCCGCCACCTCCGCCACCACCGTTAGGAGCATAGGGGTCACCACCACCGCTGCTGCCCGGGCCGTACATCCCACTGCTGCTGTTGCTGCTGCCATAGCTCTTGCTGCTACTGCCCCCAGTACTACTGTTTTGTTGGCCGTAGGATTCGTACGAGTTGGCGTTGGCATTTTGTTCCGCGAGACGAGCCGCGGCGAGTTGCCGTCGGCTTAATTTCACGGCAGGAGCTCCTCCTTCTGTACTTGTCGCTGGTGCTGGCGCTGATGCAGCAGGCTTCGCACATGGTGCTACGTAATCACTTGCTTTCATTTCTTCTTTTGGTTTCGATGAACTCGTATCTTCGTAGGTACTCATGCCCGGCTGCTGGGTGCCTCCCCACGGTAGCCTAGCAGCGTGAGCAGCGACGGATAGCTCGAAAGCCGTTGGACCTGACCGTTTCGCTTTCTTCGGGCCGCTATCTTCGCTAGCTGTACTGCTACCCGCCTTCTTACGTTTACCCGCTGCTTTCGTAGCACCACCATTCTCCAAAGCCTTTTCCGCAGCTAACTTGGCCTTCTTCTCTCGAACTCGCTCCTTTTTAGCCTCTTCGCGCTCCCGCAGGCGCTGCTTACGAAGCTCAGCTGCTGCAACTGCTTCCGGCCCTTTCTCTTGGAGTTTAGCTAAGCGCCTTTCGTTTTTTGCGTCAGCGATTCGTTTCTTCTCCTCCGGCGAAAGCTCCTTTTGGTTCAATCCTGTTTCGTTACCTTCATTCCTAGTATCTTCGGTGTCCGACATGATGTTGTAAAAATCAAAATGGACTGTTCTCAGTGAGCGTCGCGCAATCTAGAACTTGCCCTAGAGGTAATGAGGCAGCAATTCGCAAGAATCGCAGCGCAATGTGAGGACAGCGATTTCTCTATTTATCGCTTTCTGCAGCGACCAGGGCGAGGGACGAGTTTGGGAGCACGTTCTTTGAAAATGCAGCCAGCCAATCAGTGTTTACTACAGACGACTGTATAATCTGTACAGTATCTACTGTAACTTCCGATAAAAATGGCATTTACTCGACGTTTTGCACGTGGATTGGTAACTGGACATGCATTCCAGTCCTGTGATACTCGCTAGATTTATTGCGTCAATTGCTAATCACAGGTGCGTGAGCAATCTTGCTCGGATTAAACCGCAGGGGCATAAGGTCTAAGGTTCGTGGAAAATCTTATCGTGAACGATACGACACCATCACACCATCACCCTAGCTGGTGGCACTACCACTAGCTCAAACACAAGTACTAGCGACAGGACTGTCACCAGTACTAGCGTGGCTGAATGTGCAAACCAAATACAGAAGGAATGAACATGGAAGCTGTCTCGTTCGGCACTATTGATGTGAGTGCTGAAGGTGACCGTAGTCTTTTCAAACGCGTATTAGCTCCATCGGGAGGCGACACATGCAATGTGGTCATCAGCGAAACGCATGGCGCGCGCAAACCAAAGCTCGGAGATTCAGTCACTTGCCATTATCGTGGTCGTGTCGTTCACGGGCCACCTGCAACGATTGCCACGAAAGCTGCTGCCGACGCTGCTGCGGTAGAGGCTGAATCGCAACATGATTACTTCGACGATTCATTTGCAAGGAAGCAACCTTTGACGTTTATTCTCGGCGTAGATCCAGGTTGGCACCCATTATTTATTTATTTTATTTATTTTTTTCGTTGAGGAGCCTCCATGTGAATGCTTGAAGCTCCTGTTGATTAGATCATGGTTTCATGAAATATACGTAACCTCTATTTTTCACCTGACTCTGCGTTTCAATCTTTTACACATTCAGTGATCAAAGGGTGGACAGAAGTGTTGCTAACAATGGCCACAGGGGAGCGTTCTGAAGTCTTCATCGCGCCCCATAAAGCTTACGGCAGTCGTGGTCGCTCACCCCGCATTCCCCCAAATGCATGGCTCTGCTTTGAGCTGCTTTTATTGGCAGGGAAAACCTCGGACCCAACATCCCAGCCATCGTCCTCGTCAAAACCCTCCCAAGATCAGCCCTCACCACACCCCGTGTTGCCTTCAGCGGATGAGCCTCCTTCACACGCATTCGCACCGACACCTGTGCTCAATTCGACGTCTGACTTGCCCCCAACAGTGGAGGGTGCCGCGAAGGATGTGAGTGGCGGATTGGGTTGCGTCTGGAAATTAGCACTACCCAAAGGCGCGCCTCCTTTGAATTCGAGGAAAAAGTTTTCGTTGGCAGGAGATGGGCACAACGCAACTCCTGAAGACTTGAGTAAGGTACTGCATTCGACTTGTTCAGAGGTCTAGTAGCCGCTTGCTTGCATGTGTTTGTGTTTGTGTGGATCTGCGTAGGTTTTCATAATGGCATATGCGAGTGTGCGTATTGTTATGAATCTGTATGCTGGTGAGCTTGCTGCGAGGTGCTAGGCAGCTTTTATTTGGTGCGGGCTGTTACATTGAAGTTCATGTTTGCCGAGCGATGCTTTCCTTTTTTATTCTTATTGTCCCTTGAGAGAACCAGAGATCGCCTGATGGATGATGTATACCAATATGGTGCTATCTGCAGGTGGCTTTAGAAGTCCTGTTGGTTGCGCCAAAAATTGTTTCGTTCGTTAATGCGAACGACAACGACAGTAACACCACCGGCGGATGCCTTGCTTTAGAATGCTTGCGAGGCGTGGCGGAGTTTACCGTTGATAGCGGCTGCCCTAATCAATGGGATATGCTTGACTGGTAACATGAAGACACCTTTGGAAATCTTTTCACTTGTCATTTCTCTTCTCATGTATCATTGTACCTCAAGAGCGTGTGCCTTGTTCTTTGTACTTGCACGAATTTATCAGGTGCGCAAAAGCTCTTACCCGAGGTGAGACCGGGGACTTCCTCGTGAAATGTTTCAGCGATTCTGCTCCTCAAGGTAGTGCGATTGGTAGGAGTGACGGTGTCCGTCAAGCTTCAACTACTGGCACAACTGCTGGCTCTGCAAATGACGGTGGTACCTCTGTGCCTCTAGTTGCAACAGCTACCGTACCTGCAGCAGTGGAAGACAATTCTACAAGAGGTAGCTCCGAGTCTGTTCGTGGTGTATTGCCAACCTTAGAAGCTCTGTTCCACAATGGAGTGTTCACCAACGCCGAGCGATTCGATCCATCGTCATCCGATCATGATCTGCCACAAGACGAAATGTCTGCTGTGCAAGCTGCCAAAGCAGCGCTGTCAAACCCTCCCTTCAGTGGAGCAATATTATCCACGGCCACTCTTGAGAGCACTCCTGAACCGCAGCCACTCTTATTTGTGCGAGCAACCCTAGTCGCGCTCGACAAACACTGTGGGCGTAAACCGGTAAGATCATATCATTTACATTATCATTTTTGTTGATTTTCTGTCTGAGGAATATGTGTCAAAAATGCAAGAGCAAGAATTAGTTTGTCAAATTACGCGATTGGAGCAATTTCTGCTCCAGTGAATATCTCCTTCAAATGTGTGCCCGTCAATATTGGAGATAGGTACAAGACATGACTACGCTCGAGAAAATCACCTGTGCTGGAGAGCTGCGCAACGAGGGCAACGATTGGTTCTCAAAAGGTGCTTACGCACGCGCCAGCCGCCGCTACAGTTCGGCTCTGAACCTCATATCAGTGGACCAGGTAGTCTGCTTTTGCTCATGTGCTGTACTGATCTAAACCAGTTGAAGCAACGAAAAGGAGAATGCTAGAGTAGAAATTGTGGGAGGAGAGACTGTTTTCTATAAATTGAATGTGCTTCTTGCGTTGACAAACGTATATACCCTTATAAATACACCCCTTCCTTTTCGTTTGCCCTATTTGGAATACATCCCTCCTGAAAAAGGGATATTCAGTCACGGAAAGACGAGCGGTGCGATCGGAAGGCCTCCTTTGCTTCTTAAACCGCGCTCTGTGTTCGCTGAAAACACAAAAGCCAACGTATGCAAAACGGGATGCGGATTTTGCTCTGGGCATTGAGCCAGGAAACGTGAAAGGGCTCTTCCGCCGAGGCGCTGCTCTTTTGGATTTGGAGAAGTAATTGATACCCCGTTTTTCTCACCTCCCTTTTCTTTTTTCAATGGATATTTTGAAACAAAAATTGAACATTTGAGAGACTAATCATATCAAACTTGTGAACCTCCTCTCGTAGGTGGGCGGAAGCTCGAGATGACCTCCGAACGGTAGTCGAATCAGAACCCACCAACAAAGCAGCCGCACGCATGCTCCGCCAAGCAAGAGCCAAAGCACATGCAGACGATGCAAAAGCACGGCAATTGTTTCAGGGCGCATTTTCCAATTCCCAGGTGGGGTTACATTTGTTGTAATAGTAGAGGCACAAGGGTAGGAAATGAAGTCCTCGGGGATGCGCACCTATAGATTGTGTAAAATGAGCATGGGTAGAAAAGAAAATTGTCTATTCGATTGCATAAGATTGAATTCTTCTTCGTTTGCTCTATTCATTCAAATCTTTCACAATAGAGAGGGAGTGTGTAAAGGGATATGTCTCTTTTTTCTTTTTCTTTTTACGAGATTGGTACTTGTAAAAAAAACAGTAATATCTTTCATGTTTTCCCAGCAGGAGCAAACTGACGAGGAGATGGCATTTAGCAGTGCACCTCCTAAGAAAGCTGAGTTCGGGAAGGAGACGTCAAAGAAGAAAAAAGGAGTGTTATTGTACGAAGACAAAGACAACATATCGCCAGCTCAGAAAGCAAAGAAAGATGAGCAGCAGAGGTTCAAAGGAATTCGCGAAATCAAGGGGAAGGTCTGATCCATTACTGAATTATGATTACTTAGGCCTAGGGCACATTCAAAGAGCGGGAAGGAGAGGAAATATAATTTCATTTCAGCATACATAGTACGAAGAAGATGGCCGAAAATGGAGTACCGTATAAACTTGTTGGTTGTTCACCCATGCTCGCAATAAAAAAATGAACAAATATATCAAAATTTGTGAATGCATTTGCGCTTACTTCCATCTTTCACCATTTTCGATGTTTTACTCTTTCTTTACTGATGGTCTCGTTAGGTGGCAGTGGTGGAAGCCATCGTGCCAGATGGTGCTTCAGCAGGCGACAAGTTTGATTGGTTGTTGCCAGGTTCAAATGGAGCGGTGGCCAGTGTTACTGTTCCATCTGGCGCCAAAGGTGTGTGCGCGTAAATTCCATTGTATGAAATGCAAATTCGACTTTGTACGCACGAAACTCTTATGAATAAAAGGTCGATAAGTGCACCAATGGTAGGAATTGCAATAAAGAGGCTCATTCAAGTAATGCACATCAGCTTGCGTGGTAAAGAATAATCTCACTCTTGATATTTTCCGCTACAGGCGGGGACAAAATTGATCTCGAAGTTTGCCTCGACAATTTAGGCGACCTCAGACCAGTCCAAAGAAACACCTCTGATGGCAATAACGACGACGACGATGATGAAGACGAGAAGCCTCTTGGAGGTCCCTTACAGGGTATTGGAAAAGGAATTCGACGCCCTCCTCTTGGCGTGTGGCTAATGGTTGCTTGCATGGGTTTCGGCCTCTTAGGACTTGCGGTGTGGCCTTTTCTGATGCATTCAAGCGATAAAGATGCCCAGTATACAAGCAATGATGGAGGTGCTCATAAAGCGCGTGCGGAATCTGAGGTATAAAGTTCTACTGTATTATAGCACTTGCGCTGGCTTTTGAAAAGAAACCATTTGCAACTCCAATTTTTGCCCACAGCCTAACTGGTATGCTTTCATGCATTCGATTCCTTTGCGTTCCTAGGTGCTGCTGCGTTTCCTTGGGCTCGCTTTCCTGGCGACGGGTGCTGGCGCCATGGCAGACTCGCACTGGAACCAGAGCGACTTTGGTGAAGTGTATACAGCCACCACGTTTGCTCTTGCATTTCCCACGGCTCTGATGTCCGTAGCACGTGTGATTGCTTTTGGCGTGTCCTCTGGCGTGTCCTCTGTATTTGCTCCTCCTGCTGCTGCTGCTGCTGCACTTCCTGACTCGGCGGCAGCTACGAGCAATAGCATTGCTGCCGCTTCAAGTAATTTCCTACCACGAGCGGAATTGTTGCGCATGGCGTTGGGGTTTGCTACCATGAGCGTGGCGTTGCTGTTGGCCCCCTTCTTAGGCGGTTGGAAGGTGCTGGCGGCTCGTGCCGCGAAGCACGCTCGAGGACTCGCCTCAATCGGGAGACCATCAAAAAGCCAGCCCAACCTGCGCGATGGGGTTAAAAAAAATAACTAAGTTGTCTGAGGTCGGCCTTATGAATGGGCTTGTTGGACCTTCACAGCAAATAAACGCCGGATATTCTTATAACATTCTAAATCATATGTTTTACCATTTCCTTGGTCCTACACCTTATACGTAGACTGCCATATCCAAATCGCACATCCGATTATCCGGCTGTGTTTCTATAACGCCCTAACACCCCCTGTGCGGACTATGAGAAAGAGAACAGCCAGCAGAGCTTGATGTGAAGTGTGAAGGCCGTACGGCGATTGAAAGCGTTGTCGATATAGGGCCATTAGCTAGAAATAAGAAATGGGCTTGTATTATCAAAGTAAATGAACCCTCAAATAATTCCAAGGCAATACAAAACACCGTTGTCTTGTAAGACTAAGCAGCTATACCGAAGGCAGCAAAATATGAATGTACATTGACCCACAAAGCAGTAACCTTGAGGCTTTTGAAGCCACTTCAAGATATTAAAGATTAAAGAGAAGAGTTACTAAAGAACTTGATTCGGCATTTCCACTCCTGCTAAAGGTTTACTCCAGGATTTGTGGCTCGTGAAACTGACGGCAGCCATCCAGGCCAGGTCGCAGAAATTGACTACGAGCACCCGCGTAGAGACGGGAAGATACCGAAACGAAACGAATTGCACCGGGCACAGCATGAGAGAAACGCCCAGGCCACCGAGCAGGGTTGGCCAATACTTTTCACGCACGCGGGCGACTACAGGCTCCCGCTCAATAATGCTCGTGAAAGATAAATAGATTAACACGTCAATGGGGTCAATAACTAGTTCATCGATTGCTACCGCAGCCACTGCGGCCCACATTGACCCGCCTCCAGCAACATGAGACGGAAGGACAGCTTCTAACCACCCATAGCTATAGTGCAGAAACGGACCAGTAATGAAGCTCCCATCTAAAAAGCAACCCAACATTCTCCGAAAATCTAACCATTTTGGAAACGGGGACAATCGGCTGATTCTGTGCCCAGGTGAATTCGCTATTAGGGCATTGTGATGGCCACTGGGCGATGGTTCGGCATTTGAAGGAAGACTCCGCCGTTCTGTCCACTGGGCGAGTGCGTCACCGCACATTTCAACACAGCCCGCAGTTAAGGCTTTCGTGCGAAGGGGCTTCGCTGCTAAGCTTGCCAAATACATCTGCCCTAAATGGCTGCCGAGAGGCTTGCTATCGCCGCCATGACTGCTACCGCCAGGAGGAAACGCGCTCACAGAATGAGGCACTGAGGCAAGCAGCACGCATGCTAACCCAAGCCACGATATCATACTAGCTTATGTGTCAACAATGTTAGTTAGACTCGGCGAACATTAGCACAAGCGGTGAACGCAACCATTCATATAAGGTAACTCAACATTTTTCTCGCGATGAGTGTACAGCAAAAAGTGAGACAACTTCAACGAACTTCTTCTTTCTTTCCTCTTCATTCGATGTAATATTCCCCCTGTAAATTACTCATAGAACCAAGCATAGAACTGTAAACTAAACGTAAACTTATTTAGCGCAAACACTGTACTTCTGGTAACTACTACGGTAGTGATAACTAATTGCAGATTAAGCCGTACTCCTTAAGTGCAACGAAATACCCAGTTTCATTGGCAGAGATACGGAGAATTTATTTGGTTGTTATTAAGAAGCACCTTGCCATTGGCCAGTAACCACCAGGCCACCCGGATAACCTTTTCTTTGAGGGCTGGAAATAGATAATTTTCTCTCAGAGATTAGATCTGGGGAACGGAAACCGCAAAACATGCTGATATGCGAATCAAGTACACGTAATCCATTTCGCTTTGAAGTAGCGCCCATGTGCAATAAGCGGATTAAACAACTGCGCTTCGCCATTTCTCTGGAATTTCCAACACGGGGGCGCCCGGAGGTGTCTCCAGTTGATGAGTGCAAAGCTTACCCGTGCGTTTATTCTCCTCGTATTTGGTAGTATACGCCGCGCTGAGATGCAGTTTCATTTCCGCGACATGCATTGCCGTGAGGTTGCCATGCTTTGCCATCGCTTTCGCGTGCTTCGCCGTTTCTCTCGCCATGCAGTAAGCGAAGTCAGCTCCGTGGAGGTGTATGAGCACGACATCGTCAAGAATAGGAATCGCTGGCCCTGTGGTCAGGCGCTGCACTTCCATCAAGTCACGTCGGAAAGCCGCTGAATCATGTGTGCTATCGGCCCTAGGAACCGCTGGAGGACGAGCGGTTCTGCCGGTCACGTGTGCAGAGGACGCAACACTATTCGTAGCGACAATGGGATCGGCAGTTCCAGCAGAGCTCGCATCGGAACCATCTTCAGGAAAGTCAGAAGTATGATGCGGCCCAGGTGAACCTCGGTCAGCACTTGGCGCTGTAAAAGGCCGTGCGAGGTGGAAACCAGGGATGTACTTCAGGGGCACTTTCGTCAAGAGAGGCTTGCTGTATTTGGCACTATGAGCCCACCAGAGGCGCTGTGCTAGTAACGGCAGTGTCCAATTCAACGGTGGCTCGGCTTGGTCTCCAATGAGACTGTGGCTAAGCGTGCGGCCACTAGGGCGCGCGTAGATTTGTCTAGAATCACGCGCAAATGCCTTCATAAACCCTTGCAAATTTCCACGATTGCCCCACAATGTAGGGTCAGCGACGACAATTTCGTCGACTTCAGTGAAAAGCACACAGCGGAAACCATCTCGTAGCAAACGTTGCTGATGCGCTTGCACCTGCGTCATTGCACGAAGACCAACAGGATAAAACAACGTTAACATATGATGTTCAAGGCGCAAAAAGTCAGATGCCTAACACAACGTTCCTGTATATTTTTGTGTGTGATTTAAAATTTGAAAAACCTGTTCGAGGAGGTAAAAATGCGGTGAAAAGGCTGGATCCCCTCGTAATTGCACCACCGTTACATCGGCAGCCGCCGCCAAATGTGCGGTTGAGTTATCAGAAGTTGCGTGGTCGAGCACAAGCAAATCACTAGAGCTTGCATGTCGCAAGTAGTAGCGCAGCCAAATTGGCAGTAATATGGGTTCATCCCTCACTACCGTGAAGATAGCACAACTAGATTTCGGGCTTGGCTTAGGATAGCTTAACTTTCCTGTACCACCAGGACTTTTCGTGCTTGTTCGTTTGACGTCAGCCGATTCGACAGCTGCTGTGGCATTACTGCTCGCCGCATCTTTCGATGAGTCCGGTACTCTGGCTGGTTTAACTGATAGCTCTTCTGATGATGCAATAGGTGATACATTTGATGGTGCAGCGACTGTTTGATTGCTTCTCAAAGAGTCAATAGACTCCTCAGCTACATTTGGATTCTCAGTTGTACGGTCTGCATCAAAGAACGGTTGTTGTTTGCTCGTAGCGAGCGAAGCATTCATATTCGGAACGGCAGCCGGTAGATAAGGTACGCCAGCCCACGGATCGAATCGGTACACGGAGGCCAACACAAGAGATGGAAAGGCAGCAACTGCTGCAACTTCCGACGCACTGGAAAAATTGCACTCAATTTGCCAAAGTTGGGGCAAATACTGGCATTGCTGTGGCATCGCTGTTTCATCGCTAGGATTCTTTTGCGGAGTTGGGTGCCGCCACGAGCCACGATGGGCATGCTTCACGCCACCAGAGCCTTTGGAAAGCGCTTTCATGTCTTCGTCAAGTTCTGAAGGAGCGCCTGAGGAGCTTCTTTTTGAATGTTGCACCTTGCTAGCTTTGTTGCCGATCTGGACGTCACACACGGTTTCTTTTTTGTAATTGTTGTATTTGCAACCACCATGAGAACTTGGGAACCACGCAGCAGTCAGGAGGCACCAAACAAGAGGATGCCTCTTCATTTGGAAAGTCAGGCCAATGACTTTTCGTACCTTCGAGGGTGGTGCTAAAGCACAGATGTGCCTCTATTAGGTGTCTATCTGATTAACCCATCTAGGCTTTTCTGTGAGCTGCGAAGAACGACTTACTCTATCCTTACTAGCCAAGAGACTAGTCCTAATCTACTGATCAGCTCAACAGTATGCACTAGCCATGTGCTGCAAGCCATCACTGAACAGTAGTTTTTGTACATATCTGTTTCTTTCGGAGCATTTGAAAACGAGTTCGCAGTATATCTAGAAGCTAAACTTCAAAGCTAGAAGCTCAACATGACCTCTTCCTCGAGATCTTTTTGCATAAAGCCAGCCACAGCCAGCAGCCAGCAGCCATCCTCCAGCAGCCAGCTGAGGATGTGTCGTTTACAGGGGGTTCCAAGTGCGGGTTATTATGTGTGTTGTGTTTCGTGGTTCCTGTTCCTGTCTGGGTTAGAAATTCCGCGGAAATCACGCGGAAATCACGCGGGAAGTGAATTTTCAACGATACCGAAGTACCCATGTTCGCACTTAAAAAGACCTAAGCGTACACTTGGCGCGTGAATCACGCGTAAATTGCGCTTATGCATGCCACAAGTGCAAATACAGATCACCTCTGAGAGTGTGTTATTTCTGCCCTTGTCTTTCTTTACACTGGGGGAGTATAATCTAATCTAATCTAATCTAATCTAATCTAATCTAATCTAATTGCACTTAAATCACGATGAAAATGTGACTGCCTATATTTGCCTTTCTTTGTTTT